>Ga0307489_10001856_pt1 | contig 14069 bp, 23 predicted proteins | sample SB12metaG_FD_202247 | JGI IMG/M metagenome (GOLD analysis project Ga0307489, IMG submission 202247) | Sea-ice brine microbial communities from Beaufort Sea near Barrow, Alaska, United States - SB 1.2 | ecosystem: Environmental > Aquatic > Marine > Coastal | place: USA: Alaska | collected... | reverse complement strand
ACGTCAGCGCTTCGGGGGGTCCGGGGGTGCATTGCGGGGTTGTCGGGGTTGTTTCGGGGGATCTTCGGGGGTGTTTTGGGGGTGTTCAGGAGGTGTTCAGGTATTAGGGGGTGTTTTGGGTACATTCTGTGTCAGAAATGGCTCAGGTTGAGCTGAGAAGTGGACGAGTGTAAGCCCCTGCCCAGCACCGCCACCGCCCTGGCGTGCCGCCCAGGTGACCACGAGCTCATCGGCGACGTCTTACCGGCCACCAGGGGCTTACACTCGTCCACTTTTCAGCTCAACGCAAGCGTTTTCTGTGGGATAGGGGGTGTGTTTAGAGGTTGTTTAGGGGGGTGTTTAGGGGGTGTTAGGCTGTATTAGGGTGTGTCAAGGGTGTATTCTTGTCTCACAAACGGCTCAGGTTGAGCTGAAAAGTGGACGAGTGTAAGCCCCTGCCGGGCACGCCGCCGTTGGCGTTGTCACCTTTCTGGAAACACGAATCGTCGCCGGATGAACACGTGAACTCTATCTCAGGCGCCGCCTGCTACAAGGGTCATGCAATAGGCCGCTTTCGGTACATCACCTGGGTGAAATGCCCATACAGAGTTGCGGGCAAGCGGGCTGAGCTTCAGCGCTCGGCGCGGGGAGCGATATACCGAAATCGGCCTATTGTTCCCATTACAGCTCAATCACGCTGCTTCGTCCGCGAAACCACTGGCAGTCATCCGTGGAAGGTGCTTAAGTCGAGCTGAAGGAGAGCAATAGGCCGATTCGGTATATCGCCTGGGTGAAATGCCCATACACAGTTGCGAGCAAAGCGTCAGCGCTCCGCGCGGGAAAGCGGGCACCAGGTTGAATGCCCATACAGAATTGCGGGCATAGCGTCAGCGCTCGGCGCGGAAAGCGATATACCGAAATCGGACTATTGTTAGGCCGTGCCAGGTAGCCGCTGCCGCCGTCGGTGACCGCGACGCTGACTACCTGCATGCAGGGGCTTACACTCGTTCCACCTTCCAGCTCAACGTAAGCGCTTTTGGTGGGACAAGGGGTGTTTATGGGGTGTTAAGGGGGTATTTATGGCGGGGTTGGAGGGGTTTTTTTAGTGTCAGAACGGCTCAGGTTGAGCTGAGAAGTGGACGAGTGTAAGCCCATGCCTGCATGTGCGCACGGTTGTGCCACGCCTCCCTCAAATCCGTGCTCAGGCTCGCCGTCGCCTGCGCGCCGTACCCGCGGTTATACCCCGAACACCAGGGTCGTTGAGGACAAACACTCGACCGTCGTCGGAGCATGCCTTACCTTGTGCGTGAGTGCTCATACAGACGTGTAGACTCGCTTTGTCAATACGCCGATTTCGGTATATCGCCTGAGTGAAATGCCCATACAGAGTTGCGGGCAAAGTGTCAGCGCTCCACGCGGGAAAGCGGGCGCCACGTTGAATACCCATGCAGAGTTGCGGGCAAAGCGTCAGCGCTCGGCGCGGGAAGCGATGTACCGAAATCGGCCTTTTCAACGTCGGCCGAGTGATTGTTCTCAGTGAACCCCCCTGCCTTGCCACCCGCGGACACGGTGACACTGCTGATGGCGCCGTAGTAGTCCACGGTGCAGGTGGCCACCGCGCAGCACCCGCCGTACCCCAGGGACCAGCACATCATACCCGCCCCGTCATCAACACCCATCATCTCCCTCGACTCTTGACTTAAACCCAGTCTCCGCTTTGGAAAAGGAGGGTCTGAAGGCCCTCATATGATTGGTCGCGAGCGTACCGGTACCCTCTCGCCCAATCAGATGAGGGCCTTCAGACCCTCCTTTTTCGAAGGCGGAGACTGGGTTTAAATGACATCCTATGACGCGGCGAGTAAGATCTGCCAGGCCCATTGCTTGCCACCTCATGGACACCCATTCGAGTCCTTGCATCGCGAGTTGATCGACATGCTATGACGTGGCGAGCAGTATCTGGCAGCCCCTACCGCCGTCATGAAAGGTGATCTTGGAGTTTAGGGTCTAGGGTTTAGGGTTTAGGGTCTAGGGTTTAGGGTTTAGGGTTAGGTTTTAGGGTTTAGGGTTAAGGCAGGCCCTACCACCGCCGTGGAACGTGATCTTGGGCGCGGTGGCGTACCCGCGGCCAGGGGCTTACACTCCTTCACTTTTCAGCTCAACTTAAGCGCTTTCTGTGGGATAGGGGGCGCATAGAGGGGGTGTTCAGGGGGTATTCAAGGGGGTGTTCAGGGGGTGTTTACGAGGTGTCAGGGGTGTCAGGTTAATTAGGGAATATTCAAGGTGTGCTTTTGTGTCAGAGACGGCTCAAGTTGAGCTGAAAAGTGGTCGAGCGTGAGCCCCTGCCCGCGGCCGCCCGACACGATGGTGATCCCCTGGCTTCCATCGGGCTCCGTGGATTTCGAAAAAGTTCCGGGCACGATCGCGTCCGGTACGCTCCCTCCAGTTAGAATCCCGCAGGTCAGGGCCTGGCAGATGTTGCTCGCCACGTCATAGGATGACGTTTAGCTTAATAGACGAGGGTTCAAACTGCGCAGATCGGCTGGGGAGGTCAAACGAGGATTTCAGATTTCTTGAGTTAATTGATAATAGATGGTCGCCGCCCGTATAAATGTACAGTCAGACCCTAAGAATGCGTAAAAAGGCGGTGGATGACGTGGCGGAAAACATCTGCTTGGCCGTACCGTAGGTGGTGACGTCGAGGATGGCGCCCTTGCTGTAGCGGCGTAAGTTGAGTTTGAAAGCAAATTTTGAAGGCGGTTCATCACATTTTAGTTTTGAGCACTTAATTACAGACACTTTCAACGTGGGTTTCTCAGGGTCAACCTGCACCGCCCTACCTTGCCGACGGTGCCGGCGATGGCGTCGGCGCCCGGCGGGTATTGCGCGGCCTGCGACGCCGGCCCGAAGATGGGCGCCACGCACACGATCTCCGTCGAGGAGATGTACCGCGCCTTGCCGCCCGCCTCACCCACGATGTGACTCACGTCGTCCTCCACGTTGTAGCGGCGCAAGCTGAAATTGATAGCAAAAGTTAAAAGCGGTTCATCATATTGCACTTTCAAGCGCTTAGTTCCAGGTGCTTTCAGCGTCGGTTTGATAGGGTCAACCTGCACCGCCCTACCACGTAGGACCCCGCGCCGTCCGCGGAGTTCACCCCTCCGAACTTGCACTTCAGGTACTTGGACGGCAAAAAGTTGGTGCCGGTGACCAGGGGCTTACACTCGTTCACTTTTCAGATCAACTTGAGCGCTTTTTATGGCATAGGGGGTGCGCGTATGGGTTGTGTAGCCCGTGCAAAGGGGGTGTGAGGGGGTGTTTAGGGTGTGTGGGGTGTTTTTGTGTGTCAGATACGGCTCAAGTTGAACTGAAAAGTGAGCGAGTGTAAGCCCCTGCCGGTGACGGTGACCTCCGTGTTGCCGGAGAAGGGACCGCGCGCGGGCCACACCGAGAACTGGTGGGTGCGGATGTTGGTGACAGTGGGCTGCTTGTCCTCGTTGTAGCGGCGCAAGTTGAATTTGAAAGCAAAACTTGAAAGCAGTTTATCATATTCCAGTTTTAGGCGCTTAGATCCAGGCGCTCTCAACATGGGTTTCATCGGTTCAACATGCAGCGCCTTACCTCGTACTTAAACACCACATACGCCGCGTCGTGAAACGTCTGCTTGTCGTTGGACACCTTGATGTAGCGGCGCAAGATGAGTTTGAAAGCAAAATTTGAAACCAGTTCATCATATTGCAGCTCTAAGAGCTTAATTCCAGGCGCTTTGAACGTGGGTTTGATAGGGTCAAGCTGCACTGCCCAACCTTGATGTGGCAATCGGTGCTGGCGATGGCCTGATCCTTGGTGTAGCGGCGCAAGTTCAAAATTGAAAGCAAAAGTTGAAAGCAGATTATCACATCCTGGTTTCAAGCGCTTAGTTCCAGGCGCTTTCAACATGGGTTTGATAGGGTCAACCCGCACCTCCCCACCTTGGCCCCCGGAACGGTAGTGGGCGGACTCTCGCACATGATTTTGGTGTAATCGATCCACGTGGCGGGAATCCACTCGGTGTAGTGGCGCAAGTTGAAATTGAAAGCAACCTTTGAAAGCGCCTGATCACATAATAGTTTCAAGCGCTCACATCCAGGCGCTTTCAACGTGAATTTGAAAGGGTCAACCTGCACCGCCCTACCTCGGACGTCTCGATGAGTTCCACGCCCTCGATGTAGCGGCGCGAGTTGAATTTGAAACCAAACTTTGAAAGCGGTTTGTCACATTTCAGTTTTAAGAGCTTAATTCCAGGCGCTTTCAACGTGGGTTTGATTGGGTCAACCTGCACCGCCCTACCTCGATGTTCCCCGCGATGTCGCCCGTAGTCAGGGGCTCACACTCGTTCCCATTTCAGCTCAACTTGAGCTCCTCTGTCCACCGTATGACCCAAAATAACTCATGAATGTGTCCTGGAGTCGCTTTAATGTGAACGAGTGTAAGCCCCTGCCCGTGCTGGTCTCCGTCGCTTTGTTCTGGTCCGTGTCGATGTAACACACCCATTGTGTAGCAGCGCAAGTTGAATTAGAAAGCAAAGTTTGAAGGCGGGTCATAATATAACGGTTTCAAGCGCTTAGTTCCAGGCGGTTTCAACTTGGGTTTTGTAGGGTCAACGTGCACCGCCCCACCACTGGCACCACAGGTTCAGATGTGGGTAGAAGGTGCCCGTGACGGGCGGGCCGTTGCCCGCCGACTAGGGGCTTACACTCGTTCGCTTTTCAGCTCAACTTGAGCCGTGTCTGGCACACAGTAACACCCTACACCCCCTTAACGTGGGCCACACGACCCCTACGCGCACACCCTATCCCATAAAAAGCGCTCAAGTTGAGCAGAGAAGTGAACGAGTGTAAGCCCCTGCCGCCGACATGGGGTCCACGTTGTGCGGGTGCGGCGCCCCCGGCCCGCCCACCGCCAGGGTCGGGTAGGTTTAGGGTTTAGGTTTTAGGGTTTAGGGTATAGGCCGGGTAATCACGCTTGCCACGTCATGTCATACATTGGACACAGAACGCCTCCGCGTTCACAAGGAGGCACCATGCGCCTGCTTAGGGTTTAGGGTTTAGGGTTTAGGGTTTAGGGCTTAGGGTTTAGGGTTTCCGTACGTCATATTCTGGCGTGCAACTCAACCAAGTGAGGGTCCCATACGTGGAGGATGACATGGCATGCATGATTGAGTGTTGAGTGAGCCCCCCACCCACGGGGCCGTTATACTTCTGGCCGGTGGCGGCGTACACAAGGTCGTAGGGCTGCGTGATGCCAGCTGTGTCCCAGTCCAGTCCCGCCGCCGTTATGGTCACCTCCGTGCAGGGGCTTACAATCGTTCCCATTTCCGCTCAACTTGAGCTTACCTTGCCCCTTTTCGCTCAACTTAAGCTTACTTTGTCCCCCATGTAAGCCAAATTGACCCGTGGATGTGTCCCGAAGGTGCTAAAGTTGAGCTCTAATGTGAGCGATGTGGCCCGAAGGTCCTCAAGTTGAGCTCTGAAGTGAGCAAGTGTAAGCCCCTGCCTCCGTGCCGCCGATGTACGGCCCCGTGGCGTTGTCCACGTGCCACTTCTCCATGATCTGTGACGGGTTGAGACCGAAGCCGTCCGCGGAGTTGATGCAGTCCAGGCACCCGGGGTCAGGGGCTTACACTCGGCCACTTTTCAGCTCAACTTGAGCGTTTTGTTTGGGATAGGGGGTGCGCGGAGGGATTGTGTAGCCCGTGTTAGGGGTGTGTTAGGGGGGGTTTAGGGTGTCTAGGGTGTTTTTGTGTGTCAGACACGGCTCAAGTTGAGCTGAAAACTGAACGAGTGTAAGCCCCTGCCCCGGGTTGCTGTTGTCGAAGATGAACTTCAGAAACGACCCCGAGCCCCGCGGGTGGGGCCGACGCACACTCGTCCACTTCTCACATCAACGTGAGCACTCGGAGGTCTAATAACCCAAGAAACATATCGACTCACCTTCGACTTATCATGTGCCAACAGTCTGCAGCAGGGGTTGACACTTCTCGCACAGCAGGTGGATGGTCAAACGACCCAACCGAGTGGTGTGGTGTGATGTCAGGTGGAATCATCATAGTGACGACGTGATGAAGCGATGATCCGAGTGCTGTGGTATTAGGTAGAATAACTATACTGACTTGGTGAACCGACCCAACCGAGGTGCGTGGTGTGGTGTCAAGTAGAATGTTCATAGTGACGTGGTGAAGCGATTATCCGAGTGCTGTGGTATTAGGTAGGACCACCATACTGACTCGGTGAAACGACCAAACCGAGTGGCGTGACATCAAGTGACGACCATGCTGGCGTGTGGATGATACCGGGCCTCGTCTTTGGTGAAACACCCACATTGAGCAGTGCCGTGTTGGGTGGTTGAGTGGTGCCGTGTTGGGTGTTTGGGTGGTGCCGTGTTGGGTGATTGAGTGGTGCCGTATTGGGTGTTTGGGTGGTGCCGTGTTGGGTGGTTGAGTGGTGCCGTGTTGGGTGCCGTGTTGGGTGTTTGGGTGGTGCCGTGTTGGGTGGTTGAGTGGTGCCGTATTGGGTGTTTGGGTGGTGCCGTGGGGTGTTTGGGTGGTGCCGTGTTGGGTGTTTGGGTGAAATACCATATGCTGACGTGGATGATAGCGGGGGCCTACCTTGGTATAGACGAGCGGGTAGCCGCTGAACTGCATCCCGTCGTTGGCGGCCGTGATGTGCGCCGTGCCGGGGCCGTTCCTGTCCGGCGTGATGCACCGAACCTCGGACTCCGAGTACCACGTCACCGCCACCTCGTCGAACTCATTCTCGATGGAGAACCGGACCTGTTTGAGAATGGGGAGGTGGGTGGCGGTTGAGTGGACAGTGGATATGGGGTTGACGTGGAGGTGTGCTAGCCCATTACTAGGAAGTATTAATACTCGCGCAGGCTCTGAGTTTGCTACCGTGTCTTCACCCTTCAGTACTCGTAGTTTGAATTGAAAGTGAAGCGGACAACGGACGGCGGAGCGGTAGGGGGGGAGGAGGCGGCGGGAGCGCGCGGTCGAGTGGGCAGTGTACAGCTGGCACGCGGCCAGCGGCGAGCAGCGGACGAAGCGGCGGGGGACACGGACACGCGCGTTTCTGCTCACCGGGTTGTTTTCTCTTTCCAAGTGCTTTTTGGGGCGCGCCCAAAGACGCGTGTGGGACACGTGGGGGGTTGGGGTGTGTGTGTACCAGGGCGGAGCCCGAGCGCTTGAAGCCGGAGCCGTAGATGGTGAGCACGGTGCCGCCCCCGGTGTGGCCCTTGGGCGGGTACAGCCAGGTTATCTGCGGAGGGCACGGCGGGGTGTGCTTTTAGCGGAGGTGCATTTGAACGTCACGCACACAGGCACGCTGCTCAGCAAGAAACACACACAGACGTGTGCTTCCCCTCCCGTGTGGGCCCGCGCGAGCCCAACCATGAGGCGAATATGTACGCACACACATCCGAGCACACCGATGACGGCTGCCTCCCCTCCCGCGTGCTCGGCCGCCCCACCGTGAGGAGGCGAACGTGTAACAGATGCACGAGGAGTAACGGGCAGACGGCCGGGGCCGTTGGTTATTGCGTTTTTTCACTTTTGGGCGTGAAACAAAGAATGTGGAGATGCACGCACTGTCGGCGGGGTGGACAGGTCGTCGCTGATGCCGAAGAACTGGCCGCCTGCGTGCGGGAGGACGGCGAGGCAAGCAACGAGCAGTAGCATCGGCGCTGGCGCCATGCCCCCACGCCTAGAGCGTCCATCCACCGCCTTCAACCACATCATCACACCGACCCCCGCGGCGCCCCTCCTGTTTTCTCTCACCCACCCGCACCCACCCGCCGACCCCACCCCGAGTGCACCACGTGGGCACTGGCGCAGGCAACGCCCTCGCGGCTAGCTGTGCCGCGAGCCTCGAGCGAATCCCCGCCCGTCGCCTCCGCCGGCGAACGGCCGCAATGCAGGCCCGCAGAGCGTGCCGCGCGCGGAGAACTGAATGCCTGGTTTCTCTCGGGGCGATGTTGTGCGCATAAGATAGCATATCCACGCGTAACAAAAATAGTCACAAAAACGTTATGCGGAGTCCGACCCCCGGCTCGGTCGGTGAGGACACGCCGAACACAAACAGTTTTCGATAGTTGATCCATTGATCCCATTGATCGCACGCACGCACTTGATCTTGTCATTCTCCCAACCCCCGAAGTGCGAGTCGGGCCACTCGCTTCCGCCACACCTCGAAGCGTCGTGCACTCCACTGCGCCCAGCAACCAATAATATGCCGACGCGCTCATCCTGGGACAACGTCATCAGCGGCCTCAGTACGTGCCTCCCCCCCTTCCCCCCCTCGCCCCCTCTCCCACACCTCATACCCCACACCCGCGTCACGACTTTAATCTAATCGATATTTCGTTGAATCGACCTACTTATTCTGTCGTCCGTTGTTCTCCCGAACGCTAGCGAAGCCACCAAGCAACCAATACCATCTCACCGACGCGTGTGTGCGGCGGCGATGGGGAGGTACCGGTGGCACATACGCGTCTTGTGGATCTCGTATGCGCCTGGCGAGTATCTTACATGATCTCCTCCCGCCGCCCTGCCGCCGCGCGGCAACGTGGGGTGACAAACGTGGGATGACAAGTGTCTCCGGGCCGACCTTCAATCGCCGGCTGACGCAGCTTGGACGCGAACGACGCGACTCGGCTGTGGGTGCGGCGGCGGCGGCGGATACAGCGGCGATGACGCGTTGTCGTTTGTGCTCGTGGCGACGTCGAGTTGTCGATCCGTGTATCGTTTGGCCTGTTGACCCATCGAGCTGTCGAGCTACGAGAGAACTGAAGACGAAGAAAGGAGATGTATCACGTGATAAAGTATCATTGACCCAGCCGCGACCCCAACGCAACCTACCAAACTGATCTCCCTCCGCGACACGCTCTTGCCGCGCAGCCGTGTGGGAGTCCGTGAAGGATGTGATCACGGAGGACGACCGCGGGCGCGACCTGCTGTACTGCGCGGCGCGCGCAGGGAACCTCAAGATGGTGCAGAAGGCCTTGGAGGCAGGGGCTTACACTCGTTCCCATTTCAGCTCAACTTGAGCGCTTCTGTCTACCGTATAACCCAACGTATCTCATGAATGTGTCCTGGAGTTGCTGAAGTTGAGCTTTAACGTGAACGAGTGTAAGCCCCTGGTTGGAGGGCAAGGCGCTGCCCAACCACTGCAACAAGGCATGGCCCGCACACCGGCGTCCCCCAACCCGTCTGTTTGCTCATAGTGTACCAGTGTACCCGTGTACCCGTACAAGGCGCTGGAGGACAAGGCGTTGCCCAACCATTGGCACCAGGTAGGCCCTCACGTGAGCAACATCTTCAGGTTGCCGGCTTGAGCGGGACGGCGTCCTCTAGTTGACACGGCACGGCGTCCCCTTTTCAGCTCAACTGCCGTCCGTCACAGCCAGCTGTGCGGCGGGTGCTGTGGCTCCAGGGGGCCGCTCGCGTCGTCCCCTTTCCACCTCACACGTCACCCGTCTTCAAGCTCACACGTCACCCGTCACTGATATGGTAGCTGCCACTTGAGCTGAGCCGCCGCGCACGCGGGACCCAGTGCCAGGCCACGCGACGCTGGCGGTACATTCGGCGAGTGTGTATGGGTACACTGGTACACTATGCGCAAACAGACAGGGAACAAGCGCGCTGGCGTTACGTTCGGCGAGTGTGTATGGGTACACTGGTACACTATGCGCAAACAGACAGGGAAGGAGCGGCGGGCCCTGCGATGCGATGGGCAAGAACTCGCTGTACGCCGCGGCGCGCAACGGCAGCCTCGAGATCGTCGAGCTGCTCGCGTCCAAGCACGCCGAGGCGGGGCGCCACACTGTTTGCTCATAGTGTGCCAGCGTATCCGTGCGTACACATGGCATCCCTTGACTGTTTGCTCATAGTGCACCTATACACCACCGCCGCCGCCGCCGCCCTCTTAGTTGCCGCCGTCCAAAGCCTAGCACGGCGTCCCCTGACGGTTTGCTCACTCATAGTGCACCCGCACAAACTCGCCGCACCCTCCTTCCTGCCCTGGCCACTCGTTCCCTGCTCAGCTCAACCTGAGTGTTCGCTCACGGTGCATACATACACACTCGCTGCGTCCTCCACCTTGGCCTGGCCACTGGTTCCCGCACTGTTCGCTCATAGTGAAGCAGTGTGCCCGTACACGTGACATCCCCTGACGGTTTGCTCACGGTGCATATGTACACACACACACTCGCCGCATCCTCCTCCCTGGCCTGGCCACTGGTCCCCGCAACCCTAAACCCTAAACCCTAAACCCTAAACCGCATCCTCCTCCCTGGCCTGGCCGCTGGTTCCCGCACTGCTCGCTCATAGTGTACCAGTGTGCCCGGCCCCAGAATGACAAGATATGATCCGTTATCGATATAGGGAATCGATATGAAACATCGATGTGGGAGATCGGACATCAATGGGATATCGTTATGGGATATCTTGTCACTCTGCCCGGCCCTGCGCCGAGATTGACATGCGCAGCGAGGCGGAGCGCACCCCCCTGTGGGTGGCGTGCTACCACGGCAACATCGCCGCCATGCAGGCAGGGGCTTACACTCGTCCACTTTTCTACTCAACCTGAGCCGATTCTGACACAAAGTATACCCTAAATACCCGCTGACAGCCCCGAAACACCCTCTAAACAACATCTGAATGCATCCCCTGTACCACAGAAAGCGTTTCTGACACAAAGTATACCCTAAATACCCGCTGACAGCCCCGAAACACCCTCTAAACACCCTCTGAATGCATCCCCTGTCCCACAGAAAGCGCTCACGTTGAGCCCAAAAGTGGACGAGTGTAAGCCTCTGCATGCAGGCGCTTGTCAAGCTGGGCGCCGACGTGAACGCGCAGGACGGCACATTCTGCACGCCCCTGCTGGGCGCCGCCTCCATGGGCCACAACGACTGCGTGCAGGCGCTCATCCTCGCCGCCGGCGGCAAGCTCGACATCGACTTGCCCGAGATGCTCGGCAAGGCCCTCACTGCTCGCACATAGCGCACTCGTAGACTATGACAAAGTGCGTCTAAGTGTTACGAACAAAAGCAAAAGCATAAAGCAAGGACCAATCACAGGCTCGCACAGGTTCGGAACGGTTTTTATCCGAGCCTGTGATTGGTCAATGCTTTTTGCTTTTGCTTTTGCTCGCAACACTTTGTCTCCCTTTGTCATATCGCCTCTCCCCCCCCGTCTCCTCCTCCTCTTCCTCCTCCGCTACTCCTCTATCTCCTCTATATTAGGCCCGATACCATGACCGAACTGACCGCGTGTCCACTCGATGAGCACCGCGCCCTACGCGTGGGGTGCACACCCATCTGGGCGGCGGCGGAGGCGGGGCACAAGGAGGTGGTGTTCACGCTGATGGCCGCGGGCGCGGACACCAACGTGGCAAACAAGTTCGGCCGCACCGCGCTCATCGCCGCGGCGCTGCAGGCAGTGGCGTACACTCGTCCACTATTCGGCTCAACGTCAGCACATTTTGTGGGATACGTTGGGTGCATGATTTTCCCCCAGTCTATTAGTCAGGGAGACAGGGAGAGGTGTGACCAACACGGCTTAAGTTGAGCTGAAATGGGAACGAGTGTAAGCCCCTGGCTGCAGGGCAACACCGAGCTGGTGCTGGCGCTCATCTCCAAGGCAGGGGCTTACACTCGTTCACTTTTCAACTCAACTTGAGCCATGTCTGTCACAAGAAAACACCCTACAAACCCTAAACACCCCCTAACGCCCCGTGAACATGGGCTACACAACCCCTACGTGTACCCCTATGCCATACAAAGCGCTTAAGTTGAGCTGGAAAGTGGACGAGTGTAAGCCCCTGGTCCAAGGGTGCCGACGTGAACATGGGCGACGAGGACGGCGAGACACCGCTCTACGTCTCCGCCTTCCAAGACCAGGCCGAGGTGGGGCCCTCACTACTTGGCAGACTAAGTCCACTACCAGTCCACTACCCCGGTACTAAGTCCACTACCATTTGGGGCATGACGGTTTGCTCGCAGTGTACCTGTGCACCCTCGCCTCCTTTGTATGTCGCGGCGTTCTGAGACTAGGCCGAGGTCTGTTGTTGCGGGTGCACGATCTGATCCAGACTTCGTTGGTATGTCTGACTCAATGCCTGTGTGTGATACAAGCCGAGGTATGGTGCGGGCGCTCAATCCGATCAGGACCTCTTCGGTCGGTGTGTCTCACCGAATGCCTGTGTGTGTATGTGACTAGTGCCTGGTCTGCTCTGTAGTACGGATCTAGATTTGTACTACCGTCTGACTTTTGGCTATATCACCAAAACACATATGACTTTAGGCCAGATCACCAAATTCCAACCGTACGAGTACTACATTGTAGTACGTAGTTGTACACGTAGTACGGAGTACAGACCAGGCACTAGATGCCTGTGTGGCCGACCCGGCGCCACCCGTGCACGTGTGCACCCTACGCGCGGTGCGTGGGCGCCATCCCTAAGCCCTAAGCCCTGAACCCTAAACCCTAAACCTCTGCACGTGTGATACCCTACGTGCGGTGTGTGGGCGCCATACTGTCGTCGACGGCCGCCAAGATCAACAAGGCCAACAAGGAGGGTAACACGCCGCTCATCGGCGCGTGCTGGCAGGCAGGGGCGCACACTCCTCCACTCCTCAGCTTAACTTTAGCGCCTTCTGTGCGACAGGGGGTGCAGTTAGGGGTTGCCTCGGGGGTGTTTAGGGGTTGGTAGGGGGTATCAGGGGTGTTTCGGGGTGTGCATTTGTGTCAGGAACGGCTCAAGTTGAGCTGAAAAGTGGACGAGTGTAAGCTCTGTGTGACAGGGGGTGCAGTTTGGGGTTGTTTCGGGGGTGGTAGGGGGTATCAGGGGTGTTCAGGGTGTGCTTTTGGTGTCAGAAACGGCTCAAGTCGAGCTGAGAAGTGGACGAGTGTAAGCCCCTGGTGGCAGGGCAACACCAGCGCGGTGGAGGCGCTGCTGGCCGGCAGGGGCTTACACCCGTCCACTTTTCAGCTCAACTTGAGCCGTGTCTGACAAGAGAACACCCCACACACCCTCAACACCCCCTTATTACGGGCTACAAAACCCCTACGCGCACCCCCTATCCCATACACAGCGCTCAAGTTGAGCTGAGAAGTGGACGAGTATAAGCCCCTGCTGGCCGGCGCGCCCAACCTCGAGGCGGTAGGGGCTGGTCAGATATTGCCCGCCACGTCATGCAACGCATTTTGAACCTTGTCATGACATTCAAGACAATTCAAGACAAGCCCACGTTCAAATCCAAATTGGTCTGGTATTTACCAGACTTTTACCCTGATGTGATTGGTCGTGAGGGTAAAAATCATCCTCTCGACTAATCACATCAGGGAAAAAGTCTGATAATTACCAAGACCAATTTGGTTTCGAACGTGGGCTTGTCCTTACATGTCATACTTGACTTGATTGACATCCTGTGACGTGGCGAGCAATATCGGTTCGGCTCAAGGCATGTCATCATATGTATGCTTGTAGAACGAAGTTAATGCTGGCAATGGCGGGGGTCAAACTAAGCTAGTATAAGCGAGTTCAGGGGCTAGTAGTTAGTGGGTTAGTGGGTGGATATGGGGGACTACAGTGGGTTAGTAATTTAGGGGGGTTTATTAAACTAAGCTAGTTTAAGCTAGTTCAGGGGCTAGTGCTCAGCAGGCTAGTTTAGGGGCGACAAGTATAATCATATGACGTGGCGAGGGGTATCTACCCGACCCTGGTCGGCGGTGAACGAGGACGGTCGGTCGGCGCTATCGGCATGCTGCTGGAAGGGGAACCACGAGTGCACCAAGCTCATGCTGCGGGCGGGGGCTTACACTCGTCCACTTTTCAGCTCAACGTAAGCGCTTTTGGTGGTAGAGGGGGTGCGTTCATAGGTCGTTTAGAGGGAGTTTAGGGGGCGTCAGGGGTTGTTGGGGGGTGTTCAGGGTGTGTTTTTGTGGCAGACACGGCTCAAGTTGAGCTGAAAAGTGAACGAGTGTAAGCCCGTGGCTGCGGGCGGGCGCCATGGTGAACACCGTGGACCTGGACGGTCGGTCGGCGCTGTGGGCG
>Ga0307489_10001855_pt1 | contig 14076 bp, 22 predicted proteins | sample SB12metaG_FD_202247 | JGI IMG/M metagenome (GOLD analysis project Ga0307489, IMG submission 202247) | Sea-ice brine microbial communities from Beaufort Sea near Barrow, Alaska, United States - SB 1.2 | ecosystem: Environmental > Aquatic > Marine > Coastal | place: USA: Alaska | collected... | reverse complement strand
TTCCTCCTCCTAATCCTCCTTCTCCTTCTCCTCCTCCTCCTCCTCCTCCTCCTCCTCCTCCTCCTCCTCCTCCTCCTCCTCCTCCTCCTCCTCCTCCTCCTCCTCCTCCGTTTCCTCCTCCTCCTCCTCCACCTCCTCTGAGTCGGACCAGTCAGTCGAGGACCCACCACCCACGTCGACGTCGCTATCGTCGCTATCTTCAACGTCAGGGCATCCGTTCTCTACCAACCACAGCTGCCCCTCCAGGCGCACGCCGAAAGCGGCGTATTCGAAAGTATAAGAGTCCCACGGGCAGTGGTTCGCCCGCGCCCACCGCAACACCTGAATGTGCCCGCCCCCAGCCGCCTCCGAACACGTGTAACTGTCCCACGGGCAGTGGTGCTCTCTCTCCCACCGCAACACAGGTACACAGCCATGTGCCCGCCCCCAGCGGCCTGTTCACACGTTCCCGCGCCCCACGGGCAGCCGTGCTCCCGCGCCCATTGCAGCACCGCCAGGTGCCCGCCCGCAGCGGCACTTGACTCGTCCGCTTGGTCCAAGGGCAGTGGTGCTTCCGATCCCACCGCAGCACCTTCAAGTGCCCGCCCGCAGCGGCGTGGGAACAAGGGTTGCCCGACCCGAGCCAGTCCAGTGCGCCCCAGTAGCACCAGTTCGCCTTGGCCCAAGCCAGCCGCTCGACGGAGGTGCAAAACTCCCTGATCCGGAGCCGCACCGTCACTCCCGTGGACAAGCGCAGGATCCCCGAGGCCAGCACCGCCGCCAGCCACGGCTGCCCCACCTGCGCGATCACGGTGCGATCGACGGGGTCCAGCCGCTTGAGCACCTCCTCAAAGAAGACGTCGGCTCACTCCTCGAGCAGGCGGCGCAGCAACACCCCCTTCCGCTCCGCTACGAACGCCCGCCACCGCGCGAAGACGCGCCGCGCAACCTCCACGTCCGCGGGAAGTGTCATCGCGACGGGGAGAGCCGCCACCTCCGCGGCATCAGCTTCCTCCTCCTCCTCGCATCCCTCCTCCTGGAGCAGCGTGTTCAGCTCCGACGCCTCCTGGATCTGGGAGTTGGCTACCGCGTGCAGGTGCATGATCTCATCGTCCTCCTCCCACTCCATGGCGATATCGAAGGCGCGCGCTGCGCTGCCCGGTGCCGAAAAGCGTAAAGCGAGATTGCCGGATGAGAACATGTTGAAATTTCGGAACCGATCCGATGGGGGACCTCCGGCCTCCAAAGGGGCCCCGCATCGCATAGGCGCTTGTGGGTGCCAATAACTTTCCCGGCCGATTCTCGGCGCGCACTGAAAGCGCGCCGTCCCAGCAGTCCGCTCAACCGGCTTAATTAAGGCGATTTCCGAATCATGCCCGAACTTGGGACCTCGATTTCGCGTATGGGCATTTCGCCCGGGATATCTGATCGCGCGCACATATCTGATCGTTCTGGCCCACATCCCCTGAAAGTTCAGATATGGACGCGCGATCAGATATCCCAGGTTAAACGCCCATACGCGGAAACGAAGTCCCAGGTTCGGGCATGATTTTGAAATCGCCTTAATTAAGTCGGTTGCGCGGACTGCCCAGTTGAGGCTTCCCGGTTCAGATGAGAACATGTTAAAATTCTGGAGCAGATCCTGAAAGGGGGTGGCTAGGCTATGGCGCCGGCCTATACAAGGGGCATCGTGAAGGCGCTTGTGGCGGGATGCACTAGTATGCTGGTGGTGAAGATGTGAGCAACGGGCATGCGCCTGTTGCTTCCTTTGCCTCACAACTTCCCTCTCAAATTCCCTCACAGCTGCCCAAAAAGACCGGCAAGAAGGAGTAAATCTTCGTCTTACACACGTACCCCTGCGACGCGACGCTGACCAAGAAACAGCTCGCCGCACAACCTCACTGGTGAAAATATTCACCACCACCACTCCGTAGAGTATCAAACGCGCCGCACGGTCGCTCCTCATCACCACTTCACCTCGCTCTCGTGCTTTGCTTTTGAATTCGAAACTACGCCATTTTCCCGTTTGGATTCTGCCCTCGCGCGCGACGTTTCCGTGTGCTACACTCCCTTCCATACTCCTGCTCATCGTTCTAGGCAATCCCCTGCACCCGATAAGCGGGATTTTACTCCTGCATAGACGATGGGCTGGCGAGCATTAGCCGCGCCGTCTGACCCGAAGCCACGATTTTCTGAAATTGGCACTTCTCACTTCAGTTAGGAAACTGAAAGTTTGGATAAATGCCATGGTTTTCATGGCAGTTGAGCTCAGCAAGCATCACTTGGATAAATGCGAGCGGTTTCCACGACCAAATCGGCTGGCAGTTGAGCTGAGAAAGCTGAAAAGGGAACCGGCGGGTAGCGTAGTGGGGGCTGGGCGCGCTGGCATGGCAATGGCATTCGAAAGGCCGAGTTTTGGTATTTGAATGGCTGATTTTGGTATTTGAAAGGCTACGTACATTTGCCGTCCACGCGAGCTATCATGAGCGTTCATTTGCTTCCAGTTGTTCAGTTGTGCTCCTAGTTGTGTCTTCACTGGGGTCACATTGACACTTTGTGTTTTGTGTTTCCCGAGTCGGTTGCGTACGTACAATTGGTTGTCGCGGACAGACGGTGGTAATGCTACTCGTAGCATTTACAATGGATGACATGGCCCGGTCGCCCGCGCGCAACGCCCGCGCGCTTGCGCGCGGGTCATTACACGGGTGCTAAGGCGAACGCCTGGTGTCTAAGTATGCACGCCGAAGCGTCTCTCTCTTCCTCCGAAGCGTCTCTCTCCCTCCCTCGCTTGCAACTTACTCTTGGATCGTGAGATGTCGGTCGGCCGCTTTAGTTGACGAAGCTGCCGGTGAGGAGGCCGATGGACGCCTGCAATCAGGGACTTTATTCATGTTCTTGTCATATTAACTTACGCAACTTAAAAGTGTATTAGTGGGATGACTCCAGTGGGGACAAACACAAGCGTGACCGGTCACGCCGACACTGAATTCAAGTGTCGCGTCAGCCGAAACATGTATTTTGGGAAAACACTGCCTCGAACGCCTTGGCCCATGCGGCCTCGTCGGGGGCGCCAACGCACTTACATTACAAGTCGCAGGCCCTTGTCGTATCCACATCACTTTCCCCAGGCGTGCGACACACCGCTACCACATGGTATCGAAGTAACGCTTCCACAAAACCACCCCTGCCTCGAACGCCTTGGCGCAGGCCGCCTCGTCGGGGGTGCCGGCGCACTTGGCCTGCAGCGCCGCAAGCGCACCCTAGGGACACACACGCACATTGCCCGCCGCGTCATCACGGGGGGCAGGCGAAAGCCTGGTGTCACATTATACACGCGGAAGCGTCCCTGCTCTCTCTTAAACCCAGTCTCCGGTTTGACTACCCCCTGCTCCCCCCGAATACAGCCTGTCGACCAATCAGGGACAAAGGGAGACGATGCAATGTCCATCGACCAATCAGGGACAGTACACAATTACTTTCAGAATTGGCGCGAAAAGAGCAAAAGATGCGGCCAATCAAATCTCAGTCAATCACATGAGGGCCTTGAGGGTCTGATCAGACTTGGAGACTGGGTTTAAACCCTCGTTTATTGAGTTACATGGCACCATATGATGCTCATTCCCAAGATATGACGCGACCCGCCTTGCCCTTCTCGAGCACCTCGTCTGTTTGGAGGATGTTGGGTGTAATTGCTCAGGATGTTGGGTAGACTGGCTCCACACTGTCGTGGATTTTGGGCGGAATGGCATCACTCCGACGAGGATGTTGGGTGACGTGCCGGGAAACGTCTGCCAGGCCCTGCCTTGCCCTCCCCGAGCACCAGATCGGCGGGGAGGATGTTGGGTGAGATGGCTTTACACTGACGAGGCTGTTGGGTGAATTGGCTACACACTGACGTGGATATTGGGTGGCACGGCTCCACACTGACGAGGGAGTTGGGTGGAATGGCTCCAGTCTGCCGGGCCCTGCCTTGCCCTCCCCGAGCACGAAATCGGCGGGGAGGATGTTCAGGCCGTCCACGAGCTCCTAAGCCCAGGGTCCTCCACTCGTCCACTTCTCAGCTCGACTTGAGTCGTTCTTGTCACTATGACGACTCAATCACCCAAAGTGTTCCACAAAAAGTGATCACGTGTGGTCGAGCGTGCAGGGGCTTACACTCGTCCACTTCTCAGCTCAGCCAGAGCCGTTTCAGTCACTGAAACCACCCGACAGCGCACACGTTTCCAACAAAAGTGCTCACGTCAAGCTCAAAAGTGGACGAGTCTCAAAGGGGCTTCCACCCGTCCACTTCACAGCTCAACCTGAGCCGTTTCACACTGGGACCACCCAACAACCCACACTTTCCCCCCAGATATTGCCCACGTTAAGCCGAAAAGTGGACGAGGATAAGCCCCCATGCCTGGGCCACCATGCCGGAGATGGCGACCATCGCGAGGCGGCCGGTGGCCAAGGTCCGGTATGACAAAGTGCGTGAAACCACTTAGACACTTAGCAACATGTAGTGCTAAGTCGTCCAAAAGGAGCGTTCTGATTGGTCGAGAGGGTACTAAGTAGCACTAAGTTGTACTAAGTCTCACTAAGTGTCCAAGTGGTTTCACGCACTTTGTCATATCAGACCACGGCAGCATGGTCTTCACCGAACAGGATGCTGCGCTAGGTACAACTCAATCAATTTGTAACTGATTTCAAATTCGAGCAGCCGTTTGCTCAACAGCACCTGACTAGATAGTTGCATTTGGTGCAGCCGAATTTGACTTTAGAGTCCAGTGCGCGAGGCGAATATAAAGCCCCAACTCATAACAAGAAAGCGGAGTGTGGGTATGGGCAAATTGGATGAACGGCCCTGGGTTTATTAGCTTCCGCGTTTTCCTTGAATTGAATTGAATTTGATTCATAGCGGCCCACACCGTTGTTCAGCTCCTTGAGCTTCGTTTCAGCGAGCCACTCGGCAGGGGCGTACACTCGTTTACGTCCCAGCTTGAAATGTGCACTTTTGGGGGCATCCGCTGTGTAGCGACACCGAAATTCAGTGACAAAAGCGGCTCAGGTTGAGGTGAGAAGTGGACGAGTGTAAGCCCCCGCCACTCGGCGCTCTTGCCGTTGGACAGGCCCAGGGGGTCGAAGGCGTAGTCGCCAGGCACTTGGGTCTTACACTCGACCACCTGAGCTGTTTTTTGTCACCGTAAGCACCAAACGTATCCCAGGAAAGGTGCTCAGGTTGATCTTAAAAGTGTGGGAGTGTAAGCCCCTGGTGATTGGAGGCGGCGATGCGGCCTCTTGGCCTCTTGGGCAGGGGGGCTGCTCACACTCGCCCACTTATTGGCTCACCCTGAACCGTTTCTGGTCACTAAATCCACCCAAATTACCCAAATGTATCCCTTGAAACGCGCGCAGCTTGAGCTGAGAGGTGGGTGAGCGGGACGTGGTCCACCATCATCAGGAACAAATTGGGGCTTAGACTCACACTCGTCCACGTTTCGGCTTAACGTGAATACTTAGGGTGACTGAGGGGTTTCATCTACAAAACCAACTCAGGTTCAGGTGAGAAATGGACGAGTGTAAGCTACGCAGTTTTGCCCCCGGTAGTTAGTTCGATTGGAGTCCCCCTGATTTTCACTGCGAAAACACACCAAATCGAAACACGTGTTGGAAAGTCTTTTCTGGAATCCCGGCGAAACTCGTGATCACACGTGCAAAACACGTGACTACACGTGTTACTGCGTTGTAAAAAAACACCAAGGTGCTGCCAAAAGGGTGAAAATCACCCTTCGCGAGTCCACGTGAACTACTGGGTGCAAAACTGCGTAGAGCCCTGCCAGGGACGTGGTCGGCCTTCATGAGGAACAGCTTGTCGGCCGCCAAGGTGAAGCGGCGCAAGTCGAATTTGAACGCAAAGGTTGACAACAGTATATGATATCACAGTTTCAAACGCAGAAACCACAGGCACTTTTAACACAGGTTTTGATACTGCTGCACCGCCCGACCAAGGGGTTCTGCCACGCCATCTGCACGCGAGAGGACACGCTGTAGAGGCGTACAATTGTCCACTCGTTGGCTTAACCTGTACACTTATGAGTGTAGCATAGGGTAGCTCCAGTGATCAAAGCGGCTCGGGTTGAGCTGAGAAGTGGACGAGTGTAAGCCCCTGCCTCGATGACGAAGATGGTGGCACCGATGAAGCCCCAGAAGAGGGCGGGCACCTGCTGGAAGTGGTCGATGGCGGGGCCGGTCACGGAGGCGTCGAACAGGAACGAGCTGCCCACAGGTGGGGCCAGGTGCATTATGCCCCAACAGTCAGACGGCGGCGGCCTTGGCCGGCAGACGGTGGACGGCGGAGTCGAACAGTAACGAGATCCCATGCTCCTTGTGGGCCATGCCATCAATACACAGACAACGGAGCTGGGTGGACCAACTGGGTAAGTTCAGGCGAGGTAACTTATGTCAGGCCAGGGAAGTTCAGGCGAGCAGGCGCGACTGTCATGGATACCCGGGAACCGGGCGGCGGGCCTTACCCTCGACCTGCTCGCCGACGAGGAAGCCGACGGCGGCGAGCATAGCGATGCGGCCGTGGGTCAGCTCCACCTCAGCGTACCGCTGCAGGAGTGTAGGATTAGGAGGAGGAGGTGGAGGGAGAGGAGGAGGGGGAGGATGAGGATGAGGAGGGAGTGAGTGGGAGGATGAGGAGGATGTGGAGGAGGGTGGGATGAGGAGGAGGAAGAGAAGTTGGAGGGAGAGGAGGAGGGTCTAAAAGTCAGTATAAATCGTGTAGACTACGCACTTGCGTACTGGCTCTGAGTGAAGCCACAGCACACATCAGGAGGAGGAGGAGGAGGCGATGGTGGTCCAATATGACCAGCGTATGGCATGGATCAAAATGATCCATGACGCGTTGGTTATCTGCCCTTGCTTGAGCGTTGTGAGTTTGTTATCTGACACTTGTCGACTTGTTTGTTAGATATTTGTTGACTTGTTTATATGACACTTGTTGAGTTGTTGTTCTGACTCGCTCGGGGTGCAGCCGAACGGGGAGCGGAGGTGGTCGGATGAACCAGGCCCGGCGGCGGAGGAAGGCGGGGGTGGGCAGGGCGGAGAGTGCGCACAACTCGTTTGGGGCAGGTTGACGATGGTCGAAGAGGACATTTGAGGAAGGCAAACGAAGGGTGCAGAGCTGACAGAAGGACGGCAACCGTCCCGAGGAACTGAAGCAAACCACGATTGTAGAGAGCGCCCAGGCGAGTTCGCCCAGGGCGGCGGGGGCCCGCGGTGGAGGGGCCGGGCCGGGACACACCTGTGCCTCGGACTGCTCGATGTTCTTGAAGAAGTTGAAGACGTCGATGCCGCCGCGCAGGGTCTTTGCCGCGAAGATATTTTCATAAGTGAGGAGCACTTCACTGCAAGGGCTGGAACCTGGCCGGCGGCAACCTCTCCTCACCCAACGCAACTGGCTATGGCGCGACGCTCCACCATGGACAGTGCCACGTCGCCTACGCCGACAGCCAGTGGTAATTAGTGAGTGTTGTTTGCTGAGAGGCGGGGGACTCAGAGGCGGCAGACTCGGTGGTGGCGGGAGGGCAGGGGAAGGGGAGGGGGAGGGGGAGAGGGAGGGGGAGGGGGAGGGCGAAGGTGGGGAAGGTGAGGGAGGAGGCGGGAGGCGGAAACGTCCCGGGAAGAGGCGGGGACGGCGGTGGCGGGGGCGAGTCGGAGGATGCGAGGACGGAGGCGGCGAGCGCGGCCCGCGGCGGCGACGAGAGAGGAGGCTTGGGCGGGGGCGGAGGAGGCAGGGAGGGAGCTCGCGTGAGGTGCGTAGGCCCTACCTTCCGGGAACGGCCCGACACCCTGCACGATACCGGCTTTCGTCGCGGCCTTAATATCGGCGAACGTCCCGGGCTTCACGAGCGCGCTCTTGCCGGCCTTCGGCGTGGCGGGCTTCGACGACACGCTCTGCGCGCGGACGTTGAGAGCGGCGGTGATGGTGATAGCGACCATGGTGACGGTTGGGGTGACGGTTGGGGTGACGGTTGGGATGTCGGTTGGGAGGCAGCGTGTGCGGAGAAGTGGCGCGGGGTGCAGAAGCGCGTGCCCAAGCGGGGCTGTTGTTAACACTCATGTGCTGTACCGAAGCTGGAACGAGATCCAGCTCGACCAATATGAAAATGCCATTTGGAAATATCTGCCGAAAGTTCCGACCGAGTTACGATCCTTGAGTGAATAGACCCTCGATTATAGCGAGGTAATTTATAGAAACAAAGACACTTCCAAGTTCGAGGAGGCGTCCCACAAGCAGGCGCCGGCGCTGTGTGAGCAAACAGTCATGGGGAGTAACTGAACAGGGAAAAGAGGATTCAGCAATATGACGAGTGGCGAGGGAAGCAATGCGATTGGATGTGATGGATTCAGCAGGGATCGTTTGAAGGCACCTTGTGCACCGGTGTGCCCTTGGGACGAGCCCTTGGAACTGGAACAGGAGGAGGAGCAAAGTTCCTGCCCTCCTGTTTCGATGCTGGAGATTGGCTCGTTGGCGTTATCAAAGAGGCAGCCGGAGGTCCTAGGCGAGGCGGTTCTGTTCCAGCTCGGCCTTCTTGCGGTTGCAAGTCGTGCGGTTGCAAGACATCGCTGATTTCAAGAACAACGGTGACGTAGGTGCGCTTGAGTGCACGCGAGGCACGTGGGGCGTGCAGGTGTGCGACGGTGGAGCTCTATTACACGTTTATACCCATCAGAGGGTTATGGTCCTACTAGAGTCGTCGTCGTCAGGCTGTGGTCCTAGAGATCTAGAATTCAATAGACGTAGAAGCTTCATCACACATCATCCGTCTTCGGAGGGTTGTGGTGCTAGAATCCTAGAGTCCGAGTCCTCCTCCCTCAGAGGTAGAGGCTTGCGGCAAACACCACGCCGTGCCGCATGCTCTCTGCGCCAGCCTCAAATTTGACAGCCAGTTCCGTGTCACCCACCGCTGCCGCCGCGCGGTGCAGCTCCGTCATGGAGGGACGCAAGTTCGAACGGAAAGCAAAGTTTGAAAGCAGTTCATCACATTGAAGCTACGAGTACAAGCGGTGAAAGCAGATGGGGTCAATTTGGAGTCAACCTGCACTTCTTCCCTGCCATCATGAGCTCGTCCAACCGCCGCATGGCGCGGATGACCGTCCCTTCGAACAGGTCCGTCTTCTTCATGACCTCGTCGAAGTGCATGCCCTTGCTCCAGTGGTACACCACCTCCACCGTCGACCAGGGACTCATGGGTAGTGCTCGCCACGTCATCAAACGCACTGTGAAAGCTCGTTAATTGAGTATGAAGGCATCCTGTGACGTGGCGAGCACTATCCATCAGTCCGTAGGCGTGGGTATGGACTGACTGATAGTGCTCGCCACGTCATCCTCCACATTTTGGACCCTCATTTTCTTGAGTCACATGGAAACACATGACGCGGCGAGCATCATGTTTAAGGCCGTAAGCGGCGGTGGGGCCTGTGAGATAATGGCTGCACGTTATCCACCACATTGTATACCCTTGCTGCTTGAGCTCAATGGAGACACACGACCTGGCAGGCATTATCTGGCAGGCCATACCATGGCCGGCTTGAAGGACTCCACGAACTCCTCCACGTCGATATCCAGCTTGCACTCCTTCTGCACCTCCGCGATCATCTTCGCCGTCTCCTGTAACCAGGGGCTTCCAATTCTGCACCTCCTAGCTTAAACTACTGAGCCGTTTGTGTCACCAAATTCGCCCAACTCATCCCACAAAACCTTCTCACATGAAGCCGAAGAGCGGACGAGTGTATCGTCCACTTTTCAACTCAACCCAAACCATTACCGTTGCTGAGAGCATCCAACATGTCGCCGAAAAGTGCTCACGTCAAGCCGACAAGTGGACGGGCAGAAGTCCCTGCCTTCAACTCCTTTATCGGCCCGTCCAGCGCCCCCTTGGTTTCCGCGCTGAGCACCAGCTGGTTGGACTTCTCAACCGGCATGAAGCAGGAGGCCAGGGCGACCAGCTGGTGGTGGTCCAACCGACCTAGTAGCAGGGTCACTGAGAACAAGCACTCGAGAAATATCGGAGCATGACTACCGTGGTGGACTACCTTCTAGGTGGATGGTCATATGGACACGCGGAGGAGAACGAGGGGACGCAACGTCGGTCGAGTGCTTGTTCTCAGTAAGCCCCCTAAGAGCCACTGAGAAGAAGCACTCGAACCGAGATCGAGCACGACTCACATTCAGAGTGCATGTCCAAATCGACGCACGGACTCGGTTGGACGATTCAATGTCGATCGAGTCCATGTTCTCAATGACCACCCTGCCGAACTGCCCGTTGAACATGAGTTCGGTCACCAGCAGCTCTTCGCCTGACGTCACCTCCGCCGCCGCCCGCCCCTTGAGTTGCACCACGTCGTTGTCGTCCACATGCCCCATCCGCCTGAGAACTTTGGTGCGGCTATTGAGCTCGTTTCGGAACTTGCTCAGCTCGGTGCCCTTGATCTCGAGCCGGAGCTGCGCCGCCTCCGCCTCCAAGTCTGCCTGTTTCTAGGGCCTGGCGGATATTGCTCGCCACGTCATCCAACGCACTTTAAACCCTCGTATGTTGAGTTAAATGGCACCCTATTATGTGACTATCAATATCCACCAGGCCCCACCTTCTTCTGGAACGTCTCAATCGCCAACTGCTCCGCCCCACCAGGCTTGCCCGCGGCCGTGCAGGAGGGTCATTGACAACAAGCACTCCAACCCAGATTGGATGTGCCTGCATGACTTGCCTCCGGGGTAAAGGCTCACACAGACATGCGGACTTGGCTCGACGATTCAACGGTGGTCGAGTTCTTGTTCGCAATGACCCCCCTGCCTTAGCCATTGGATGCTTCTTCAGTTTCCGCTCCAGCTTCTCGCACTTCGCCACGTAGGAGGGTCATTGAGAACAAGCACTAGACCGAGATCGGAGCATGCCTTACCTTCAGGGTGAATCACACAGGTGCGCGAATTTGGTTCGTGGTGACCAATCGTGCCGGAGGCCAGCGTATGAGCATTTACCCATGCCCTCGCAACCGGCCCGATTTCGTTGTTTCGCCGACTCAACGTCAGTCGAGTCGTTGTTCTCAATACGCGTAGTCCCCCTACCACGTCATCTAGGAACCCCGGGTCTGTAATGCCCATATCCGCGACGGGGTCTATGCGCGGGAATGCTCCACCCTCGAAGCGCTGGTGAAGCTCGTTCAGTGCCAGGCCCACGCTCTCACGTGCGTGCCGCTGCCGCAGATCCTCTGGGAGAGTCAGCCGGATGGCACTGATGCCGGCAACGAGCCTGAGCGACACGGGGATCACCTCCACAGTAGCGCCCTTCCCATAGGGCCAGGAAGACATTTCCGGCCACGTCATAGGGTGCCATTTGACTCGAGACACGAGGGTCAAAGTGCGTTGACACATGTGGCGAGCAATATCCGCCATGCCCCGCCTTTTCGAGCGTGGACTCTCCGGACTTGCTGGCAGTGCGCTTCGCGGGCGCCAGCTTCCCCTCCGAACAGGGGCTTCCACACGTCCACTACTCAGTTCTACGTCACCCGTTTTGTCACTACAACCACCCGACTCTTCCCGCGGGGCTAGATCATTGCCTCCGATGCGCGCACCACCGCATCCTGGTAGCGGCGCGATACCCGTGCCACCAAGAGCGGTCCACAGGGCTCAGCAATCTGAGCACCTAACGGAACAGATTGGGCCACTCGTTGAGCAGGGGGACGTCAGGCCGAAACGTGGACGATTGTGTGCCCCTGCCTCTGCCGCCCCCGGCGCGCAGTGCAGCAGCGTGTCCACCACATACCCGTCCGGCTTACCGATGCCACCACCCATGTTGGACACGTTCACCACCACCCCCCATCCCCAGTCCGTGTCACCGTCCCGCACCCTGATCATGCGGCCTGCCTTGTAGGAGGGTCATCGAGAACAATAACTCGACCGAGATCAGAGCATGACTCCCAGCATCTTACCTTCAGGGTGAATGATCATGCACATGCGCGAAGGAGGAGGAGGAGGAGGAGGGGGAGATTCAACGTCGGTCGAGTGCAAGCACTCGAACTGAATTTGCAGCATGACTTACCTTCAAGGTCAATGTGCATACAGACGCCGAGAGGAGGGAAAAGGGTATTCGACGTCGGTCGAATGTTTGTTCTCAGCAACCACCCTGCCTTGAGGAAGGTGAGCGAGCGCGCCGGATCTGTGATATGCGTCAACATCTTGGCCTCGCACTCCGCGATGCCCCGCCGCAGCTCGGCGTACTCCTTCACCGACTCCTCCCCCTCCACGATTATCGTTTTCTTTTCCTCGTCAATCTCCCCCAGCCGCGCCTGCTTGCCCGGCACCGCTCTGGTGTGTTGGAACTGCTGGAAGGGCCAGGTACACGACGATGGCCACGTCATGTGAGGGGAATTGAGAGAAGGGGAGGAGAGGAGAGGGGCGGAGAGGGGAGGGGAAGAGGTGGAGAGGAGCGGAGGAGAGGGGATGAGGAGGAGGAGTAAGATTAGGCATAGGAGGAGGAGGAATAACAGAGGGGAGGGGAGCAGCAGAGGGGGGGAGAGGGGGGGAGGACGGGGGGTAGGGGAGGAATACAGGAGGATGTCCTCATTACATCGGGGGGTTAACGTTATTCACGTGTCCCTGCTTGGTGGAATGAGCGTGCGATGACGTACTCGGCGTTCACCGTGCCCGACGCGCGCTTGAGGAGGTTCAGGATGGAGTAATAACTCAGTTTGAACTCAGAGTTCAAAGGCTGCGCCGCACCCATCACCATGTCCTAGTAGTAGGGGCATTGAGAACAAGCACTCGAACTGAGATCGGCGCATGACATTGAGGCTTGCCTTCAGGCTGAAGGGTCGTATAGACGCGCTGACTCGGTTCGATTACAGACGTCGGTCGAGTGCAAGTTGTCGATATCCCCCCTGCCTGGAGTTGCGCCTCGTCCATTTTCTCATCCACCATGATAATGCAGATGCCGCGATCGTCCATCCCGTAGTGTCTGGCGGATATTGCTCGCCACGTCATATGGTGCCGTTTACCTCAAGAGAAGAGGGTTCAAACTGCGTTGGACGTGGCGGGCAATGTACGCCAGGCCCTACCTTTCCGCGCCGCCCCGCCCGGCCGCTCATCTGTGTGTACTCGCCGGGCGCCAGCGGGCGCATCTCCTGCCCGTCGAACTTCTTGACATTTGTGAACACCACAGTCCGCGCCGGCGCGTGGTAGGGACCGATTAATTGAAGTTTGATGGCTCACTCCCAGGCACTGTATAGGAAGCAACGTGTCTTCACCCTAGTCTGTAAACTTACTTAATTAAAGGACCGCCGACTCACTGGCGTTCAGTCAGACACTCCAACTGGCGTTCTGGTCGGACACTCCTACGAGGTCCATACCATGTTGAGGCCCATGGCGAACGTCTCCGTCGCGAACAGGCACTTCACAAGACTCTCGCCGAACAGGATCTCCACCAGCTCCTTGCAGCATGGTCATTACGAACAAGCACTCGTACCGAGGTCGGAACTCGGAGGATGACTTACCTGCTCCTGTCCTTCAGGGTCCATGGCCAACGGCCAGGCGTTCGTCGTGTTTACGACCGTGAATGAGGCGAGCAAGGCGATCAGAGAGAGGAACAAGTCGAGTCGTCCATATGGGGTTCCGCAACACGGAGCAAAGACCTAGCAGACGTGAGGAGGAGGAGGAGAGACATGTTCAACATCGGTTTAGGGTTTGGGGTCGAGTGCTTGTCCTCAATGACCCCCCTGCCTTAATGATGGGAAGCAACCCGGAGTGGTGGATCCCGATGCCACGCTCCAGCAGCGGGAAAATCTTCACCACTGCCTCCAGCTCACGGTCTTCCTCCGGCATGCAGAGAAGCGCGTTTTGATAAATCTCGCGGATCGCCGCCTTGAGCCAGGGCCTGGCAGATGCTGCTCTTGTTCGCAATGTCGGAGGATGCCATAAAACTCGAAATGTAGGGATTCAAATGCGTGTCAATGACGTGGCGGACAATAGTTTTTGTCCCTGCCTTCTGGTCGTCGTTGGTGAAGTCCAGCTTCTGCAAAGCCTTGGGGTGTTCCTCGCACTCGCGGCGGCTGAAG
>Ga0307489_10001854_pt1 | contig 14076 bp, 26 predicted proteins | sample SB12metaG_FD_202247 | JGI IMG/M metagenome (GOLD analysis project Ga0307489, IMG submission 202247) | Sea-ice brine microbial communities from Beaufort Sea near Barrow, Alaska, United States - SB 1.2 | ecosystem: Environmental > Aquatic > Marine > Coastal | place: USA: Alaska | collected... | reverse complement strand
GCCCCTGACTCAAGGCGAGTATCCGGAAGGTGTTGCAGAATGCTCCACCGAGTGACCTCGCTTGGAAAAACATCTGGGCCAAGAGTGGAGATTCCGAATCGCCATTCAAGAATATGACAGCGTGCTTTGACGCGGTGTCAGCCGAGGGCCAGCTGTACAGTATCAATGTTCTCAACGGCATCGTGCTGCTCGACGGCGAGTACTGACACTCGTCCACTTTTCCGCTCTGCCAAAGACGTTTTGGGGTCACAGAAACACGGGAACCACCCAGCGTATCCCACAAAAGGCGATCATGTCGAGCCGAAAAGTGGACTAGTGTAAGGAGTTTCCACTTTGCCACTATGCTGCTCATGCTGAGCCGTATTTGTCGCTGATGGACTCACGCCACCCAGCGTATCTCACAGTAAGTGCTTACGTTGAGCTAAAAAAGTGGACGAGTCTAAGCCTCTGCTCGATGGCTCGCCGCCGTCGCAGCTCCCGCTGCAGATCATTCAGCACCCAGTGTACATCCGGACGTTCGGCATCCGCAACTTCGACGTCGCTGCCACGGAGGAGGGCGTGCTCGAGACCTGCGTGCCGCTGGATGGGCGATACTTTTACTCCTTCTACCTTACAGACGATGGGCGCCTGAGGATCGAGGTAGGGACTGGCAAATAATGCTCACCACGTCATCGACACGCATTATGAGCCCTCGCCTATTGAGCTTCAAGGCTTCCTGTGACCTGGTGAGCAAGATATGCCAGGTCCTATAGAGAGGAGCGGGACGCGGAGCTCAAAGCCACGTTAGTGCTGCTCGAGTATGACAAGCCATGGAACCGTGCGCTGCCTCTTCGCCTCCGCAACGGATACAGCCACTGGTGGTAGGGCCTGGCAGATATTGCCCCTCGCCTCGTTATCGACACGCGTTTGAGAAGCCTCTTTGCCTGAGTTGAATGTCATCCGATGACGAGGCGAACAATACGTACATTGTCCTTCACGTCATCCAACGTGATTTTGACCCTTGTTTCTTGAGTCTGATGACGTGCTATGAAGTGTCGAGCAATATCTGCCAGCGATGTGTGGTATCCTATGGCGTGGCGGGCAATATCTGCTGGAATTGAATGGCATCCTTCACGTGGCAAGCAACATCTGCGCGACCCTCATTGGTGGTGCGCTGGACAAAAAGCCGTCATTCTGCGCCCCTATTTGCCCACGGCCGCCGTCAATGTGCGCCACACACACTTCATACTCAAGACGAAAATGGTGCAGACACAGTTTGATCGTATCAGGGGTATGACACTCGATGAAACAAAGCCTCCACCACAAGTTGTCGCCGGTCTCAAGAGTGCCACGGAGTGTTTGCAGATCGAGAGCCACCTGCAAGGCGAGCCATGGACGGAGCTGCTGACCAAGGCAGGATGCTGAGAACTGCGAGCGATCCATGCCATACCAACAGGTCGGAGTGCCTAGGACGGAGTGCTGAAACGTGTGTATGCCTTACCTCATACAGGTGCGCGGGCACGGGTCTTGGTGGACACACGACCTACGACCATTACCCATTTACCCACGTTCAGATCCTGTTAATCGTCGATCCAACGTCCCTCAAGTCGTTGTTGTCATTGACCCTCCTGCAAGGCGCACTCGCGGCTGGTGCTGCACGATTCCCCCGCCAAGGCCGTTATCTGCAAGTTCGAGGACGCCAAATTTGTGCACACATTCGTCTCCACGGCCGGCCGCCTGCACTTCTCGCTACCCCGCTTTGGGGCAGGGAGGGTGTTGAGAACATGCACAGACCGACGTTGAATCGACCAAATCCGATATCGATTCCGGTCGTTTGCGGAATTCGATGGCGAGGGTAAACGCTCGTACAATGTACCGGGGTGTAACCGAGTCCGCGCGTCAGTATGAGCGTTAACCAGGTAGGTAATTCTGCTCCGATCTTAGTTCGAGTGCTCGTCCTCATTAATTTGTTTTCGTTGCTATATAGTTGTGAGTGTGTGATTGACTTGCAATGAAGATGGATGATGTTCAATGCCCCTCTTTCGAGGTCGAGTTCGTTCTCGACGAGGACGCGGCGCGCGGCGCGGGTGAGCTGCGCTCCCTTGACTACGCCGGGTACCGACTCTCGGACTGTCAGCAGCTCCCGGGCACTCTGCGCGACCTGACACAGTACCTGGTGCTCGAGCTCGTGGACGCGGAATCGCGCGAGAATCTCATCCGCCCGCGGCAGCTCTTGCTGTTCCCGGCCGGCCACGTCACGATCCAAGGCGAGGGGGTTTGCATATATTTCTTTCCACGACACCCAAACCAATTTGAACCCTCATGTCTTAACCCCCTAGTCGCAAGAGTGGTATAAGCCGCCGGTCATTCGGCGGCGTGTTTTGACCAGATAGGCCGACATTAAGACGGCCATTGTCCTTCCATAAATGCCAAGAAGTGTTGTGTAAGCCCACTGCACAGAGTATAGTGGCATCCTATGACATGCCATCCCCTTTTCCAAGGCGAGGGGGTCGGCGAGGTGGGAGTGGTGCTGTCCGAGTTCAGCAAAGCTGAGTTGAGCACGCACAACGCCAGCGTCCACCGCCGCTTCGGGCATCTAGAGGTAGGGTCTCGCAGATGTTTCCGGCCACGTCACCGACACGCGTTTTGAACCCTGGCTTATTCAGTTCAATGTCGTCTTGTGACGTGACGAGTACACACAACATGCCCACCAGGTCACCGACACGCAGTTCCCCCTCCTGGATGTTTTTGTTACTTGGCATCCTGTGACATGATGAGAAATAACTGCCATGTCCACTTCGGCCCCTCGACAGACACGCGTGCCCTGGCAGCTACATTGCAACCAATCATGCATATTCTGCCTTGGTGTTTTTAATCACATGGTGTCCTGCAAAGTTGCGAGCAGTATCTACCAGGATCTAACTGCAGGCTGCGAGCGTGGCGTCGCGGCTCCATCTCGCCGCACTGTACTCCGCCACCGGCACGCTGCTCCCCGAGTCGCCGCGGGGCCTGACGAGGGGGGAGAGGGCGCTGGAGCTGCTGCCCAAGTGCTGGAAGAACGAGGGGCTCACTCCAGAGGAGCTGGCTTCGCTCCACAATGTCGCCGAGTTTTCTCGCCACATTCCCGCCATCGTTCTAAGGTACGATTTGATGGACAATGCTTGCCGCGTCACATGATGCCACTTCACTCAAGATATGAGGATTCAAAATGCTTGTCGATGATGTGACGAGCACTGTCCGTCAGTCACTATTCTGCGGTGCCATGACCTCGAGGCGAGCGCTCGCCAACTTCAGCACCTCACTGGCGTCAACAAAAGGCTTTCTGACTCCGGAGCGTGTGAGGAGGAGGAACAGCTCGGTGGCGTCTCCGCAGAGCTTCAGCAGTCAGCCACGGCGTACCTGTGCGAGAGAAAGCGCCGCCCCCCGCACCTGCGGCGCGAGCTTACCTCCGAGGAGGAGGATGCGATCCTCAGAGTGCGCAGCTCGCGGCCATTTCCGGGGCGACACGTGTCGTGGTACGGCAGCGTGGTAGGGCCTAGCATCCGACACATCTGTGTACTCAACACGTCATCCACCGCATGTTGTACTCACCCGGTTTTCTTTGTTTCTCATCGTCTAACGTGAAGGTGTGTCAGCTGAAGCGCGCGTATGGTGCTTCAGATGTCACCAACATGTCATCCCCATTCACCAACCTGATCACTATCCTGAAAGATATCCTGTGAAGTGATCAGCAACATTTGCCATGCCCTACTGCGAGGAGGTTAAGAGGTGTCCGGTGTCGCCCAATTTCACCGGCGGAGTGGAGCGCAACTTCCTCACCTTCGTCAGAGTAGCAGACGGCCTCGCCATGTCAGACGATGCAGTGCCACCTTTCCCGCTGCCCGCTTCGGCCGACCGCAAATCACTCGAAACTTCTATGAGGGAGGAGCTCGAGGTAGGGCCTGACAGTTATTGCTCGCCACGTCATACAAGTAATTCAAGCCATAAAACATTGAGTTGCATGTCACCATATGACGTGGTGAGCAATATTTGCCAGGCCCTAGCTCGAGGGGAGCTGGAAGGCACACCACAAGACGCCGAAGGTGACACTGAATGCCCCCGTGGAGGTCGTGAGGTCCACGCTTCGCATGTGGAACGACACGGCAGGGGGGGTTGTGAGAGCAAGCACACAAGTGACGTTGAATTGACGAGCCGAGTCCGCGCGTCCGTATGACCATTCACTCTGAATGTGTGTCATGCCCCGAACTCGGTCGAGGCAATGACCCTCCAGCCGTGAGCGTTCTACGAGAAGGAGTCTGTAAGTCCCGCATCGATATCGTTTCAAGTACTTGTTATCAACGACCATCCTTCACGGTGCGCCAAGAGTTGCAGCTCGTGGAGTCATATCTACTGGATTCGCTTGACGACGCACATGTTGCCTCGAGTGCTCGGGGAAACGAGGGCGTCACCCTCGCAAGCTGCCACGGCGACTGGCGCGCAGCGGCGCATCGCATCCATCGCGCAGCCAACATGGTGCCGCGGGCCAACCAGCTGGACCTGATGCGAATGACATGGGACCCCGATCTGTTGCCGCGGCTGAACCCGTTTCTGTCCGAGGCAGCGAGGCGGGAGTTAGTCGAAGCGTCGTCGACATGGATGCAGCTGTGCGTGCTCGAAGGTATGGTTCGCCATTCTTGACTCCCGTACGTCGGCTGCTCCTAAATGCCACCATTCAAGTTCCGAAAATCGGACCTGACCGAACAAGTTGCGTTCAGATGTATGGGCATTCGTGGTCAGGAAACAGCCCCGTACGTCCATCTTGTCGAACAGCACTCCGCCCACTCGGCTTGCTCATCTTGCCTTACAGGGGCAGTTAATTGATGTTGGGCCTCACAAGTGGATCAGCTGCAGCGCATGCTCGCAATCTGCGACTCAGAGGAGGCGGCCTCGGGGTATGAATCGTCGCAAGACACGGCGCAGTCGCTGCACCTACTGCAGGAGCTCCAGATGAAGCGCACGTGGGAGCCGAAGGAACACCCGCAGTGGCTGGCGTTCGAGGTGGAGGGGCGTTTGAAGATCCGTCCAGCGCAGCACCGCGTGGCTCAGTACCTCATGGACAACCCGGTGGGGCGGTGCAAGATGAAACGTCAAACCCGGGTGATGTGACGACGAACACAATGCATGTTACACCGATGCGAGCGGTTACACAGACTTACATATATCATAGACAAGATGGAATGCGCCTGGATATACGCACTCGTAAACTAAGATACGATCAACTGTTTTCAAGTTTCGCTTTCGCCTTCTACTTGCGTCATCACAACCCGGGCGCCATCCTTCAGCTGAACATGGGCGAGGGCAAGACTCGCGTGATTCTGCCAATGCTGATACTTCACTGGGCCAACGGCACCAACCTGTTGCGGTAGGGCCTTGCACATATCTGAGTACTTTGGGAAAATCTGCCGGGTCCATTGCCCGCTACGTCATCGATACATACTCAAACCCTTGTTTGTTGAATGACATTGCTTCCTATGACGTGGGGAAACGATTATGCCAGATGCCTCGTGTGTTGGTTCAAATGTCAGCCTGTGACGTGATGAGCAACATGTGCCCCGCCCTATGCCACGGCTGCAGATCCTCACCCCGTTGCTGCACGAGGCGTTCACATATCTGCACCAGACACTGTGCGCGGGAGTCCTGGGCCGCAAGCTGTTCCTCATGCCGTTCGATCGCGACGTCGACTTGAATGCTTTGCGTAAGGGCCCGGGTTGAATCGGTCGCCACGTCATAGGACGCCATCTGAATCAAGAATCGAGGGTCCAGTATGCGCTTGATGACGGGGCGAGCAGCATCTGCCAGGCCTTACCAACAGGAGTAGGAGCGATGCGCGCGGCGCTGCAGCGATGCCAGCGCAGCGGCGGTGTCCTCCTGATCGCTCGTGAGCACCGCCTCAGCCTTCAGCTCCGGTATGGCCTGACCGATTGTGCTCTACACTTCACCAGCCGCAATCTGGACCCACGTTTCTCGAGTTACCATGCATCCAACGACGTGGCGATACGACGATATGAGCCTCCAGCTCCGGAACGATCTGACATTTAATGCTCACCACGTCGCCCATCGCGTTTTGAACCCCCGTCACTCGAGTCAGATTGCGTCACCTGACGTGGCAGGCGATATCTGCGAGGCCCTGAGCTCCGGCAGCAAGAACTCGCGAAGAAACAGCCTGCGGTGAGCGCGGCGATGAGCCACATCATCCGGGGCTTTCCGTTCGTGGACGTGTTCGACGAGAGCGACGAGGTCGGGGGTGATTGTGCACATGCACTCGGACCCTGATCGGAGCACATTTGTTTATTTAACCATCGTTCATCGAGCTCCAAGGCACGTCACGTGGTGAGCACTAACGAACCCCTTCCGCCATTTCGAGCGGACAGACCGTAACGTATGTAGGGGTCCACGGCTGAATCAAGAGGCACAATTGTAGCAGCAGATACACTGTAATACATTCAGGGCAATGTTACACACCCGTGCGGACTTCATCAGTTGATTCAACTTCGGTCGAGTGCCGGTTTGCAATGACCCTCGTGCGAGGTGCTGCGGCACAAGTTCCAGCTCATCTACGCCGTGGGCAACCCCGTAGGTCTCCCCGACGGGCCCAAGCGCTGGGGCGCCATCCAAGCTGGGCTCAGAGTCATCAAGCGAGACCTCCGAGTCCCCGGTGGCACCATCAGCCGCATTCTCGGCGGCGGCGGCGGTAGGGTCTGGCGGTTCTTGCCCGCTATGTCATCGACACGCAGGTGAACTCGTGTCTCTTAAGCTATGTGGCATCCTATGCCGTTGGGAGCAATACATGCCAACACCTGCCCGGCCCCATATCGCCCATCCCCCCTGGTACCATGCCCCCTGACCCCATCCCGACAGCCAAGGCCCAGTACATCAACCAGGCCCTAGGCGGCGGCGGCGTCGGTGGCGGCGGCGGCGATATCAGCATCATAGAGGCGAGCCCCGGGGGTGGGCGCGCCGATTCCTTCCCTAAGCTGCGGCTGCTGCCCGGCGCCGACCTTGACGCGTGCGAGCGGGATCTGGCAGGGGGGGTATTGTCTATTGTGAACAAGCACCCGATCGACGTTGAATGGACTCCTCCTCCTCCGCGCGTCTACATGAGCATTCACCCTGAAGGTAAGTCATGCCCGATATCGGTTTGAGTGTGCGTTCTCAATGACCCTCCTCCTCGACGCGAGCCATCGCTAAGTCGCTGATGGACTCGCCGCCCGATGACCTCGAGTGGCTCAAGGGCACCGGTAGGACTCTTCAGGTTGACCCCAGGTTGACCCCGGGATGACCGCCAATAGTTTCAGCGATTGAAGCTGTAATGTGATGCACGGCTTCCAATCTCTGCTTCCGATTCCAACTTGCGCCACTACACACTGGCCGGTCGGACGACCTGCTGCAGCGCTTCCGGCGCGACGTGTTGAATGCCCTGTGTGACCCAACGCAGACGGCGGGTGCGTTGCTAGGTCGGTCGCCAATCCAGGAGGGGGAGATGGCGGACCTTCTGGTGCTGCGGGTGGGGACACGCAAGTGTTGTCAACCACATCATCGACACGGGTTTTGAACCCAGGATTATTGAATTCAACGTCATTTTATCACGCGGCGAGCAATCTGCCACTCCCTGGCTGATACTGCTCGCCACATCCTGTACTTCCTCGTTCATTGAGAAAATGGCATCCTGTCAAGTGTTGAGCGAGATCTGCCAGGTCCTAGCTGCGGGGTTTGTTGGCGCACGGTGTGCTGGTGCACTGCCTGCAGCGGCGGCACCGTGTGGACTATGGCGTGGCGCCCAAGGCAGGGGGCTGATTGGGAACAAACGCGCCACCCATGTCGAATCGACGATAAACCCAAAACCCAAAATACAACACCAGGTCCAGAGGGTTCTCTTCCTGGACGCTTCAGTTTGGGGGCTCATTTGAGGTTCTACATGGGCGGTATCGGGGTTTTCATCGTTAGAATTGCAATATGAGACGGACATATATAATCGGCAGGCCGCCGTTCACGAGGACGAGGTGGTCTGTCCACCACCACGAACTGTGTCCGCATTCAGCCATTCACCTTGAAGATGAGTTCTGCTCTGAACTCGGCTCGAGTGCTTGTTCTCGATGACCCTCCTGCGAGGGTCAGAAGCGGCTGGCGGTGCCGTTCCGCGGATGCGACACGCCGTCCGAGCGCACCGAGTTCGGGCACAGCGAGATCGCGCTGACATTCACGTGCCTGTCATACTACCTCTCGGGTCAGGCCTGGCAAACATTGCCCGCCACTTCATACTCGTCATGGGTTTCAGGTTGCACCACCCATCCGTGACTTGTGGAACATGGTCCCATATCCCGCAGCATGACTTGGCCCCGTCATGTTTTGTCCACCATGTCGTCGTCTCGTCGACACTTGTGTTGAAACCTCCTTCCTTGAGAATGGCATCCTAAGACATGGCAAGCGATATCTGCCAGGCCCTGCTATCAGGCCTCGATCGGGGCCAAGTCAAGGCTGCGGTTAGCAAGTTGCTCGATATGGGACCCACCGCGAGGACCACGTTCTACAAATCGTGGTTCGAGCACAGCAGCTCCGAGATGACAGCGGAGGAGCGAGGCGGGCTGGACCGGGTGGAGAAGATCGATCTGAGCAACGAGGCAGGGCCTTGTAGATGTTTGTTTGCCACGCCATGGCATGCCGTTTTGCCTCAAGAGACGAGGGTATAATAGCGTTGCATGACTTGGCGGGCAGTATCCCTGCAGACCCTATCGTCATGTGGTGTCACTTGACTCGAGAGACAAGGGTGCCAAGTGCGTTGGATGACATGGCGAGCAATAACCGCCAGGCCCCACAACGAGGCGCAGGCTGAGACGCTGTTCAATGTGTACCAGTACAACATGGAGGTGGTCAACTTCTGGCTCAGCTTCCTGGTGCTTCCCACGGCAGGGCCTAGCAGACATTGGTCGCCACATCATAGGATGCCATCTGACTCGATCACGAAGGTTCAAATGCGTGATGAGCTCGTGGCAACATCAGCCAGGGGCAATATCCGCCAGGCCCACCTTGTAACACCTATCCGAGCCTATCGTCCCCTTCCCTGCTCAACCTCCGGCTCCTTTGTGGGACACTTTGTTACTTTGAGCGGTATCTGCCAGACCGTTGCCAAGGGAGACGATGCAGTACCCGGAGCGCATGCAGTGCAGCGCGTGGCATCTGGCGGATAACCCGCGGGGCCGTGTCGCAGGGTTCTCCGGGACGCGCGACAATCACCGCCTACTACCTCTGCAGGTAGCGCAGGTTAGGCCTGGCAATTAGTGCCTGCCACGTCTTCCTCCACATTCTATATCCTCGTGTGTTGAGTTACATGGCATCCTATGACGCGCCAAGCGATATTTGCCAGGGTCAGCGCAGATATTGCTCGCCACGTCATCCAACGCATGTGTATACCTTATTCAATGAGTTATGTGCCATCCTATGTCATGTTGAGCAATATCAGCCAGACCCTAGGCCCAGGGCGAGCTAGATGACCCGCATGTACGCGGCACGGACGGCAAGATGTTGGAGCGCATCATCATCAACCACGAGTACATCACGCTGGGGCAGCCAGTGAAGCGTCAGCCACGAAAGCAAAAACATAATTGGAGCACCGCCACCGCCACCGACAACGTTGCCGCCGCTGCCGCCAGTAACATTGAGGCTGCAGCCACCGCAATGAAGACCCTCAACGTGTCGTCCCCACCAGGCACAGCGAGCTCGCCGCCTGGCAATGGGAGTAAAGGAACTCACCGCCAGCAGGTGGAGAAGCAGAAAAAGACTCTCAAGCACAAATTATGCCGGAGCTCGCCGTCGGGTCCAATCGTGGACGTCGTCACGGACGTCGCCGAACGCGAACACGCCGCCGCTGCCGTTGCAGCAACAGCGATTGAAGCACTGAATGTGTCGACGCCGCCCGTCCCGAGCAGTGCAGACTCCGCCACTCCCGCTGCTACTGCTGATGCCGCTGCTGCTACCACTGCTGAAGCCGCTGACACTCAATCCGCAGCCGCTGCTGCCGTTGCTGATGCTGCTGAATGCGGAAACGCCGCCACTTTTAACACTGCGATGAAAGCACTGAAGGTGTCAAGGAATCTGCCGCCACCGGGCAGTGGCAGTGACAGCGGGAGTGTTACCCAACTTCGGCGATGGTGGCCACCAGTGGAAGCCGGGTGGCCGTCAATCGGAGACACAGATGGTGCCGAACCTGACTGCAGCGTTGGAGCACCGGCACCAATAGCGCGCGCTGACGCCGCTGCACCCGAGACAGTCGCCGCCAACGTCGAAACAGGCGCCGCCGACGCAGCTGCGGCCGCTGATATCGACGCGGCTGCCGCCGCTGGCACAACTGCCGCCGCTGAAGCTCAGGCTGACTCTGCTACCGCCCCCGCCGCCGTTGAGGCTGACGCTGCTACCGCCACCGCCGCTGCCGTCGAAAGTGTCGATGATGCAGCCGTCGCGATGGAGGCAATGAAGGTGCCGACGCCACGGCCACCGGGTAGCGAGGGCGGGGGCGGGGACTTGTCGACGCCGCCGGCTGCGAAGAGCCCAGGGGTGGTGGACCGGTCGTCGCCTTGGACACGGAGCCCGTCCGTCATTCGCGCGCCGAGCGGAGATAGCAGCAGCGATGACGATGGTGAGGAGGACGACGGCGCTGATGTGGAGGATGAAGCGGAGGAGCAGGATGTGTTGCAAGAGGGTGACAGCGACGACGATGCAGACGAAGACGACCACGACGAGTGGGATTGCGATGACGACTACAAGACGGATCGTGGAGGTCTGTTGGTGTGGCGGGCTGTTATTGATCTGGTGAAACGCCGCAGCACGGACGCTCTCATCGACTGCGGCGCGCTGATGAGCGGGGCGTCGCCGGAGCAGGTGGCAGGGACTGGTAGATAATGCTCGCCACGTCATGCAACGCATCATGCACTCTCGATTATTATGTCAGACGGCATCCTATGACGTTGGGTGCAACTTCTGCCAGGCCCTACGCGGCGGCGACCAACCTGCTTCCTGATATCGACCCGCGCTTCAAGGTAGGACCTTGCAATAGTTGCCCGCCAAGTCATCGACACGCATTTCGAACTCTCGTGTCTCGAGTTAAACGCCATCCTCTGACGGGCCGAGCAATGTCAGCCAGGCCCTGATTCAAGGGTGTCTGCTTCTTCGACGCATCCAGCGGGAAGTGCGTGATTATCGACCGCGTGGGGCGCCGCATGCCGCGCCATGTCCAGGTGCGTGGAAGCTCATATTGTTATCCTCAACTTCTGACTAAGATCTTATCCACGATATGGATGTAGTAATGGCGGATGGGGTTAGTCAATGCTCAACATGGCGCCTCGGGCTCGATGCACGTTGGTCACATATCAACGTGCTATTCCACCAACATCTCATCGACTTTCTGGTCGAAGTGAAGCTGACATCCTATCACCGTGCCCTATCAACATGCCCAGGTGGTGGACCGTGACACGTTCGTGTATTTCGACGAGCCGCGCTGCCGCGGCGCCGACTTCAAGCTGCGCTCCAACGCTGTAGCGCTGGTCACTGTGGGCCCTGGGGTTTGCAAGGCATGGGGAGTTACATGTAGCTCTCGCCAAGGCATCCATCGCATGTTTCAATTCGCTTGTTTGTGTCGACGCATAGAGAAACAAACTTTGCCCGGTATATAACACCCCTGAATATCTTGCGCACCTGGTAATTCCCGCTCAACGTACGGGGGCGCCATTAATTCATCAATGCAACACATGACCTGTAGAGCAATTATTTCCGATATCGTATCCCTTTTGCGAGGACAAGTTGATGCAGGCAGCGGGACGTATGCGCATGCTGGAGCGCGGTCAGTCCTTCCTCTTCGTTGGCACCCAGGATATCAGCGTGCAGATCCGCGAGGCGTGGATGGCGTCGTGTTCCGGGGGCATGCAGAACGCAGCCACCCGGCGTGCTCCATGGGAGTTGACCTCGCTCCATGCTGAACTGGGTGATGCGGAACACCGCGGTGGGGTAGTCATAGTTGAAACGCATTGGAACCCGTGTTGAAAGTGCCTGGATTCAGCGCTTGACACTGAATCATGTTACACATCATACAAGTTTTGCTTTGAAATCCGACATGCGCCACTGCAACGCGGGCGCCACGGCGCACGGGCTGGTGGAGTGGGCGGCGCAGGGCGCGCAGTTCGACGCCACCGCTGGGCCGGGGCGCGACCCTCTGCTGCCGGAGGTGCTCGAGCTGCAGGCGCTGTACGGTGGGGCAACCGTTCCGTGCAACCGTCCCATAAACTGTTGTACGCAACCGTTCCACGCAACAGTTCCGAGCCACCGTTCCATGCAATGCGATCCTGCACAGGATAAAGCGTCGGCGATATGTCTGAATATATTCCTCTGAGTCATTGGGTGGTGGTGTGCAGTAGTCATTCAACGTGCTACTGCTATTGTGCTTTGCCGTCCTGGTTAAAATGCCACGTGCTCACACTGATGCTACGTGTTCCTTACCACACGGTGGCGCTCGAGATAGCTCCTCCTCCGCGGAGATCATCGCACGCATCGTCGGGAAGGCGATGGAGAAGCACGTGGGGGCATCGGGCACCACCTCTTCCTCCTCTGACTCCGCCTCTGCGCCCGCCTCCGGCTCTGCCTCCGGCTGCGCTGCCGCCGCCGCCGCTGAGTTCAAACGAACAGCGGTGGAGCTCGATGCCCTGCGCCTGCAGTTCCAGGCAGCAGATGCGGATGGCGCCAAAGGAAAGGCCACGGTGAAGCGCGCTGTGCCGTCCAGAGCCTCCGTCTCTGCCGCCGTCGCCGCCTCCGCCACCGCCCCTGCCTCCGCCTCCGCCGCCGCCTCCGCTGCCGCCTCCGCCGCAGCCCCCACCCATGCCGTGTCCACCCATCCCGTGACAGGAGCCCGTGTCCCCATGCCGTGGCTCCTGTCCCTTCCTCAACCCCCGGCCTCGCCCCCTTCCCCGCCGCTGCCTTCGCCTCTGGCTCCGTCTTCGGAAAACCTGAAACATTGGAAGGCCAGAACGTGGCCAAGCGAGGGGTCCACGGTAAAATATTTACCCCTACCTTCGACCCCACCGCCGTCCTCTGTCCCGCCACCGCCACTGCCTCCTCCGCTCCTGCCGCCGTCCCCCCATCCTCCTCCTCCTCCGCCCCCTCCACCTCCGCCTCCCTCACCCCCGCATCCTCTACGTCAGAGTCCGTTGCTCCCATCTCTGGCATTGCGGTCGAGCCTGCCGTCCCCATCGACGCCTCCCTCTTAGCCGAGTCGGTGGGTGGCGCCGCCCCCATCTCCGGCACTGCCCTCGAGTCCGCCGCCCCCATCAGTGGCACCTCCGCCTCTGCCTCCGCTGCCGCCGCCGCCTCCGCTGCCTCCATGTCCACAGTAGCCTCATCCACCACCACCACTGCCGAGTCCGCCGCTAAAATCTCAAGCACTGCCGCCGAGTCCGCTGCCCCCATCAGTGGCACCTCCGCCAAGAAAGCCCCCCTCTCCCCCACCTTGTCCGCCGATTCCACCGCCTCTGATTTCAAGGTAGGGCGATGCAGGTTGAACCCGGCTGACCCCCCCCCCCCCGGCTGAACATGTCTTGTGCCTGATCGCAGCGCTTGAAACTAATATGGGATACATGGCGTACCAAATATGCTCAACCTAAAAGTGGGTCGCTGCATCCTGTTGAAAGTGCCTGGTCTCTTCGCTTGAAACTAATATGTGATACATTGCGTACAAAATATGCTTAAAACTTCAACGTGGGTAGCTACATCCTGGCGCACCGCCGAGAGCGTCTCGAACTTCAAACACGTACGTACCCAATGAGATCAGCCTTGGCTTCAATGCCGCCGCCGTCGCCGCCGCACGGCCCGGGCACCATCCTCACCGCCGCCGGGATTGCCGCTGCCGGTGCCATGGCCGCCGCCACCGCCGCCGCCGCCACCACCGCTACTGCCGACGCCCCCGCTACAGCCGCCGCGGCCACTACCGCCGCCGCCGCCTCCACCCCCACCGCCGCCGCCGCCGCCGCTACAGCCGCTGCCGCCACCACCGCCGCCGCCCTCGCCGCCGCCGCCGCCGCC
>Ga0307489_10001853_pt1 | contig 14078 bp, 13 predicted proteins | sample SB12metaG_FD_202247 | JGI IMG/M metagenome (GOLD analysis project Ga0307489, IMG submission 202247) | Sea-ice brine microbial communities from Beaufort Sea near Barrow, Alaska, United States - SB 1.2 | ecosystem: Environmental > Aquatic > Marine > Coastal | place: USA: Alaska | collected... | reverse complement strand
CGATGACATGGATGACGACGATGACATGGATGACGACGATGACATGGATGACGACGATGACATGGATGACGACGATGACATGGATGACGACGATGACATGGATGACGACGATGACATGGATGACGACGATGACATGGATGACGACAATGACATGGATGACGACGATGACATGGATGACGACAATGACATGGATGACGACGATGACATGGATGACGACGACATGGACGAAGACGGTACGGACGAAGACGACACCGATGAAGCCCCGAAATACACGCCGTTGACGGTGACAGAGGTGCTTTCCCGCAAGAGCGAAGATCCGGTGGTCGTGTTTTGGCAAGAGGTACTCAAAGTAGACCCAATGGCACGCAAGTGGGTCGAAGAAAGTATCTTCTCGAGCGAAGGTGAAGTTCTGAAACCTAAACCTCCGCTTTATGCAGACGACTTGGACGGAGACAGTAACCTCTTCTTGAAACCTACGGCGTATCCTCCAGCGTACGAGAGCAGCATTCCAACAATGGATCTGATCTTGCCAATGCTCATGTATGCAGGGTTACGAATCCCGATTCATCTCGAGTTTCTTGCGATGCGTCCGTGGATTCTTAAGAAAAGATGGCCGAAACATACAAACGAGGTCGTGCCCCATATGAGCCGGCTGCCTGAGCGTGTGAAAGCACCTGCGTCTATGGGCGTAAACATGAAAACGGATCAGGTGAAGAGACTTCTTTTAGCCTTCCAGACTAAGCGTGGTGAAGAAGTGTATTCGCGGTCAGAGAGCCAGAGAATCTGGGAACAGCTTATCCGACCACAGCTTCCTTTGCTTGTTGTACACCAAGCAGCATATGCAGCTGAAAAAGTGCAAGAAGCATTCAGCCATATGTGGCCAAAAGCACACATGCGCCTCCGTCGGCCGACTCTGCTGCCTGAGAGCCTCGGCTTTGTGCCATCTCCGATTTACAAAATGCCACCGCGTTATTTCTGCTTTGCCCAGGTTGCGCGCGCGGCACAGCACGTCGGGTCTAGTCGCCGACCTGGATACGGACGCATGCGGTTCGCAGCACGCGAGCTTGCCCAACGTCAAATGGTGTTTAACCGCTTTGGTGGTGAAAAGACCCTGAGACATGGAGTAGCTGGTGTCTATCGTTTTCAAGAGGAAGTCCAACATTCCACATTACTGGCCGCCATTCAACCAGGACTAGAACGAATGCGCAGTCTTCCAAAAGGGATGCTCTTAATTGGAGAACCGGGAAATGGGAAAAAGTATTTTGTTCGTAGCCTGGCAACAGAATCTCGTTTCCGTCTCTTGGTGACCGATAGTCATCGCTTTCTTAGTGAGAAACTCGGGTTGGTCCGCCTGAAAACACTGTTTAGACGTGCGCGCAAACAAGCGCCAAATATTCTACACATTCGTGATATGGAATTTATGACACGTGATCGCGAACGCTACCCAATGTTTGCTTCGGTGCGGAGCACCACGCACTTATTAATGGCTATTGATGGGTACACGCAGGGGACAGAAACGACTGCCGAGAAACGGGATATTTTTATCATTGGTAGCATGGAAACAACATCTATGATGGATCCAGCCTGTATGCGATCTGGCCGTTTGGAATGGGTCATGTCTTTTGGTTATCCTCTCGAAAAGGAACGTCGAGATATGTTCGGGTTCCATGGTACAAGATCGCTTGTCAATAGAGGCGTAGATATTGATTGGGCGTATTTTAGTACAATGACTGCCGGATTTACGTGTTTAGATATTCGAACGGTTTTAAACACGTCAGCTGTACATGTCCTGCAGCACCGCTCAACCATGCATACAACAGAAAGTGTTGTCTTTGGCCTGGGTGCTGCCACGCATGTGCATGATACTGCAGAATCGACCTTTAGAGGCACCGGCGACGTTGGTATCTTTCATGCAATGGACTTTGCGACCCGGAGTGACCCAATGGCCGCACATGCAGCCTTTTTTACACAAACGGGAAGCATCCCAATCTACAAAAAACTGATGCATCTTTTCCGTGTGCTCGTGCCGCAGGAAACAGCCACTTTTGCCATGCGTTGGAACATGCCGCCGCTGCCGTCCGGCTTTGCCCCCGGCCGGCCCCATGCGCTTGTGGATGGATTATTACCTCTTTTTTGTGAAGGGTTAGTTATTTATAATTTACAAAAAACATGTGGGCCGCCATATCCTATTGTGTCGTTTGATAGTTATTGTGCGCCAGTCTTCTTTGGCATGAAAGCCGTCCTCGATGAGGTGTTAGTGGAACACATCCTTGAAGGTACGACTTCACGAGAAGATCTCTTTATCAGTACATTTAATCAGTGGCGTCACGCGCACCCGCCAACATGGACGAGTGCTGTCATGTGGACTGCAAAACCAATGGGATTCCGTGTATCGGAAACAGGCACATGGAAAGCCACCCGTGCGCAATTGAAATGGTCCATCCGTCGTGGATTAAAAGAAAATCAGCGAGAGGCTTTATACGGGGCAGCGTCGATTAGACAAAAAATCGCGAACCGACTGGCGGTCATTGGCGAAAAAGACTGTGACGATTTCTCACTCGATACAAATATTTTTGAGCTGTTTGAAACAAGTGACGATTTAGCAAAGAAATACAAAAGAGATGTAACAGCCGGTCGAACAGTACAGTGTACACGACAACTGGGAGAACTCATGGCAAAACATTGGCGTATTTCGTAAGCAAACGCGGTGCCTACGCCGAGCGGCAAGTCGCCGCTCGGCGTGCAACCAGGACACAAGAAACGCATGACATGCTTTTAACGCACGTGCAGACATACTCTGTATGCGTGTACTGTGACCAATATTTTTGTCTGTGTGCAAGGTTGCTACACTGCATAATTAACGACATGCATATAAATATATTATATGTATGTACAAAAGCCACGTAACCCAACTATACTAAGAAGGAGCAAGTGCAGAGGGCTTCAATACTCGCTGTACGCGCGTATTTTACAGCAATGTTGAAGGAGTATAATATGGCAGGTTCTACAGGAGAGCGTCCTTTTAGTGACATCATCACAAGTATCCGTTACTGGGTGATTCACAGTGTGACAATTCCATCTTTGTTTATTGCTGGATGGCTTTTTGTAAGTACAGGATTAGCATACGACGTGTTTGGCACACCGCGCCCAAACGAATACTTTACAGACGAGAGACAAACGGTACCGTTAGTGTCTGATCGCTATGGTGCACTCGCACAAATGGAAGAGTTCGTGTCGTAAAGAAACACGCTTCCCACGCCCGCGTGTATCGGGTTTGACAAAAGGCACGCATGGGCCCCGTACGTGCACGTGTCACGTATACGTTATTTAGTCGACCTGCGAGACAGGTATATTTTTATTATGTCGATCAAAACGTATCCAATTTTCACATTCCGTTGGCTTGCAGTGCATGCATTGGCGGTTCCAGTTGTCTTTTTCCTTGGTTCGCTTACAGCAATGCAATTTATTCAACGTTAAAAGGAAAAGTGTATGACAAACCCAAATCCAAACAAGCAATCTGCTGAGTTAAACCGCACGAGTTTTTTCTGGGGTTTACTTCTTATTTTTGTTGTTGCGGTTCTTTTTTCAAGCTATATTTTTAACTAAACACATTTGTAGGGGAAAGATCGATGTCAAACACGACAACAGGGCGTATTCCATTATGGTTCGTAGGGACACTCGCTGGACTTGCAGCGCTTGGTCTGTTAACCATTTTCTTTTATGGTTCGTATACTGGGCTTGGCTCTTCACTTTAAGCTTCCATAACACACCAGAGATGTTTCTTCCATGGGGTTCAACATATAAGGTCTTGGGGCGGTCAGCATGATCGCCCATCTTGCCTCGAATGGCAGAGAACCGGCAGCCCCACCATCATACCCTTGGCATACGGTGTCGCTCCCCACTTTGCGTGTCGCGCCTCGTACAAATTTAGTTATGGAAAGAACGGCCAACTGTGAAACATGCCTACATGGAAACCGCGACGAAAGAGTGGAAAAGACACTTTCCCGCGCCCATGCGGAGGCGTGCGCCTTGCGCATTTCTCCCCCCTGTCGTCGAATGGCAGTACCTTTGAGGAAAATTTTATGAGTAAAGTATATAATTGGTTTAACGAGCGGCTTGAAATTCAAGCGATTGCAGACGATGTCACAAGTAAGTACGTGCCACCACACGTCAATATCTTCTACTGTTTAGGTGGCATTACCCTTACATGTTTCCTTGTACAAGTCGCGACTGGATTTGCCATGACATTCTATTACCGTCCAACGGTAACAGAAGCATTTGCATCCGTAGAATACATCATGACTGAAGTAAACTTCGGCTGGCTCATCCGTTCGGTGCACCGTTGGTCAGCGAGTATGATGGTATTAATGATGATCTTGCATGTCTTCCGTGTGTACCTGACGGGTGGCTTTAAAAAGCCGCGTGAGCTTACATGGGTGACAGGCGTAATTCTTTCTGTCATTACGGTCTCATTTGGCGTAACAGGGTACTCACTCCCATGGGATCAAGTCGGCTACTGGGCAGTAAAAATTGTTACCGGTGTACCAGATGCTATTCCAGTTATTGGTTCATTTGTGGTGGAACTTCTCCGCGGAAGTGTCGGCGTAGGCCAACCCACACTCACACGTTTCTATAGTTTACATACATTTGTCCTTCCGCTTCTTGCGGCAGTCTTTATGCTTATGCACTTCCTTATGATTCGTAAGCAAGGGATCTCAGGACCACTCTAATACAACCGTCTTTTTTGGGTGACATCTCTGTCAGCCCAAAGAGGACAGGCGTCGGGCACCCACGGGTCCAGACCTAAAAGAAACTTGTCTTCTGTCGGTAAACTCGGTAGTATAGACCTACGCACGCGGGTCAGTAACTCAGTGGTAGAGTATTCGGCTTTTAACCGATTAGCCGTGGGTTCGAATCCCACCTGACCCAAAAATAACAAAAGAGCATATCTGCTACGCAATGGATGATGCGATACGCCTGCTTCGGTGCATTCGCTCGCGCCGAAAGCACTGCAATATGAATCCCTAAATGTTTCTTCCTCTCATTCTCTTTTTTGTTATGTCTCACGCAGTAAAAATTTACGATACATGTATCGGCTGTACACAATGTGTACGTGCTTGTCCAACCGATGTACTTGAAATGGTCCCTTGGGACGGGTGTAAAGCGGGACAAATCGCTTCGGCACCGCGGACGGAAGATTGTGTCGGATGTAAGCGTTGTGAAGCCGCATGCCCGACTGATTTTTTAAGCGTTCGTGTGTACCTTGGTGCCGAAACAACACGGAGTATGGGACTCGCATATTAATACGTACCTGTAAGCTATAGCCCCATGAGCGGGTCATCGTTCCACAGGTGGGTCAGAACCTCACACAACACGCGGACGTTTTTTCATACCGCGTGTACACGCCGCCATATTGTTGTGCTGCTCAAAAAAAAATGAGCACGCATTTCTATACACACGTTGGTCGACTCTTCTCTCCATCTTCAAGAGACCTTTTGCCATAGGCCCATACACTATGCGCATTGCAGACTGTCACAGCTTTTTTCACGCATCTGTCGACAGACATGTCGCCCGACACACGCTTCCTATTTTTTCTACTGAATTTATTCTTCATTATGACAACACTTAACACAGACAAAAATCTTGGTCACATTACACAAATTATTGGACCAGTACTTGACGTAGAATTCAAGCCAAAAAAACTGCCAAACATTTATAACGCTATTGTTGTAGAGGGGAAAAATGCAGCGGGGAATGAGTTACGCATTGTATGTGAAGTCCAACAGCTCCTTGGTGGAAACCTTGTACGTGCCGTTGCCATGAGTGCCACAGACGGACTCATGCGTGGCATGACCGTTGTTGATACGGGCGGCCCGATTTCCGTGCCTGTAGGAAAAACAACACTTGGACGTATCTTCAATGTGCTTGGAGAACCGGTCGATGAGCTTGGGCCATGTGTACCGGAAGCAGTACTGCCAATTCACCGTGCAGCGCCCGCATTCGTCGATCTCGATACAAACCTTGCCATCTTTGAAACAGGCATTAAGGTCGTCGATCTTCTTGCGCCCTACCGTCGTGGAGGAAAAATTGGTCTTTTTGGTGGAGCTGGAGTAGGAAAGACGGTACTCATTATGGAGCTTATTAACAACATTGCAAAAGCACATGGTGGTGTGTCTGTATTTGCTGGTGTTGGTGAGCGTACACGTGAAGGAAATGACTTGTACCAAGAAATGTGTGAGTCAAAAGTTATTGACCGAGATAATCTTGGCGAATCGAAAGTTGCACTTGTCTACGGACAGATGAACGAACCACCAGGGGCACGTATGCGTGTAGGCTTAACGGCACTCACAATGGCAGAGTACTTTCGTGATGTAAACAACCAAGATGTCCTTCTCTTTGTAGATAACATTTTCCGCTTTGTGCAAGCCGGGTCTGAAGTGTCCGCACTTTTAGGACGTATGCCATCAGCTGTAGGGTACCAACCAACCCTGAGTACAGAAATGGGGACACTCCAAGAGCGTATTACATCGACAAAAACGGGCTCAATTACATCTATTCAAGCTGTCTATGTGCCCGCGGATGACCTTACGGATCCAGCACCAGCAACAACATTTGCACACCTGGATGCCACAACTGTACTTTCACGTAACTTAGCAGCAAAAGGTATTTACCCAGCCGTAGATCCACTTGATTCCACATCAACAATGCTTCAGCCATGGATTCTTGGTGATGTCCACTATGATACTGCACAAGGTGTGAAAAACACTTTACAGCGTTATAAAGAGCTTCAAGATATTATTGCCATTTTAGGACTCGACGAGCTCTCAGAAGAAGATCGGTTAGTCGTTTCACGCGCACGTAAGGTAGAACGTTTTCTCTCACAGCCGTTCTTTGTCGCAGAAGTCTTTACAGGTGCACCTGGAAAATATGTAGCCCTTGCAGAAACAATTCGTGGCTTCAAAACGATTCTTGCTGGAGAGTTCGATACGCTCCCAGAGCAAGCATTCTACCTTGTTGGAAACATTGATGAAGCGACAGCAAAAGCCGCAACATTATAATGCACTCCCTGGCTGCGTCCATCCAACGGTGATGGAGCGAGGGCGCCACGCAGAAGAACGATGCGTATACGGTACACATACGATCAAACGTGAGCAAGCAACCCGGTTATATGCCTATACGGCGCACTGGCCGGGTATAGACGTTTTTGGGGCTCCCCCGAAGCGGTAAAGAGAACCGAGGTAAAACATGGAAGTTTGTATTGTAAAGCCAGATCGTATTTTTTTTCGGGGTGACGCAGAGGAATTACTGCTTCCGACAACAACTGGCTATATTGGCGTTTTTAAAAACCACTGTCAACTTACAACAACGTTAGACAACGGGGCCTTCGTAGTTCGAGAAGGCACCGCGTGGAAAATTTTTGCTGTCGGTAAAGGCTTTAGCATTATTAAAGATAACCGTGTAGACATTGTCTGCCTGAGTATTGAAGAGGCGGCAGGTATCGATCTAGTCGAAGCTGAGGCACGCGTCGCAACAGCCCGTGCGGGTATGGATGCATCAGGGACACGTAAAGTATACATTGAAAACCAGCTGGTCTTTGATCGCGAGTGTGGACGTGTGAAAGCACACCAAATGTGGCAAAGTCCCCCAGTATATATGGGGTAAGCTACCCCGCGTTGTTTGCGACTCTCAAAGCACAATGCCGTGCGTGGGAAAAGACCGCCATGCACGCACATGAGAATAGCGCTTCCGCTCCAGTACACATGCTGTTTCCTAGCAAAGTGTTCAAGCAACACACGGCTTGCCTCTCGCCAGTGCTATCACGGGCGCACGCCGAAAGCCATACGCGTATGTCTATGCGAAAATGGCTACATCGCAGCGCACAGAACACCAGTCATTGAAAGCGGTGAGGCAGGTGACAACATCCAAAACGGCAGTGCTATACGATCGCCGTCACGGTGCACGTACCACGCGAGAAATATGTGTTCCACGCCCTGTCGGACTCGAATCTACGGCATCGATATTTTAAATCCCGCGTTCTACCACATAATGGGTCTAGGGCGGCGCAGTACACCGTCTTCGCCGAACAGCCTCTGGATCTCGTCCTCAGACGCGTTAACAATGTCAATAATTCCGTATGTTCGTGCCTCTAATGCATTCATGTAGGTATCACGATCAAGATCGCGTTCCACAATCCACTTCTTTTGCCGGGTTAAGTCGATATAGAGGACACCCACGAGCTTACGGAGACGAATGAGTTCGGCACGTTCAAGCAGTACGTCGCCCGCTTGCCCATTCAGACCGGCCTGTGGTTGGTGAATCATCATACGACAGTGTAATAAGAGGACGCGATTCCCGCGTTGTCCATTCCCTAAGACAAAGGATGCCATCGAAGCACAAAAACCAAGCCCAATTGTTGTCACATCAGCGTCGACATAGTTCATGATATCAGCAACAGAAAGACCAGAGGTCACTCCCCCACCAAGTGAATTGACATACATGAAAAGACGGCGGGTGGCGTCTTCTTGGCTGAGGTAGAGCATAATACCATTTAATTGGTTTGCAAGCTCATCATCAAGGGTAGACCCAAGAAACAAAACGCGCTCCCGGTAGAGACGATTATATAAATCCACCCATTGGGGCACCGCTTCGCCTGGAAGTCTATAGGCAACTTTTGGGACTCCAATTGGCATAAAATGAATAAGAATTTAATATAGATGCCCTTGGGAGAGCTCTATCCTTCGAGAGTATACCAAGCCGCACCGCTCCAATAAAAGGTGATAGACAAAGAAGAAAAAACTTCCTATACTAGGAGCATATTTTACTCTCTACCCAAGGATTTTTTATGGCAGTTCCAAAAAGACGGCAGTCAAGTGCAAAATCCGCAATGCGCAAATCGCATTGGCAACGTAAAGCTCTGTATGCAGCACGTACTGCATTATCATTAGGGAAGTCGTTAACCACCCGTAACGCAAAAGGGTTCTTTTATCCCCCCTCACCTGTGACAGGTGTATTAAATGAAAATATTCAAGGCTTTGGCAATGTAACACAAGCCAAAGACTAACAAAAGCCACTTGCTAGTTTCGTGACTAGCAACGCATTCGAGCAGCCTTCAGCCATAAAAATAAGCTATAGACTGACGAAAAAGGGCTTATTCCTGTATACTAAAAGGCAAGTGCAAAGCGACTCGTATACGTTTTGCCTTTGCGGTCGTAGGGGATACGTACATGTACAAACGCGTCCCCAACGATTAAGCTAGTGACATATAGAAAACATGGAGAAATTCATAAAAATACTATGCAAAATTCTTTCAGCTTAGGGGTACTTCATGGGGTCCTTTATGGTATTACGCCACTCACTCCATGGTTTCTCGCATTAAAGCGGTATGTGTTTGAAGGGCCCACAAAAGGGCTATTAACGTTTGTGGGCCTCTGTCTTGGACAATTCGGTCTTGTAGTGCTCGCGTTTTTTGGAAACCGCGAAGTGCTTATGCTCTGGTATTTTGTTGAACCGGTGCTTGTTATGTGCGGCGTCTGTGTACTGTGGCTAGCGTTCACCAACTGTTGGGACCCACGCGAAAGACCCACACCCATTGCCACGCGCAAAGAAGCATCAAAATATGTAGCAAGCGGCGTCCTCTTTGCATTTTGCAACCCAGGTGGCTTAATGTTCGGCGATCTCCTTTTAACGGCGCTGCCAGAAAATACATGGCTCTACCTTTTTGGTTTTTTCCTCGTGTACGCAAGCCTGATGGCTGGTGTGATTTATCTCGCATTCTTCTCACCCCGTGCACCTTTTCAAGAGTGGTTTGGACCATGCGTCCTCCCTCGAAACCCCAGTGGGTACCAACTGGCTTTCAACTACTCCTACTACAGTCCCCGTGTGCGTAATCTACGCGTGATGGCCATGGCCACGGCCGCTGTCCTCTTCTGGCAGGTGGCTAACTACAATGACAGTGGCTTCTGGGTCGCTTATACCGATATGGTATATACTCCGCCGTTCGTGCAGGGGAAGAGCGATTTTGCACTCAAGACGGCAGACGATCCCAAGGGAGCGCGCAAAAGACCAAACGCAACCCTGATTTCTCGCAGTAAATTGGCAACGAACGTGGCAGATACAGAAGCTGATGAGGACGCACGCGCGGAAGCAGAGTCGGCTTCAAACGAGCCGTTGGAGGCAAAGGCATTGACAGTAGAAACGGCCAAAAACGAGTCCCGGCCGCACAACAAGCCCTCGAACGCTATGAACAAAGATACGCTGCAATCCGTTCTCGGCTCCGGTCGAGCGTCCGGCGACGTGTACGGGGAGGAAGAGGAATGGGATCTCGACGAGGCATTCACTCCATGGGATACCATCATTAAGTATGATACTTGGAATGACAAGCTTGACCGTGAGACACTCCCAAATGATTGGAAAGAAGTAGAATTAAAGTTCTTCTACGATCTTGGATTGAATACCGTTCACAAGCAACAGCTCGTCACGAGTCTACACCTGCGGAAAGCACCGCTGTGGGAGACTAAGGAATCGCCCACACAACGACTGACGAACATGCGCGAAGAAATGGATAAGGTTGTGCGGGACAGTTACACGGGAATTGCAACCGACAGCAAGAACCGAACCTTTACACCATTCAGCTCGAAATATGAGGCTGATTATGATTTTGAGCCAGCTGCAAATCCTGATCCTGATCCTGACGATGACGATGACGATGACGAGGAGGACGAGGACGAGGTGGACGAACAAGACGAGAAGGATCTTAAGCTGTTAGTAAGTAATCCAGAGGTCTGGGCCACTGGTTTTTTTGATCCAACGTACGAAATGTTTCACCGTGGTGGTAGCTTTGAAGATTTCAGCGCAGTACAAATGCGTTCGCTCCCACAAGAAATCCATTTCCCATGGGATTATCCCGCGCTCGAATCGCCTAATGTACCAGAGGTGAATAACGACTCGGAAGACAGTGACGTGGCACGCCGAAGCGAGATGCAAAATAAAAATGTGTGGTTCTTAGATCCCATTGCATTAAATACACGTTTCTTAGCAAATAATCCGTTTGTTCTTAAGGACGACGGACGAATTCGCCCCCACCACGATCTCGTCGAGATTAAAGCCAGCAATACAACCCGCCGTTGGTGGCTTGGAAAAGATAATGGGACTCCCGCAGATACAGTGAAACCAGCGGTTACGAACTCCCGCACAAAAGTTGTGCTCAAGTAGGTTCGATTCCTACAGGGCAAAAATCCTTCGAGAGTGGTTTGAAGTAGGATCTCAAATACCTGGGTTCTGAAAGTCGCTGATGTGGGCTTTTTTAAAAGCCTATTTCTATACCCCCCCATACTTTTTCTAGTAGCATCTGGTGGTATTCACGCGTTTTCGTCCGTGTGACACACATGTACGAAAATTTTGCTGCACTTCTCCACATATTCCGCTATACTCTATGTAGAGCGGGATAGAGCAGTCTGGTAGCTTGTAAGGCTCATAATCTTAAGGTCACAGGTTCAAATCCTGTTCCCGCCAAAAACGTGCTTGCTGAAGACGCTATACGTCTTTTTTTTGGCAAGCGTCTGAGTAAACAGAGTGGTTGCGAGATCGCTTGATCTTGAGGAAAGTCCGAACTCTCACGATGATGTCCCATAACACGAGAAAATCGCGTACATCAATTGGGAGGATAGTGCCACAGAAATGAAACTTGCTTCATGCGACATGTATGAGGTGGAGGTGTAATATGCAGCCATTTGTAAAAATGGCTATTGGTAGACCCTTATGGAGAGCAAAAGAATGGCGCTTCCAGTCGCATCTCCTGGAAGCGCACGCTTGCTAGAAAATTTCATTCATGAAATTTCCAGATAAATAACCACAACACAGAATTCGGCTTATCTGTTTATTCACTGACGACGCCGTGGAGAAGGGCTGTACGCCATCCTCCACGTGCGTCGCCGCTCGGCTTGTTTAAAAACGTTTGCACGTGTGTAGACACATACGCATCTTCTGGTATACTATACATAAGCGGGTATAACTCAATGGTAGAGTGCCATCCTTCCAAGTTGGACGTTGCGTGTTCGAATCACGTTACCCGCTCGTCACTCAAAAACATCCCCGCGAACATCTAGACAGGGGCGAGGCGATTTGATATCCTGTTGTAGAAGTGTCTGGCGGGCGTAGCCAAGTGGTAAGGCAATGGACTGTGACTCCATCAGTCGCGGGTTCGATCCCCGTCGTTCGCCCGGAGAGTACAGGCATCTCACGCGTGTTATCACGTGACACACGCGTGTGTGTGATGTTTCAAACGCAAAAAGTGCATTAAAATGAGGCGTGTTATGAAAGTTCGTTCATCTGTAAAGAAAATGTGTCCTAAATGCCGTGTGATTCGTCGGCATGGCCGTGTCATGGTGATTTGCTTAAACCCAAAACATAAGCAACGTCAAGGATAAGCACGCACGTCTTGTGCCGTGCCGACACTTTGCGTCCACCCCTCTCGGCTGTGCAGCAGACAGCAAGAGGGTTGCACAAATACATATGTGTGCGGTACACTTTATATACAAGGGGCTATAGCTCAGTTGGTAGAGCGCTTCGTTTACACCGAAAATGTCAGCGGTTCGAACCCGTTTAGCCTCATTTTTTTTTTCTTGCCAGATGTGGACACGACCCGTTCGGGTCGTGCCTCCATCTGGCATGGATGTTGTTTGCTAGCCAGTTAAGGCTTATCGCGGTTTTGGTACGCTTTCACACACTGAAAAGTCGTAAAAAGGATCAAGCCGCATAGCAGCCCCTTCACCTTATAGCTCATCGTAAAACCTACAATGATACCTAAGATGGCTGAATACACCGGACCATGACGCAGCTGCCGTAAATTACATACTACTGCCTTAATTGAACGAACTACGATTTGGCCTAATGTTGGCTCGTTGTTATCTGCTGGGCTAATTGTCATTAAAGTTTCCCCGTTAATTTATAAATTACTCTGTTTCCAGAGCGCTAACATGGTTTCTAGAGCGCTAACATGCCTTTACTTCGAGATCGCAAGCAGGCCTTTACTTTGAAATCGCAAGCAGGCCTTCACTTCGAAATGAGGACCCGCCGGCGCTGTTTTCAGTTAGTCAAGTGGGCGCATCGAGAGCACTGCTTCGGTATCACGATCAATTCCTTTTTCGAATCCTGCAGCAGCCGCACGTGCACGACCAGCGTGCCAAAGGTGCCCTACAAAGAAGAAGAATGCTAATGTGAAGTGTGATGTTGAAAGCCAACTCCGTGGGTTGACGAAGTTTGTTGAGTTAATCTCAGTGGCTACACCACCTACAGAGTTCAGAGATCCTAACGGTGCGTGAGTCATGTACTCAGCTGAACGACGTTCTTGCCATGGCTGAATATCGTTTTTAAGCTTTGTAAGATCAAGTCCATTTGGTCCACGAAGTGGCTCTGTCCATGGCGATCGCATATCCCAGAAACGCATTGTTTCCCCACCAAAAATGATTTCTCCAGTTGGTGAACGCATAAGATATTTACCGAGTCCAGTTGGGCCCTGTGCTGAAGCAATGTTTGCTCCTAAACGCTGGTCACGTACGAGGAATGTAAATGCTTGTGCTTGTGAAGCTTCTGGTCCAGTTGGGCCAAAGAACTCAGACGGGTAGACTGTATTATTAAACCATACCATAACTGACGCAGTGAATCCCATAACGGCAACGGCTGCAAGACTGTATGAAAGGTATGCTTCGCCAGACCATACAAAAGCACGACGTGCCCATGCAAATGGTTTTGTAAAAATATGCCAGAATCCACCAAGAATTTCGATAGTTCCAATCCAAAGGTGTCCGCCAATGACGTCTTCCATGTTATCTACACTAATGATCCATCCATCTCCACCGAATGGTGACTTAAGAAGGTATCCAAAAATGACTGATGGGTCGTATGTTGGGTAGTTAATGATACGTACATCTCCACCACCTGGTGCCCATGTATCATACACGCCACCAAAATACATGGCTTTCCATACGAGGAGGTAACATCCAAAACCAAGAAGAACAAGGTGAATACCAAGAATGGTTGTCATCTTGTTCTTATCTTTCCAAAGGTACCCAAAAAATGGG
>Ga0307489_10001852_pt1 | contig 14080 bp, 6 predicted proteins | sample SB12metaG_FD_202247 | JGI IMG/M metagenome (GOLD analysis project Ga0307489, IMG submission 202247) | Sea-ice brine microbial communities from Beaufort Sea near Barrow, Alaska, United States - SB 1.2 | ecosystem: Environmental > Aquatic > Marine > Coastal | place: USA: Alaska | collected 2017-05-06 | reverse complement strand
ATTTGAAAAAATAGATGGTTCAAACCCTGAACCCTAAGAGATATAATATCTTACAATTCCGGTACAACTCCGTGAGAAAGATTTGTGTCCGAGCTTGGTCTGCCACGTCTGCGGTGCGTCCTCGAGCGCCTCCAAAACGAATTCATCTCCGTCCTTCGTCGTCACTCGAGTCTTATCGAGCTCGCTGGGCCGCTCTATGCTCGAGTTGCGCCTGTACCAGAAGAGCTGCACCTCCTCCCCGCGACGCAGCGTGTCAAGGCCGGCAGGGACGATGTAGGCGCGGTCAGTCTTGGTCGTTTTCACTCCATCCGCGGCGCGCTCGAAGAGGTGCGCCTGCTTGAGGAAGCTGGCGCGGCTCGGCACGCCGTCGTACGCGTCGGCCAGCGTCGGCCCGCCGGAAATCATCCTCCGGTCCTCGGTGCCGCGCGCAGAGCTGCGCGGAGTGGGCCCGCGCAGCGAGACGTTGCGCGCGCGCGTGCGCGCCCCAAGCTTCGCCGCCCTCGACCTCTTCGTGTCGGCCATGTTTCGCCAATACGATCCTCTCGCGAAGCCGCCTTTTATATCGGAGCCGGGAGTATATAAAAGGACCGAAATCCTGTATGTATAACCGCCGGCATGACGGGTGGGGGGCCTAGGAAGAAAGGAAATGTCCTCAGCCCGGAGGACATCAGCAAGTGCGAAGACATGTTATGCGACTATGACGGGGACGAAGCGGCTCACGCCGTGACGTACGTCGATTTCAAGGCGTGGTACAACACTGAGGACCATGGACCCGCGGACCGTGTTGCCGTCAACAAGTGTTGGGGAGGCAAGGAACAGTTGTTCAAAAAGGAAGAATTCGGCCATTCAATGGCCGATTTACAGTGCCCAGACATCCATGCCAAATTGAATGATCATAGAGACACTTATAGGCAGCATCTCGAAAAGTACAAGGCTGATACGAAAGCCGCTCGATTTGAAGAGAACATCGCTCTACTTGCATTAAAGGATAACAAAAAAAAGTACGACGACGTTTCCAAAGCGCACACGACAAGAGTTAATCTTCGCAAGGGCATGAAATTAGCTCACGAAGCACGCAAGAGCGCTTCAGAGAAACAGGCGGAGCTGGAGAAACAGGCGGAGCTGGAGAAACAGGCGGAGCTCGAGAAACAGGCGGAACAAGCGGAGCTGGAGAAACAGGCGGAGCTGGAGAAACAGGCGGAGCTGGATGTAAATAACTTTTCTCTTGATGAGAGGATGCAAAACCATGCGCGGAACATCGCCCTGAGGAAACAGCGCGTGGCCAAACAGGGCACTTCGCGTGCGGTGAAGCAGGACCGCGCACTGGATGTGTGGGTTGCGTCCACGCAGCCTCTCTCTCTACGACAAACCTTTTCCATCGGCAAGGCCGTCTACTCTGAACATGAATCATGGGGTACCAGCGGAGAGAAACTCGCCGCGGCGAAAAAAAAGATCGAGACCATGCGCCAACAAATCGCCGAAGACGTGGCACGCGCAAACGTCAAAAAGGCCAAAAGAACCGCAGCCGTCAAAAAATGCATTGCGGACTATGATACCACGTTGCTCGACTATACACACGACGACGCATCAGGTGTGTACACCGAAGCAGACCTCGACGACTACTTCAATCGACGTGTGTCGGATGCGTTCGCAGCACAAGTTCATGCGCGTGACGAGGAGAAAAAGACAATGCCAGAGAAAGGGCGAAATGTCATTAAGTTTGGAAAGTAAGTTTGATGCGTTCGACGCGCGAGCCCAATCGATTGACGAGAATGAGTGGCATCTGAGACGTTGCTTTCAATTCATTAAATATCAACCAAGTCTATTAAGAGAACAACTCCGCCGCTCCGCCGCTGCGCCGCTCCGCCGCTGCGCCGCTGCCGATCTCCGCCGCTGCGCTGCCGCTGATGCGCTTTTGCAGCCCTTCGCAGTAACACACGCGCAACAAACGGAATGTCGTAATGTATGGGCAGAGTGTTTATCGGGCAACGCGTGCTCACGACAAAAAATATACGAGTTTATAGCGAAGATGTAAGTACAATTTACTCGAGGGCGATCAGTTTCGACGGGACAAAATGGGGATATAACTTCGATGTGGTGGGGTGGTGGGGTGTAGGTGGTGGGTGTAGGGATATGTGATGCGCACTCTCACTGTCTCGTATATATATGGGTCGCTCGCATATCTCCATTATACCGCCGGCAGTCATGCATACGCAGATGGTACGCGGCATTCCGAAGTCGGACGTCAGCAGTGGGTTGGACATGATGACTGAAGGAAATGAGAAACAAATATTGTTGAAGTTACAGGAACTCCCCACCTGGGCGGGTCGGGCCGAGATTCTGCAGCAGCAGGGGACAACGTGGGATATGCTGTTGATATTACCGGTTAACGTTCAAAATCGTATTATAACCAGACTGCTGGGAACGGCCAGAAGACGGTTTTATTACACGTTAAACGAACAAACATTAAAGGCATTTGATGTCTTGACCCAAGATCATATACGTCAAAAACTCCGACCCCGCAAACCGAACCAGCTGCAGCTCGCTAGCCCGGTGGGGCCGGCTGCGGTGCCGGAAAAGTTCAAAAGTAAGTTGACCTCGGTTTGGGAAAGAATTGAGGTCACCAGCGCTCGCGAAAAACAACTTGTGGAGGACAATGGCTGCCGAGCGGTGCTCAAAAATGGCGATATGGTGACGCCAACGGCGGGGGTATCCATCATATCCAGTATCAGAGACATGATTCGCTCAGGCATGTCCAAAACGAAGATAAAGCAAGCGATCGGCAGAATGTTATCATCGGATCGATACACCCTAAGCTCCACCGCAACTAGATACATGGTCGCGTTCTTCGTGTTGTCGTTTTTAACGATTTTGGCTTACGTCGGCTCCACCCACTATGGCGGGATTGAGGGCATCGTGCTACGTTGGAAAGAAGAACGAGATGGTTTCAAAAACATGTCTCTTGAGGACCAATTAGTTTACTTAGAGAAGTTCAATTATCCGACCGATTCCGCTGACGAATGGATCAGACGTCTTATTTTCAAGATATTTAAACTTGATACGAACGCCCTCCTTCCCGACATCGCTACGCTTTATGAAGACGTCGCTGCCGCACACAAAGACTACATCGAAAAGTCCACTACCTGGCAACGAGAAACGGCATCGTATGAGGCGCGGACTTTTAAGTGGTCGAGGCCGACCACCGTTGGAATGGACGCGGCGAAAATCAAGCTCGACGCCGCTTTCGTCGCACTGAAAGCCAAGGAGAAGGCGTCAATTTTCTGGCGGGTAGGAAGGGACTCGACCTTGAACATCGGAGCTGATCCCTCAAGCGAAATTGCTACGACTGCGGAAGATACCGATGTGTTGCGGCTTCTTGGCGACTGTTTAGATGACTGGTTGGATGAGAATTAAATGTGTCCGTTTTTAATATACTAAATATGCTGGTACGCCTCAAACTCGACTGGTTGGCCGACGTCCGACTGTAGCACGATCCTGTACAACTCGTTCGGTGAGACAGAACAGGCCTTCAACAGTTCTATCTCCCGTACCCCCGCGGCCTGGAACGCGCACACGACGAGCTCGCTACAGAACCACTTATTCTTTTTTTTCCGCAACGCCTGCTGGTAGTTGCGGACCCCTATTTTGAACGGCATGATGAAGTTGAGCGCGTAGCCCATGAAGTTAAACTCTGAGTCGATTTGACCCGTGAGGAACCGCAGCGCGTCGTTCGCGCCAGCCAGCGTCACATTCACCTTGAAGAAGCGGTACTTCTTCACCGAATCTATTGTGGTCGGGATGCTGTGCACCTTGCCCGGCAACCACGTGATTTTGCCCGTGCCTCGCTCCTGGGTTCCTCGCGTTTTCATGATGCTGTACCGATGCCACCGCTTTTGAGCTCTATCCTTCACCTTGTGATGGATCATGATTTCGGCGTGCGACACGCTGCCCTCGTAGTTGCTCGCGTCGTCCCTCGCCGAGGATGTGCCCCAGATGGCCATCTTGTTCAACCAATGGTCATCCTCGTCCATGCAGATTTTGAACGCCACGAGGATGAAGGGCACCGTGCTCTCCACGGGCTCCGTGCCCACTCCATGCCTACCGGCGCGCGCATTCTCCGCGGGCAGGTCGACGACGACGGACGCCAGGCCTCCGGTGTCCCTCGCGGCCCCGGGCACCCTAAACCTTAAATCGCCGTCTGTGATCCCATGCGGCGAATCCGCGCTCATCGATTTGAAGGGGTTTCGGTGAGTTGGTTATATATATTCGGCGACAGGGCACTCCGTTTCTTCGGTGCGCAGCCAAGCGAGCACTAGCGTGCTTCCGACAGACTCGAGCGAGTGAACGCCTCCGCACGGAATGTAGACCAAGTCTCCCGCGTGTGCCTCGCCCTGGAGACTGCCCGTGACTTCGGAAAGGTCCGGTTGCCGCGTGAGGTTGACGTCGAAGGCGTTCACCATGAAGAGCTCGATACGCTCGTCGTTCTCGTCCAGGCCCGTCCGGCCGGCCCAGAGCGGATACAGTTTGTCCTTTTGGTCCCGTGGCCACGTCACGATCCGCTTCTTCCCCCTGAGGACTAGCAGCAGCGAGTGGCTTGGGTAGCCGTGTGCGTGAGGGGGGGAACCCCGGGCCATGTCGCCCGACGCGAACAGGTGCATATGCCCCCCAGGGTGCTTAGGGTGTCGCTGCCGTCGCCCCGATATTAAGGCGCGCGTGTACGCAATGCCCGACATAGCCTCTTTGACGCCGGCGCCGGCGCGCACACCAGTCTTCTTCATGACCTCTCCCACAAAGTCGACGAGGGTCTGGCAGTTCTGCGCATCCCAGCTGCGTACGGACGGCGGCCACAAATAGTCCGCGGGGTGGCTCCAGTCCTTCCGTGCGCCCGGAAACCTCGGGTCTTGCGCCGTCTTGACCGTTGTCGTGAAATGTTCCCCTTCGAAGTAATCGCGCATAGTCCGCGTCACCCCCTCCCCAGCGAGCTCGGCTAAGGCATGCTCCATGCGCAACCCATCGGTGTAGTTGAACCGATCGCTGACGGACTGATACATCTCCGCCGAGAAACCTTGGCGCATTATTTTCACGACTCGGTTACCCGTAAGCGCCGGCTCGTCCCCACACAAGTCTAGCAGTCTGGGCACGGTCAGTGCGCGCGCCATGACTTCTGCGCGCCGGTCCCATCGAATTATCACGGGCTTGTTGCTGAGAATGTACTCGCGCTTGAATTGCGCGGCCCCGAAGACCTCTGCGTCGCGCACGTCCATCTCGCCCCATACTTTCGGCGACTCGTTTTGAGCGTGCGAGACGGCGACCAAGCACACTGCTACGAAAACAACCAACCCCATATGAGCCGCGTTTCCGTATTCGATTATATATAGGTACTGGGCGACACGTTCTATTGGGTAAAGCGTGGGGGGCGGGCCGACGCTGCCCGTCATGAGGTCTAAACTTTTGACGGCCCCTGATGCGGACGCGAGGCAGCTCGCCCTCATACTTGTCGTCACGTTTGTACCGGCGGCGACATGGTTGGCATGCGGCGCGGCCGTAGCGGCATGCAAGCGCTACTTGATTCGCATGGTGCGTAAAAACGACGATATAGAGGAGTATCCGAGGGACAAGAAGGCAGTGCAGGCAGTCATCTCTTATTTGTTCCATTTGATATTCGAGATTGTCATGATAAGCATGCAAACCGCAATGGGAGTCGCCCGCTCGGTGATACAGTACCTTCCTCTCATCGGCGTACTCCTCTTATCGATATTGTGGTCCATCCTGATGTTGAATCATAGCAGAGAGTTGATCCGGATCGCGGATGTTTTCTACGAGACGTTGCGGCCGAACGTGATTGAAACGGTTCTTCAAATTCTTAACATGGCGCGGGTGCTCTACGCCATTTTCGTCGGCGCATGGGACGCGGGTTTGCAGCTCTACAGGATACCCAAGCGGCTCATGTTCGACGCCGGGTTCCATTGTGGAGGGGTGGCGTTGCTGCAGCGCATCGCAGCCGACGCGGCGCAAATACTTCGCGCCATGGCCGACGCGCTCGCGGCCTTTTTCACGACGTTTGCGAACAAAAACCAGTTGGATGTTGACCTCACGCACCTATCCTTCAGCATCCGGTATTTCTTGATGGGCTTCGTGGAGGTCATCGAGTGCTCGTGCGAAACGTTCGTCAGCGCGGTGAGCCGCACGTTGCTCGCGCCGTTGTGGAACAACGAGACGGACGTGTTCGTCAGCAACGCGACCCGCGCGGGGTTGAAACTGGTCGAGATTCCATGGCTCGTGGTCACGACCGGCGCGACCTCGTTCGAGCCTTTTTTCGAAGTCATGCTCTCAGAGGACCACGGCGTGCTCGCGTCGGGAGCGATGGTATTGAACGACCACCTGAAAGCAGTCGTCGACTTCATCCAAGACGGCGTCGTGGACGTGGGTCTCAAATTCGGGTCGCCGCCGGTTTTCTCGATCGCCCACAGAGGGACCGGAATGCTACTGGCATTCGCGCGCGCATCCATTCTGATGACATCGGCCATTCCTGCGTTGATGATGGACAACGGCCGCAATCTCGGGACCACGGTGCACAACAAAGCGTCGCTGTACGGCGTCGCTTACCAGGCGTCCGAGCTCGTCGACGTAGTTGCGGTCGAGTGCGTGAGCAGTTTGAGCGAGTACTTCAGGCCTTACGGGGACCTCGCCGCGTCTGGGCTCAAGCTCCTGGTGAATATTGGCTTGATGGCGTACAACATGACTTTGAACGGCGCGGTCGGTGTCGGCCGCGCCGACTACTACCCCGACGGCATAAAGGTGCACTACAAGAAAGCATGCGAGTTCGAGATCAAGTACAGCGGAAATCCCATGTCCAGAGTGAGGTACGCCTTGATGAACTTCGCCAGCAAATACACGCGCGAGCAGGTGCCGTTGCAGATGCAGCTGGCTTTGTCCATACGCACGATCGTGGCCACCAAGTTTCTCATGGTCGCCGTAGCGGAGTCGGCCTACGGGTTCATGCTGTGGGCCATTTACTCAATAGATGGAGTCCTCTCAGTGGTCGCGTACGGGACGAACGCCATGATGGCTTTTGACAAGGCCAAGCTTAACTGCATCAGTGGGTACATGCGCCGCGCAGACGAGCAATTCGTCGACATGTTGACATCGCTCCCGAACTTGGTGACGAGTCTGATCGACTTGAGCGATACCACTGCATCCGGCTACGCCAACATGGCTTGTGCGAGAACCACGTACAACAACCACATTTATTCGGGGAGCCTGAAGCAGTACATTTTCGCGTCGGCCGCGTGCGACGCCGCCTACGAGGCGACGTCCCAACGACCGAAGTGCGCGTACCGCGACGTCGACAAAGTAAAGCAGGACGCCATGTGCGCGCGACTCATCGCCTTTTCAGACTACAACACAAACCCTGTGTGCAACGCCGGCGATGCCGTCATCGAATTGATCAAGAGCGCATACTACTCCTTCGCCGTCATACTGCAATACTACGCCGGACTCGTCGTGGCAATTTGGAATTGTGTGAACAACCCGGCGACGCTAGACGGGTTCGGAGAATGCGCGTCGACCGTCGCCGACAGTATGCTTCCCCCGGAAATAATGTTCGACATGCTGGAGTGTGAGACGAACGAGATCGCCTACAGGTCGGCTATTTTCCTGATATCTTTGATGACGCCGATGATGGACCTCATCTACATGTTTTCGCAATACCCGGCGAATGGGTACTACGCCGTTTCCGCCATCGAAGTGGAACTCGTGCAGGCGCGACCTCTCGAGTGCGCATTCGCAAATTTGATGATGAGCATGAATGTTGTGCAATGGTTTGTCAACGTTCTGATGCAGCTTATGAAAGCGATTGTTACGTTTCTTGAGTCCATGAAAAGAGGCTCCCCTAGTCTGGAGCCGATTTTCAAGTTCCACCGCACCGGCGCGGGGATCATCTTGAGAGCCGTGGTGTTCGCTATTCGGGACTTCGTCATCGCGGTAATGGAGTTGTGCAGAGTCATGGCTACGATGATCGAGTACGAAATGCAAGCGAGTGGCGGAGCTGCGTTTCCAAATCCGCGCGTTCCCGCGGCGGCATTCGGCGACATCCAAAAGGGTTTCGTGGCGCTCGTCGGATTGTTCGAGGGCTTCATCGAGTTGTTCAGCGACGTTTTTTTCCAGGGCGTCGAAGACTTCCTGAACGTTTTCTTCCTGTTGGTGAGGGCGCTGCTGTCTACGAATGGGAAGGAGAAGGCGGAGTTGTTTAAACAGTTCTTCGAACAGTTCTTCGATATGCTTGCCAACAGCGTCGCGGAATTCATCAAGGGCATCGTCAAGCTGTTACTGAGCCCGCCTTCTCCTTTCGCGATTATTTGCAAAATTGTGGAAGGCCTCAAAGGGGCCGTTTGCACCGTCTTGCAAGCGGCGTGGATCCCTAAATCCCTCAACATCTATTGTATGGGCCCAAGAGACGACGACGGGAACAAAGCGAAATGTGCGTGGTGGCCATGGAACGATAAAGACCCTGGAAACATGGAAAATGTCGACGGGGTTCCTGTGGAAGCCGACTACGTCGAGTACGAACCTCCGGCCGACTTCGCGGTAACCGACACGTACGCCGCCTACGGCCCGGCGTCCTCTTCCGGGGAAGATGCGGCACACCCTGGAGCAAAGCAGCGAACCGGCATCAGTACCACGGAATCAAGGAGTTTGGAGGCCCTGGGGAAAATCGAGACCATGACCGTGGACCCTGCCTTGCTCGCAGCCGCTGCGGTGGCGGCCACGCTCTTCATCAATTTGGCCATCGACAAATATCCCGCGTGGCACCTCGAAAAGGCGGGATACGGGGCGTGCGTCTACGGCGATCCGATCTCCATCCACGACGAAAACGCGTGCGACGCTGCTGTCGACGCGATAGGCGTGGCCAGATTTACTGTCGGTGTCAAGGAGGGGTTGTCGTTCAACAACGGGGCGACGGGCGCCTGTGGATCCGAGTGGGGTAAAATACCACCGGGATGCTCCGTGAAGAGCGTATCCGACGACTTGTTCGAGGGGCTGTACCCCCAAGTCAACGTCGATTGGCAACCCTTTATGCGCATCACCGGGGAAGCGGTTTGTGCCGAAGGCAGCTTCGGCAAGGAGTTCCAGTTGGTGTGCTCGGAGAACCAACATGCCGACGTGTGGCACTTGGCTCCAAAATATTCCACCGAGTGCGACACAGGTTCGCCAGCGCTATGGGAGGAATGTTTGCCGGCGAGCAAGTTCATCATGAGGTCGCAATTTGCGGAAGATACCGTGTCGGTGTTCCCATCTTTATTCTGGGGTGGCGGCGACTCTACGTGCGGCGCCGCCGAATGGGGGAGAATACCCAAGGGGTGCAGTTTGACGATTGGTGGAGATTACGAATCACGGTTCAATCAATTCGATTTGGGATGCAAATCCACAGACCTTGCTGCAGATTATCAGCTCATTTGCTCGGGCGCCCAGCTCGACACTGCAGAAGTCAAAAGCTTTGACGAGAACTTAGCGCAATACGGCGGCTACTGCACCGGGGTGACGGATCCCAACTACTGCTCCAACGCGAACAACGCTCAAAAACCAGAAGAAGCGTGCTACACATATCGTAAGTGCATCGCTGGAGTGGGAACGTGGGATCACCACTCATACTCACGTTGCGTCGACACGGTTAGTCCGTGTTTTTGGGACGTCGAAGCGAGCACTTGCTACCGAGGACTCGGGTACGGCGAACGCGTCATCCTCGCTTCGGGACAAGCGAACATCGCGCACTGGAATTATGCTGCGTGGCTCACCGACTACCGAACGCGTCTTCTCGATTCAAATGCGCCTGGCTACGATGGGGATGCGGTGCAGGTGTATAGCTACGCCCAACTCGAAGCTGTGAAGAATGCGAAAGATGGTCGGTCGCGGGCTACGGCCACGACCGACCGTGATTTCCATACACACTTCGGCGCGGAATGTGGCCTCAGGCGCCGCACGCTTCTCGAGGATTCGCGCATGACTGCGATTGAATTGTACGACCCATACGCCGACGACGGCGAAGAAGACCAAATGGGACTGGTGGTGTACGGCAATCGCCACCTCCTGGGCGGCAACCCGTTCAAGTCGGCGTTCAACAGTATGATCGGGCCCGTCGTAAATCCCATCAAGAGCGTAGTAGGTTCGATCAAAGGGATTGCCAAGAAAGCGATCGATGGGGTCAAAAGCGTGGCCTTAAAAGCTGCGGCGTTGGCAAAAACAGTCGCTAAATTGCCCGGAAGGCTCATGGCCATGGTGATGAAGTGGATCCCCGGCTCATTCGCCATGACGTTTCAATCCGTGGACGACGTATTTCAAAAACTTCCAGGCATAGGTTCAGTGGCGGAGGCTGCGGGTTGCAACGAGCCGAAAATGTGCGCGTCCACTTTGCCGTTCGAGGGCTCGCAACACGAACCGACCGTGTGTGACAAAGACGATGATTGTGATAACGGGGACTCCTATTGTTGGACACCGGAGCAAGATTTGTGCCCAGCGTTCGACGAAGGAGACATCGCCTGGGCCAAGTCATGCAGGTGCCTAGGATTAGCCGTCCCTGGTCAAGCACCGGGCTCGCACCCGAACCACTGCAACTTCGCCTCTGGATTTTGCGAGGCCGGTGGGAGTCCCTTCACCGAGCCTATTCAGGTGTGCCTAGCGGAACCGGAAAAAACCGTCATTTACGGGTCGACGGGGTACAGCGCCTTGTGCTACCTATCACCGTTATGGACGTGCGCCTCCTACGTTACCTCGCAAAGCACCACCGCGGTGGATAATTGCCGTCAGCAACTCGCGTGGGTTTTGCAGGGCCCGGCGCTGTGCCGAGCGTTCTGCGCCCCCACTTTCGAAACCCGGAACAACCGTATAACGCAATACATATTTCCGGACGGGCGGCAGGAGTGCGTGTGCGAAATCGGAGTGGACCGGGCGTACCCCTTCGCCAGCATGCAACCGGTCGCTGCCGCAGTTGTCGCGAGTGCCGAAATCACCGGTAAGCGTAAGCGTCAGCTTCTGGAGGACATCAAAGACAAAGAAAAGGACGACTTACTTCCCTACAGCTCGTGCAAGAAAGCTTCGGACTGCGATGCGCGTCTCGAAGACCCCACGATATGCAGGTCCCTCTGGGACGGACCCATGCCGTGCTACAGCTGCTCGGAGCGTATCCATGGTAACGATACAGCTCGGGGCTACGCGTGCAACGCGCGGACGAAGACATGCGAATGCTCCGCACCGGATATCCTTGACCCAGAGGACGAGCGGGACAGGACCGATGATGCCGAATGGCGCGGCACAAGTTGGTGCGACGTCCTGATGCGTGCGTACAAGCACGAGGCGATTCGCTCTCCACTGGAGAACGCGTGGGTGTACCGGTGCAGCAAGCAACGCGAATTCGGCATGAACTTTGTGGCCTGGTTGGGGGTGAACACCGTTCCGCCCGACATCTTCTACAACCCGACGCGCCTGTTGGGGTTGCTGAAGGATGTCGCCGAGGGGGTGTACACTTATTTCGCGGAAGGATGGGGCCATGATGACAAATCAATCGCGGCGTTCTTCGACAGACTGATCGATCTGAAAGTTGATCCAGTTATTACCTTCAAGGCGCTCGATTTAGGACAGCAGATCATGAGCGCCATAGCCGTGATATTAGGCGAGGTTGACGTTGTGGGCATAATGAGTTCCTTGATCGACGTCGTCGACGAGGACGCCGCCGTGCTTTTCGAGAGCGGTGTGAACAAGACAGCTACCGTATACCGCGGCATATCGGATGGAATGGCCAACGCCAACGCCAGTTCGATGATGACTTCCATGATAAGCGTGACGATGTCGACGGTGCCAGCTTTTGTGACCTTGGTTCAAGCGGCGAGGGCCAGTAACATGACCAACCTGACCCACGGAGATTACGATGATTTTGGGCTCGCGAACGAGACCATGCTAGTGCCGGTCGGCTACAGCTCCGAACCGCCCGAATCGTTCGAGGTGGACATCACCGTTCCGGGATCAAGCCCCGCCGTAGCGGCGAACCGCTTGTTGTTGGCGCTGAAAATCGACTGCTTCGTCATTAACAACATGAAGGACAATGTCGTCGCCATCGGGAAATTCTTGGCAGACTACTACGGGAACCAGGACGCCATGTTGGCCACGCTGTGCAGCTACGACCTGTTCCTCCGGGACGCCCTGTTCCCGGGCGAAGGGGTGCCCGCCGGCGGGTGCCCCCGTGCGGGGCAAACGCAGTACCCGAGCGAGTGGTCCGACTTGGGAGAAGTTCCGGGACTCGAGCAGGTCAGCGGCGCGGCCTTCTCGCCGCTCGATGTCTTGGCGTCGGCCAAATCCTTCTTCGAAAGACCGCACGACACCATGGTGCATGACGTGGTGTCCTTCGCGTCGGGTTGGACAGCGGGCGTGGTGACGTGCGACACGGAAAAGCTGCTCTGCCGAACGAAGAAACGGTCCTTACTCTCCTCCATATGGATGACCGAAGCGTGGATTTTTATCGCTCTAGTAGGCGTGACGCTGATGGGCATTCCGCTCATGGGCGTATTCTTCACTAGCCAAATGGTGGTCGTGCCGGTCATGACGTTGTACCTGACGTACGACTTCCCCGCCTGGTGTTTTCCGCTCTTGCCGGTTTGCCTCGCGGACGACTTATTCGACTTGTTGCTGTTCTTCTTGCCCCGCCACGTGCCCTGGCCGCCTCACATCGTGCCGGACCCGACTCGCTCGCGTATCCCCGAATACGTGTGGCTCGAGTCGCTGAGCAGCGTGGTGGTCGACTGCCGCACCGCAGAGGTGAACGGGCTGTACGATGTCTTTTATTGGTCGAGAAAATACATGCGGGAGGTGGGGCTCACCTCCTTCGACTCGATCTGGCAGTTGACGGAGTGGCCGCTCCTGCGCTTCATGTCGGACGTGCGCCCGACGCGGGAGCGTTGGCAAGAGGTGACGCTGACCCCGCTCATCAACGAATGCGCTGCCATAAACATAGTGAGCATCCTTCCGCCAGTCATCATGGCGTTCTTCTTTTACTTGGTCTTGAGTTTCGCGTTGGCGCCGATAGTGCGCCTGGCTGCAGACATTTTCAGGAAATCACAACCTCTGGTGCAAATATGCGTTAGCTCATTGTTGGATATATATAACACATGAGCGCTTGTGAGCAAATGGAAGACGCCCTCCTCGCGTTCGTCGGCGCGACGGTGGGCCTAAAAGCCGGCTACGTTCCGCCGCCGCCTCCGTGGTCCGCGCCTCCCCCTCCGTACCCAACGCCACCCGACGACTCGCCGCCGGCGCCGCCGCCGCCACCGCCCCCTTACCCATCGCCACCGCCACCACCGCCATATCCTTGGCCGCCTCCACCCGATTACCCCCCGCCTCCCCTGAAGCCGCCACCGTTTCCGTCAGCGCCGAATCTCCCGCCATGGCCCGAGCCCCCCGTGCCGTGGCTGAGTCCGCCGCCTAGCCCGCCGCCGCCTCCGCCGTGGCCCCCGCCTCCCCCCAGCCCGCCTCCTCCGCCGTTTGTCGGGTACCTGTCGGGCGTCTTGTACGACGGCGACCTCGCTCTCGAAATCGGAGCGGAAAACCTGCGATCGTTTAACGTCACCATAGATGCACTGAGTGAAACCGCCCTCTTCGTCGAACGAGGCCCGTTTTTCACCTACATCTTAGGAGGCGTTTACTTCGCGACGATCGAAGAGGTCCATCCCGATGGGAGCGCCTTGGCGAATGCCTTGGTGACACACGACTGGAATTTCTTTAGCACTGCGGCGCTGTTTGGCTTGAACTACACTGCGTTCACATGGCACACGGCATCTACGAGCGCAAACTCCTTGACGATAAACTTCGACTGGGTGCACGAGGAAGTGTACAGTTTCGAGTGGGCGGCTTGCGAAGCGACGCAAGCCAGCGAAATGTTGGTATGCTATGCAGAGGGCAGAATTCATCGGCAAAGTATTTCCACGGGACCGGTGGTTGACATCCCCTTCGTCATGAACACGCACATGTTCCTGCTCGTGAGAGCTGTTCATAACCAGACGAAGACCGGGTTCGAGTGGAAATCTGAGTTCGTATT
>Ga0307489_10001851_pt1 | contig 14085 bp, 22 predicted proteins | sample SB12metaG_FD_202247 | JGI IMG/M metagenome (GOLD analysis project Ga0307489, IMG submission 202247) | Sea-ice brine microbial communities from Beaufort Sea near Barrow, Alaska, United States - SB 1.2 | ecosystem: Environmental > Aquatic > Marine > Coastal | place: USA: Alaska | collected... | reverse complement strand
GTGGCTGGACGCACATCAAGCGGCTCAACTTCCCGGACCCGGCGAGCGACGCAGCGTTGCTGCCCTCCTCCGCCGGCGGTGGTGCCCCCGGGCTTGACTGAGGGTCGCGGTGCCCAAAGCCAGATGACTGGAAGCGACGACGCACCTACCTGCGGGCAGGAGTCGCATATAGAAGGCGCATGAAATGACCTGCACGCCATGAACACACCGTTGAACATGCATCACCCACGGGTGTGCACCACATCGAGGCGGAGGAGGAGGAGGGCTGGAGGAGGACAAGAGGAGGCGGATGCAATGAAATGAACACCACACACACACCACGCACACACACCACAAGATGAAACACCCGCGGGTGGGCGTCGCATCGAAGAGGAGGAGTCACTGATGACCTACATGCCACGCACACACATCATAACATGGATTAGTCCCCAGGCATGCGCTGCATCTAACGCACGCAAGTTCGCAATTACTTTGGCCGCTAATGTGCCAACGATGGATATCGGATAATGATCTCATTCCACACTTCATAGCTTTTTGGTGCCGGGGCACACGTTCATTGAATATATGAATCATAAACGTGACAGCAATGGCCTAACGATCATGATGCACACTAGTCGCTAAACCTAATTTGGTTGCACTCGAGTGCACGCGTATGCGATTGCGGGGCGGTGATTTATGGTGGAGGCGGATGCAGACGTTGACGCGAAATCACCCGCCTCACCCCTCCCACCTCAGCCTGGGGAAGAGAAACGCCTGGTGGTGCATGTGACATGAACGTGAAACAACTGGCCTCGCGGGCAACCTTCCACGACCACATCCACGCCCACACCCACACCCACACCAGGGGCTTACACTCGTCCACGTTTCGGCTCTACAAAGCCCCTTTTCGTGGCATACGTAGTGTGGTGTGACGTGTAAGTGACAAAAACTGCTCAGATTGCTCTAGGAAACGGACGATTGTAAGCTTCTGACCCACACCCACACCCACACCACACCATACTACGCCGGCGTCCCCTAAAAATAAACCCTATGCCCTAACCTGAACCCTAGAAATTGAACCCTATGCCCTAAACCCTATGCTCTAAACCCTAAGGCGGCGCCGGCCGCGGCACGAGGTGGTGGTAGGCGCCGCCGAACACCCGGCGCAGCTCTTCCACAAATTCCTTGACCCAGGGGCTTAAACCCGTTCACTTTTTGGCTCAATGTAAGCACATTTTGTTGGATACGTTGGGTGCATGATTTGCCCCCAGTCTAATGAACAGGGGAACGCGTGGAGGTGTGACCAAAACGGCTAACGTTGAGCTGGAAAGTGGACGAGTGTAAGCCCCTGCCTTGATACCGTCGTCATCGAGCTCCACCGGCACGTCGATCTGTACCTTGATGTACGAGACCCCCCAACAGTCAGGGCCTTCCTCCTCCTCATATTATTCTTGGCTCGACTGACAAGTGATGTCGAGGAATACGAGCACTTGTGCGGTTTCAGATGCAGCGGCGTTAGTTGAGCTGATTAGGTGGCCAGGGCAGAACGCTGGAGACTCATTATACACGCGGACCAGTCTCTCACTCTCTCTCTCACTGGGCCCCCGGGGCGAAAGCCTGGTGCCTCCTTATACACGCGGAAGGTTCTCTTTCCTGTCGAGTGTGAAGCCCTGCCAGGTGTAAGTAGCGTGGGATATGTGCCCGAACACGCCGCCGGCGACGTGATTTTGAGCCGAGCCCCCGCCCAGGGTGGCGGACGCCATGGGCAGCTGCTCGGGCACCGTCGCCAGCACCTCCTCACATCTCGTCGTCCCCCGGTACACCGTCTCCGGCGGAACGGATGACTCCGCGTACCAGGGGCTTACACTCGTCCACTTTTCAGCTCAACCTAAGCGGTTTTGGTCACACCTCCCCGTGACCCCCTGTCTAATAGACTGGGGAAAAATCATGCACCCAACGTATCCCACAGAATGTGCATACGATGAGCCCAAAAGTGGACGAATGTAAGCCCCTGCCGCGTACGCGATGCCGACGTGGCTGTCGTCGCTGCGGTTGGCCATGCCCCAGATGTAGCGGCGCAAGCTGAATTTGAAAGCAACACTTGAAAGCTGTGTGTCATGTCATAGTGTCAAGCGGATAGTTCCAGGCGCTTTCAACATGGGTTTCATCGGGTCAACCTGCACCGCCCTACCCAGAGCACGTTGGCGCGCCACGCGTACCTGATGGTATTGCCGTGCACGAGTCATCATGTAGGTCGGTTGGGTGGGTTGATGTTGATGGGGCGTGATGAGCGGTTGAGTGTGTCGCCGCTCCCGTTTGTGTAGCTGTGCGTGCCAACGCAGGGAGGAGGATGCGGCGAATGAGACTCAACTTGATAAGACGGACACATATATATATAATGTGCACAGGTACATTGGTACACAATGAGCGAAGAGTCAGGTTGAGGTGGGAAAGGAAGGCGGGTGTGTGCGGGTGCACCGGTACACTATGAGCAAACGTTCAGGCCATGACGCGGCGGGTGTGTACGGGTGCACCGGTACACTATGAGCAAACAGTAAGGCCATGACGCGGCGGGTGTGTACGGGTGCACCGGTACACTATGAGCAAACAGTCAGGCCATGACGCGGCGGGTATGCACGGGTGCACCAGTACACTATGAGCAAATAGTCAGGCCATGACGCGGCGGTGGTGTATGGGTGCACCGGTACACTATGAGCAAACAGTCAGGCCAGGACGCGGCGGGTGTGTACAGGTGCACCGGTACACTATGAGCAAACAGTCAGGCCATGACGCGGCGGGTGTGTATGGGTGCACCGGTACACTATGAGCAAACAGTCAGGCCATGACGCGGCGGGTGTGTACGGGTGCACCGGTACACTATGAGCAAACAGTCAGGCCCTGCTTGTTCTTGTCGAAGTCGTCGAAGTGGAACGGGAGCGCGCGCGATGCGTCAACGTCAACATCGGAGCCGGAGCCCAGGGGCTTACACTCGTCCACGTTTCGGCTCAACGTAAGCACGTTTTGTTGGATACGTTGGGAGCATGAGTTCCCCTCAGTCTATTAGACAGGGGGACACGGGCAGGTGTGACAAATACGGCTCAGGTTGAGCTGAGAAGTGAACGAGTGTAAGCTTCTGCCCTCGCCCCCGGTCTCGACCAGGAGCCGCGCAACACCGTTGCCCTTTTCATTGAATGTGGACTTCCGCAGGATATCTGAGCGGGCGACCTCCGTCATGACGAGCATGAACGCATCCCCGTGGTCCTCGATGCAGCGGCGCAAGTTGAAATTGAAAGCAAAAGTTGAAAGCGGTTGATCATATTTCAATTTCAAGCGCTATTTTCCGAGCGCTTTCAACGTGGGTTTCATAGGGTCAACCTACACCGGCCTACCTCGTCCGGCATCATCTCCTCCAGGCGCGGCGCCACGATGCAGGGGCTCAAGTTACAAATTGAAAGCAATGTTTGAAAGCGGTTCATCATACTTTTACTTTCAAGCGCTGCAACCAAGAGCGGTCAGCCCGGGGTCAACCTGCACCGCCATGTTATGGGGGACTCCCCAGACACTACTACACAGTCTTCTTTGACATCGGTGATAACTCTGTGATACACTCTTGCTATTTTGAGTGCTCTGCCTGTGCCAACACTTCGACTTGTTTGTCTCGTTTTGTATTCTGTAGTCTAGTTGCTGGCTTAGGCGTAGCTAGCGTTGTAGCGAAGAGAACGCTGTGGTATGACAAAGTGCGTCAAATCACTTAGTGACTTTGCGACTTTCAGTGCTAAGTCGTCCCAATGGACAGTTCTGATTGTTCAAGCGGGGCGATTTGGTACTCAAAGTCGCTAACTAGCTAAGTGGTTTGCATCACTTTGTGATATACCTGCACCGCCCTGCCACAAAGTACCTGAACTTGGTGGGGTCGTCCACGTCCAGGCCCATGATGAAGTGGCGCCAGTTGAAATTAAACTCAAAACTTTCAAGCAGTGCATCATGTTTCGGTCTCAATCGCTGAAACCAGGCACTTTCAACACAGCTCTGAAACACGGCTTTCATACACGTTTTAACTTGCTTTCAACACAGCTCTCGAACACTGCTCTCAAACAGGTTTCATCTTGCTTTCAACACAGCTCTCACAAACACGGCTTTCAAACACGTTTCAACTTGCTTTCAACACAGCTCTCATACACGGCTTTCAAACACGTTTCGACTTGCACCGCCGCACCATAAAGAGGTCGACCATGTAGCGGATGCGGTAGTCCCCGGCCGCAAGCGAGAGTTTGGAGTGATGCCAGGCGCGAAGGATGGCCTGTTACATGGGGGGGCGGCGGGATGTCGAGGTGAGGTGAGGCGAGGTGAGGCGAGGTGAGGTGAGGTGAGGTGAGGTGAGGTGAGGTGAGGTGAGGTGAGGTGAGGTGAGGTGAGGTGAGGTGAGGTGAGGTGAGGTGAGGTGAGGTGAGGTGGGATGAGGTGATGTCGGGCGTGGTTTCAGGGTCAATGACAGCTGTACATACCTGGGAGTTCAGGTGAGAGGGGGGCACGACGTGCGGGGTTTCACGGGCAAATACCAGTACAGCTGTACACAGCTGGCAGTTGTGGTGGGAGAGGAGAGGGCGACGGAGGTGTTTGGGGGCGGGCGCACCTCAATCTCCGCTTGCTCCTCGCCGCGGAGCACGAACCCGTCGCCGCCGGTGGACTCGACCACGACGGCCTTCTCCGGCGGCGGCGGCGGCGGCGGCAGCGGCAGCAGCGGGGGCCCGCGCTCAGACCCGGACGGGATGCTCATCCTCTGCAAGCCGGGGTCCGAATACTGTCCCAGCAACAAGGCCTTACACTCGTACCCTTTCATCCTCAACTCCAGCACTCAGGGGGAGTACGGCTCAAGTTCAGCCATAGAGCACTTCCCTTTCCTCCTCAACTTCAGCATCTTTGGGAGTAGGTTGGCTCAAGTAGGTTGGCTTAAGGCTGCAGCTGAATATTTAAGGGAAATAAATTTGGTAACGAGTAGACCCTGCCGAGCGTCGTGCGCGTGAACGTGCGGGAGCTCGGGGCGACGGTGACCGGGGCCGTGGTGCTCGCCGCGCCCCCGTCGCCGGGCGGCTTCGCGGCGCGCGCGGCCGCTCGGGCGTAAGAGGCTACCACCTCCTCCTCCAGCAGCGGCATCACATCTTCAAAGGCGTCCCCGACATCGGGCTTCTCACGAAGTAACCAGTCGAGTAACCCGGCGGCATTTTCACCTCCGCCGCCGGGTGCCTCCCCGCCGCTGCCGCCGCCATCCGTGTCCCTGTCCCCGTCCCTGTCCCCGTCACGACCCCCGTCCCCGCCGCCCGTGCGTCCGACGAGATTCGCATCCGTCGGATGGCATTTTCGCTTCCCACGAGAGTCACTACCGCCGGACGGCAGGCTTGCTTCCGATGAGACCGAGCCGCTTCCACCCCCCCCGCCGCCGCCGCCGCCGCCGCGCCGCGTTTCAGAGCGTGTATGCATGGCTCCCGCGCGGTCGACGCCAGCGGCGCAGCGACCGAGAGTGTGGCGTGCGAGCTTCACCACAGCGCACAAGTGACAAGAACACCACAATAAAAATTACCACATGTCAAGCTTGCCCCGAGGCTGACAAGTGGGCACCCCAAGTTGGCAAAGATTGGACCCCCAGTTCTCGATGCGCGCCGCCCGTGTCCACGGCAGCGCGAATCTCGCCCGGTTGCGTCCCGCGCGCCGCTCGCCTGCGCCCCACCCGCCGCGCCCGCTCGCGGTCATGGTCAGCCGCGACGACACAGCAGCCGGGCTCCCTTCTCTCCCGAAGGCATGCCGAGTCGCGATACGCGGCAGGGGCTTACACTCGTCCACTTTTCAGCTCAACTACTTGAGCGCTTTGTATGGGATAGGGGGTGCGCGGAGGGGCTGTGTAGCCCGTGTTCAGGGGGTGTTAGGGGGTGTTGAGGGTGTGTACGGTGTTTTCTTGTGACAGACACGGCTCAAGTTGAGCTGAACAGTGGACGAGTGTAAGCCCCTGATACGCGGGGCATCGCCGCGTACATCCGCAGCCGGAAGTGCACGAGTGTCGCGTTCCTGACGGGCGCCGCGGGCATCCCCGACTTCCGCTCCCCGGGAGGCATGTACGCCACGCTGCGTCCCGAGCTGCTGACGGCAAGCGAGCGTGAGGTGTCCTCTGCCCCGCACGGCGTTTGTCCACAGCCTTCCCTTCTCTCCTCCTTCACTCCTCCTCCCTCGCCTCTTCCCACAACTCCTTCTCACGTTCTCACCATGCTACTCCCGTCCCCGCCCGTTCTCTCCGCACCACACCTCGAAGTTGTTGGTGGGCGTCACCACTTGACCATGGCACGCCGGGCACCCCGTGTGGATGCTGCTTGTACGATTGCTGATGAGGCATCCCACTTCCACCCGCAGCGCACCGCCATGCGGCGCGACCCCACGACGGTGGTGTCCTGGAACCTCTTTCCAAAGAACCAGCTCCCGTACCTCGAGTTGCGGCGGCAGGGGCCTGCACTCGTTCCCAATTCTGCTCAACTTGAGCTCTTCCGACCACCGTATAACCCGACTTAGCTCATGAACGTGTCCTGGAGTTGCTCAAGTTGAGCCATAACATGAACGAGCATAAGCCCCTATCTGTCGGCCGTTCATCCTCGGCGTCGCGGAGCGGCGATGGAAGGCCACCCTCGCGCACTGGTTTACCCGCGTGTGCCACGACAAGGGACTCCTCACGCGCGTCTTCACGCAGAACATCGACGGCAGGGGCTTACACTCGTTCACGTTAGAGCTCAGCTTGAGCAACTTTAGGACACATTCATGGATTAAGTTGGGTTACACGGTGGACAGGAGAGCTCAAGTTGAGCTGAAACCGAATGGAGTGTAAGCCCCTGATCGACGGCATGGATTTCCAAACCGGGGTGCCCCACGCGCGCATTGTCAGCGTGCACGGCACCATGGGCAGGGGCTTACTCTCGTTCACGTTAGAGCTCAACTTGAGCAACTCCAGGACACATTCATGAGTTAATTCGTGTTAAACGGTGGACAGTGGAGCTCAAGTTGAGCTAAAATGGGAACGGGTGTAAGCCCCTGACCATGGGCACCGCCAGCTGTGAGTTTTGCGAGGAGGAGGCGGACATGGATACATTCCGCGCGCAGGTACGCGCTAACATCAAGGACACCTACGGCACCGAGAGCACCGACGGCACCGGCGACACCGGAGATGGCGTCACAGCTCCGGCCGAGTCCACCCCTGTGCTATGCGGGGCCTGTGGCAGGGGCTTACACTCGTTCACGTCAGAGCTCAACTTGAGCAACTCCAGGACACATTCATGAGTCAAGTTGGGTTGCACGGTGGACAGAAGAGCTCAAGTTGAGCTGAAACCGGAACGAGTGTAAGCCCCGGGCCTGCGGCAAGCCGGGGGTGAAGCCCGACACAGTGCTGTACGGCAGCTCGCTGCCCGCGCGCTTCTTTGAGCTCATCACGCCGGGCGTGGGTAACGCACCGGGCGCGGGTGGCGCGGGTGACACACCGGGCGTGGGGGGCGCGGGTGACTTGGCTGTCCTCGGCGTGCTGTTCATCGCGGGAACCTCCCTCACCGTGGTAGGGCTGTGCAGGTTGACCCCTGGTTGACCCCACGTTGACCCCATGTTGACCCTGGATTGACTGCGCTTGGTCTTGGCGCTTGAAGCTAAGATATGATGAACTGCTTTCAAACTTTGCTTTCAATTCCAACTTGCGCCGCTACACCGTGGGACCCGCCAATTCCGTCGCCAGCCTCGTGGCCCCCAGCACCGTGCGCGTAGTGGTCAACCTGGAACCAGTGGTAGGGCGGTGCAGGTTTGACATGACACCATCAAAACCCGTGTTGAAAGCGCCTATGGTTTCAGCGCTTGAAACTACAATACGATGAACTGCTTGCAAACTGTGATTTCGATTTCAACTTGCGCCGCTACACCGTGGGGGAGGAGCTCGGGATCGGGTATGCGGGTGCAGGTGCGGGTGTGGGTGCCGGGGAAGGGGGAGGGGGAGGAGGAGGGAGAGGGGGAGGGGGGGTCGGGAGAGATGTGTTTCTCTGCGGCGGGTGCGACGAGGGGTTCCTGGCGCTGGCGGGGGAGCTGGGGCAGGGCTAACACTCGTCCACGTTTTCAGCTCAACGTAAGCACTTTTTGTGGGACATCTCGGGTGGCGTCAGTCTGCCAGTAACGAAATTGGCTAAGGTTGAGCTGAAAAGTGGAGGAGTGTAAGCCCCTGAGCTGGGGTGGCTGCAGGAGCTGGCAGCGCACAGGGACGGCATGGCGGCGGCCAGCCGGGAGCTGCTGGATGAGGCACTCAGCGCGGCGAGCCCGAGGTCAGCACAAGCGGGCAGGAAACGGACGGGTGTTGAGGCAGATGTCGGTGGTTGAGGCACTCGTGTTTCCAATACAACGGCTAGGACGGTGAATGAGTGTCGCCTCGATAGGTCCTAGGGTTGAGGAGGCACCACGGCTGCCTCGATCCTGCGCAAGCGCCGCTCGTGCGACTGCATGGCGGCCTCGATGCGGTCCAACCGACCGTCCACCATCCGACCCAGCGCGTGAATCGCGTCCACCACACTAGACAAACCGCCGCCGCTGCCGCCCAACCCGACACCGCCAACTAAGTCTACTACCGGGCACTTAGTCCAATACACGAGACTAAGTCCACTACCCAAGGACTAAGTATACTACATGGTAAACTAAGATCGAGGCAGCACCACGGCTGCCTCGATCCTGCGCAGGCGGCGCTCGTGCGACTGCATGGCGGCCTCGATGCGGTCCAACCGACCGTCCACCATCCGACCCAGCGCGTGAATTGCGTCCACTACATCTGACAACCCGCCCCCGCGGCCCCCGCCCCCGCCACCGCTGCCGCCCAATCCGTCACCGCCACCTCAGTCTACTACCGAGCACTTAGTCCACTACACGAGACTAAGTCCACTACCCCAGGACTAAGTCTACTACATGGTAAACTAAGGTTGAGGAGGCACCACGGCCGCCTCGATTCTGCGCAGGCGGCGCTCGTGCGACTGCATGGCGGCCTCGATGCGGTCCAACCGACCGTCCACCATCCGACCCAGCGCGTGGATCGCGTCAACCACACCGGACAACCCGCCCCCGCCCCCGCCGCCGCTCCCGCTCCCGCCGCCCCCGGCCCCGCCCAATCCGACACCGCCACCTAAGCCGCTTAAGCCACCGCCGCTTCCACCTAAGCCGCCGCCGCCTCCACCTAAGCCACCGCCGCCTCCAACTAATCCACCGCCGCCTCCATCTAAGCCGCCGCCGCCCATACCTATGCCGCCGCCGTCCCTGTCCGTTGGTGCTGGTGCTATGGTAGGATATGGTCGCGGCGGCGCGCGGCTGGGCGAGCCAACACCCAGGGCCCGCCAGAAACAGCTCGCCGCGTCAAAAGATGCCGATTAACTCAATACATGAGGGCTCAAAATGAGTTGGATGGCGATGGCGTCGAGAGCAATATCTGCAAGGCCCCACCAGCACCATGCCCTCCCGAGGTAGACGCAGGAGACAACGCCGATGGAGGAGTGTCGCGGCGTGAGAGAAGACCGCGGGCGGCGGGGTCGGCAGCTGCGGCGAGCGCCGAGCCCGGCGTGGCGCCCGCCGCGGCCAGCGCCGCCAGGGCCGCGCTGCTCAGCGGCGCCGGCGTCCTCGTTGTTCTCGTCGCGTGCGTCGAATCCATGTCATCGGGCTGCCCTGAGGATGGCGTCGATGTCGATGTTGGCGTTAGAACCTCTGCCCCATGTGTCCGACCGACAGGTAGCCTCACCGAGAAGTGCGACACCGCGAGGCAGAGTCACGTACATTCTGCTCGCCACGTCATGAGATGGAATCTCTACAAACGAGGCATTACAACAGGGTGATGCGGGGGATGGCGTGGCGAGCGTGTTTGACGGGTCCCCACCGCGAGGGAGGCGGGTCCGCCGAGAGAGGTGGTGAAGGATGGCGTGGCGGAGGCACCGCCGGCTCTGGCGGAAGCCTTGGTGTAGCGGCGCAAGTTCAAATTGAAAGCAAGCTTTGAAAGCGGTTCATCACATTTCAGCTTCAAGCGCTAACACCAGGGGCGGTCAAGCCAGGGTCAAGCTGGGACCAAGCTGCACCGCTCTACCTTGGGCTGCGATGTGAGCACCCAGCCGCTCATATGCGAAGAGCCGAAGGGCCACGCCGTCGCTGACTTGAGGCGCGGCCCGGACCCACCGCCGCCGCCGCCTCCGGACCCAACGTCTAGAGGGGCGCAGCCCAGCACTTTCAGTTGCGCGCCGACGTCCCCGCCGTCCCCCCCGCCGATTCCGTCCCCGTCGTCGTCCCCGTCGATTCCGTCCCCGTTCCCGTTCCCGTCGATTCCGATTCCGTCCCCGTCCCCGTCCCCGTCCCCGTCCCCGACGCTGCTGCCACTTCCCCCCCCGATGAGCGAGACTGCGGCGAACGCGGGCGCCGACACAGTGCTCCCCACAATCGCAACAGGCCCTCCGTTGCCACCACTCGTCGGCTGGCTCACATCAACCAGCAAGATGTCCGGCCGTGAGATGTTGGGAGGGAGCGACACCGAGCACATCTCTACAACCGCGTCTTCCACTGGCCCGGCGCCGGCGCTTTTTGTATTTCGCGATGAATCCGGCCGGAGCGAAATGGCGTGTAGTGTGGCGAAGTTCCCGTCAGCGCCGCCGCCGCCACCGCCGCCGCCGGCCAGGGGCTTACCCTCGCCCACTTTTCGGCTCAACTCAAGCGCATTCTGTGGGATAGGGGTGCATGTAGGGGTTGTTTAGGGGGTGTTTAGGAGGTGTCAGGGGGTACTAAGGAGTATCAGGTGATGTTCAGGGTGTATTTTGTGTCAGAAACGGTTCAGGTTGAGCTGAGAAGTGGACGAGTGTAAGCCCCTGCCGCCGGCGCTGTTGATGTTGAACTTTCCGGCGGTTAACGTGGCGGCGGCGGAGGCGGCGTGGAGCTCTGGGAGGATCAGCGAGCGCGGGATACCTGGCCCGCGCGTGGCACCCGTCGGAGCGCGGATGTATACCAATACGCAGGGTCGTCATTCCCTTTCACAACCGTTAGCCGAGTGGATTTACGACTGCCGTTAGCCGAGTAGTTTACGACTGCTGAGTTGACAGGTGATTTTGCGAGTTCGATTCCTGCTTCAATCGTTGATCTGTATTAGGGCGGATGAGAGTCAGGGCCATACCATGCCCTCAGCGCTGCCGGGCGTTGGTCCCGCGCCCGCCCCCGGTGTCCCCGCCCCGCTGCCGCCGCCGCTGCCCTCCGCCTCTGCCTCCTCCCCCTCCCCCTTGCTGAAGCAGCGCAAGTTGAAATTGAAATCAAACGTTGAAAGCAATTAAATGATAATAGAGTTTCAAGCGCTGATTGCAGACACCATAGGCGCTTTCAACACGGGTTTCGAGCCCGTCAACCTGCACCGCCCTATCAGGGGCTTATACTCGTCCACTTCTTAGCGCAAATTGAGCCGTTCTTGTCACCGAAACGCACTGAAACTACCCCACGTGTCCCATAGAAAGTGCTTACATTGAGCCGAAAAGTGGACGAGCGAAAGCCCCTGCGCCCTACCTTGCGCCGCCGCACTACCCCACCGCCGAAGTCGCTTGCAAACGCCGCGTTGATCGGTGAGGCCCCGCCGTTGGTCGGCAGGACAACCTTCTGGTCGGACGCCACCAGTAGCCAGGGCCAGACAGATATTGCTTGCCACGTCATCCAACGCATCCTGAAACCTTGAATAAGCCGATTTCAGTATATGGCTTCCCGCGCCGAGCGCTGACGCTTTGCCCGCAACTCTGTATGGGCATTCAACCTGGCGCCCGCTTTCCCGCGCGGAGTGCTGACGCTCTGCCCGCAACTCTGTATGGGCAATTCACCCAGGCGATATACCGAAATCGGCCTATTAAACGGAACCTACGAGTAAGACGTGGCAAGCAATGTCTGCCAAGCCCAACCAGCAGCCAGCGCCCGGCGGCGGCCAGCGACCGCAGCGCGCCCTCCGCGCCCGGCAGCACACGCCTCAGCAGCCGTGGGTCGCCCCATGCGATAGGGCCCGGTGTAGGAGGTGTGTGGGGGGCATTTAGAGGATGTTCATGGGATGTTTGGGGGGTTGCTATGGGGGTGGTTAGGGTGTGTTTAGGGGGTGTTCATGGAGTATTGAGGGGGTGTTATTGGGGTGTTTAAGGGGTGTTTAGGGGGTGTTTAGGGGGCATCAAGGGGGTTGCTAGCCGGGTCATCGACATGCATTTTGAACCATCATTTCCTTGAGTTACTGAGCATCAGATGACTTCACAGGAGCAAAGTCTGCCAGTCCCTACCACGCAACCCCCGCCGCCGCCGCACCCCCCGCCGACGCCGCCGCCACCGCCGCCTCGCCCCACGCCACAAACCAAATCTCGGTGCGGAAAGCGAGCGCCATCGCTGAGGGTCAAACAAAAATTGCCCACCACGACATCGAACGCATTGTTCACCCTCGTGTAATGAGTCGACTGCTAGAGCTATCCCGTGCCGTGGCAAGTAACACCTGACAGGCCCGTTGCCCGCCCCATTATCCAACGCATTTTGAACCCTCGTTTATTAGTTAAACCCAGTCTCCGCTTTCGGAACATGAGGGTCTGAAGGCCCTCATACGATTGGTCGAGAGCGTACCGGTATCCTCTCGCCCACTCATATGAGGGCCTTCAAACCCTCCTGTTCCGAAAGCGGAGATTGGGTTTAAACGGTAATCTATGACGTGGCGAGCAATATCCGCCCGGCCCTACCATCGCGGCACCGCCAGGGGCGCCCCACGCCGCCGCGTCCAGCCACTGGCAGGCGGCGAGCGTCCCCGACGCCGCGGGCACCGTGACGTCGGGACACGTAAAGACTGCTCACCACGTCATTCACTGCATACTCGACTAGTGCTCAACACCTCATCCGCCACAGTGTGAGTAGAAGTGTAAGAGTAAGCGTACTTCGCAATTTTCCAGGGTACCTCACATGGCGGTCGCCAATTCTTGATAAATAGACGGTCGAATCGCCCAATTGTACCATTGTATGGCAAAATCTGACCGTCTATGTACTCAAGGTTTCAATTCGAGACGCGCTGACCGCCATTTTAGGTACCCTGGAAACCTGCGAAGCAAGGCCCTGCCGTGCGATGCGCGAGCACGGCGCCCCCCGGCAGCGCCGACACCCGCATGGAGCCCGGCGAGAGCATCGCCACCGCGGGGTGGCTCGGCGCCGCCTGCGTCTACGGCCAGGCAAATGATTATCGTCACGTCATAGGACATCGCGCCATAGGACGTCAACTCAAGTGTCGAGGGTCTATTCTCCAACGTGGAGAATGACATGGCGCGCGATATCAACTCAAGAAACGAGGGTCTACAACGTGGAGAATGACATGGCGGGCAATATCTACCAGGCTCTAGAGTCGAGGGTCTACGGCGTGGAGGACGACATGGCGGCCAATATTTGGCAGGCTCTACCTGCATCTGGCGCAGCGCGCCGCCCGCCGGTGCCGTCTCGATCTCCCGCGTGCTCTCCAGCCTCAGCCGCCCGTCATCGCCCAAACGCACCACCCCGCACGCTGCCTTCGTGGGGCCCATGGCGACCAGCACCGCGGAGCCGGGCGCCAGGGGCTTACATTCGTCCGCTTTTCAGCTCAACGTCAGCAATTTTTGTATATTACACGCGTCCACCTTCCGACTCGAGGTAAGTACTTTTCGTGGGCTGTTTGGGGAGTTTCATCATTAAAAACGTCCCAGGTTGTGCTAAGAAGTGTACGCTAGCTGTGGCATCAGTGACCAAAAACGGCTCAGGTTGAGCTGATAAGTGGACGAGCGTAAGCCCCTGCCGGGTGCCATGCCGCTGGTGCACCACTCCAGTGCCACCTGCGCGTCAGCATCGACGGGTCGTTAGAATCAAGTTCTTCGGAGGTCAGAAAGTCGATTGTTTCGTGAGGGGGGCAATACTGTACTGCTGACGCTGCCAGAACACGTCCGAACCACACTGCCGGGATGGTTCCATGTGCGTCTGGCACTGACGGCACGTGTTGCCCCCTCACATCAGATGCAAAGCGAAGTCTGTTTTGTTTCTCACCACGGGTTCGGCGTCGGTGAAGAGCGC
>Ga0307489_10001850_pt1 | contig 14092 bp, 19 predicted proteins | sample SB12metaG_FD_202247 | JGI IMG/M metagenome (GOLD analysis project Ga0307489, IMG submission 202247) | Sea-ice brine microbial communities from Beaufort Sea near Barrow, Alaska, United States - SB 1.2 | ecosystem: Environmental > Aquatic > Marine > Coastal | place: USA: Alaska | collected... | reverse complement strand
AGGAGAAGGAGGAGGAGAAGGAGGGGGAAGAGGATGAGGAGGAGGAGGAGGGGGAGGAGGAGGAGGAGGAGGAGGAGGAGGAGGAGGAGGAGGAGGAGGAGGAGGAGGAGGAGGAGGAGGAGGGGTAAATGGAGGAGGAGGAGAGGAGGAGAAGGTGGAGGAGGATGAGGAGGAGAGTCAACTTTGGTGGAGTGCATGTTCTCATCAACCCCCCTGCCAAGGCACCCGCGTGACCTCGCTACCCGCCACGCGCAGGTCCAGCGCAATCTGCGGCGGGTCCGCCAACGAGGGACTCGTGGATAATGCTTATACTCGTCGAACTAAGCTAGTGCTGGCGAGGGGGGGCGTTAAACTAAGCTAGTATAAGCTAGTTTAGGGGCTAGTGGTTAGTGGGTTAGTCAGTTAGTATTAGCGACTACAGTGGGTTAGTAAAGTAGGGGGGTTTAAACTAAGCTAGTTTAAGCTAGTTTAGGGGCTAGTGCTTAGTAGGCTAGTTTAGGGGCGACAAGTATACTCGTGGAAGATGCTGGCAACGTCAAGGATGCCAGTCAACTCAACAAACCAGGTTACAAAACGCGTTTGATGACTTGGCGATCGCCATCAATCAGACCGTACCGGGAAGGAAACCAGGATGGTGCGATAACCCGGCTCCTGGCGCATGAGCTTTAGGGTTTAGGGTTTAGGGATTAGGGTTTAGGGCTTAGGGTTCAGTCCGCACCGGGAAGGAAACCAGGATGGCGCCGTAACCGGGCTCCTGGCGCATCAGGTTGGAGGGTTTAGGATTAGGGTTTTGGGTTCAGACCGTACCGGGAAGGAAACCAGGATGGCGCCGTAACCGGGCTCCTGGCGCATCAGGTTGGACACATAGGGGGTGTATAGGGGGTGTATAGGGGTGGTATAGGGGGTGTGTAGGGGTTGTATAGGGGGTGTATAGGGAGTGTATAGGGGGTGTATAAGGGGTATAGGGGGTGTACAGGGGGTGTATAGGGGGTGTATAGGGGGTATAGGGGGTATGTCAATCAGTCCGTACCGGGAATGACACCAGGATGGCGCCGTAGCCGGGCTCCTGGCGCATCAGGTTGGACACCACCACGCGCAGTGTGCCCTCCAACCAGGGGCTTGCACTCGTCCACTTTTTCAGCTCAATGTAAGCACTTTTGTGGGACACGCTGGGTACCGTCAGTAGATGGATGGGTCATAACTCGCGAACAAACTGGACTCAAAGCGGCTCACTGACAAAAATGGGTTAGATTGAGCTGAGAGGTGTACAAGTGTAAGCCCCTACAGAACGTTGGCACGTGATAACTCGATGGTGAGTCGGCGTCATTATTGGGTTATTAGACCTCCAACGGCCCAGGTTGAGGTGGGACGTGGACGAGTGTAAGCCTCTGCCTCGAACTTGACGTTGTGCATCTTGACGGGTATGCGCGCCACGTCGAACCCCGGAGCAGGGTCATTCGAAACAAGCACTCGACCGAGATCGGAGCATGAATTACCTTCAGGGTGTAAGCTCATACAGACGCGCAGATTATACGGAGGGGGAAGACAGCAAGGTCATTCAGAACAAGCACTCAAACCGATATTGGAGCATGAATTACCTCTAGGGTTGGGGCCGGGGCTTGGGTCTGGGGCTAGGGCTGAGGCTGGGGCCAGGGCCTGGGGCCCGGGCTGGGGCCGGGGCTGGGGCTGGGACTGGGGTCAGAATCTGGGGGCGGGGATGGGGCTGAGGCCAGGGTCTGGGACTGGGGCTGGTGGTTGGGCTTGGGACTAGGGTGAACGCTCATACAGACGTGCAAACTCGGTCGGTCGATTCAGCGGCGGTGGAGTGGTTGCTCACAATGACCCCCCTGCCCCTGCGGCACCACGTCCAGGTTCGCCGTTATCTCCGAGTCCCACGTCATGTCCACGTCAAACGCCGCGCACCAGGGTCATTCAGGACAGGCAGGGTCTGTTAACCCAACAACCACGTCGACTCACCACAAACTTATCACGTGCCACACTCTGGCAGCGGGGTCATTCACAACACGCACTCGACCAAGATCAGACGAGCCCGCATGACTGGACTCGAGGGTGAATGCAGTACTCATACAGACGTGCGGACTCGATTAGTGGATTCAACGTCGGTCGAGTGCTTGTTCTCGATGAATCCCCTGCCATGGCCTCGCTCCCCACGTCGTAGAATCGCGCGCCCGTGAGCAGCGGCGCGGAGCCGCCGCACTCCGCCTTCTGTAGGATGATCTTCTTCACACGCGGGTGGTTCAAGTTGGCGATGGACTGGGTGACCGACGCCTCCACTTTGCCGGCCAGCAGGCCCGGCATCATGTGGTCCAAGACGTACTGCGCCGTGCGCAGGCCCGGTATACCGACCGCGGCAGCGTAGAAGTTGCGCTCCTGATTGAACGCCTTGAGGCTCTCGTTCACCTCGCGCTTCGTCGCCTCCAGCCCATCCATGAACACCGCCTTCGAGTCCGCCATAGTTGTGCCCTCCGCGCGGAACGACTTGTACACAGCAACGGCCGTTTTGGCGATGAGGCTCCAGACGCGGCTGCTGAGAAATGAGAAGACGCGCCACGCGCGCCGCACGTTCTCGCCCCCCACGCTAATGAACAGCGCGGCAACGCCCAGCACCGTGGAAAAGAACACGCCCCCGAGGAAGAAGGAGAATATGTACCGTCACAGAGGGGCAGGTAGATATGTCTTGCCACCTCACAGGGTGCAACTAAAATGGCTTGCCACGTCACAGGGTGCCACTAAACTGGCTCGCCACGTCACGAGATACAACTGAGATGGCTCTCAACGTCACTGGTCGCCACTTAAATGGCTCGCCACGTCACAGGATGCCACTGAACTCACGAACTCGAGGGTTCAAAACGCGTTGAGTACCGCGGCAGATATTGCCCGCTACGTCATCGACACGCATTTTGGACCCTTGTTTCTTGAGTTGAATGGCATCTTATGACGTGTCGAGCGATGTCTGCCAGGCACTTTGTAGTTGCCCGTCGCGTCTTCGAACGCATTAAAAAAATCCTCATTTTCTGGGCTGAACAGCATCTCATGACGTGGCGAGCAATATCTGGCAGCCCCTACCCCCAGAAGGAGCTGCCGGTGGCAGCAGCGGCGGCGCCAGTGGCGGCAGCGCCCGCGGTCGCGGCGCCAGCGGTGTACCCCGTAGCCACCCCGCTTTTGACCACGGCTTAGGGCCTCGCAAATGTTGCTCGCCAAGTTATACGCGTAAGGTGCCACTCAACCCAGGAAAGGATGGTTCAAAATGCGTTGCACGACGCGACGGGCAAAGGAGCTTGCAGATTTCGCTCGTTGCGTCATCAGGATGTCGTTCATTTCAAGAATTGAGGCTTCAAACGCGAGGTCAATGACGCGGCGGGCAGCATCTACCAGGCCCTACCATCATAGACGCTCCAAGCGACGCGAACCCACCAGAGACGGCACCCCCAGCCCCAACCACCGGACCTACCACCGCCCGTGAGGGTTCGCTGAACACAGCGACTCGACTGACGTTGAATGGACGGAAAACAGAAATTGGGTCGACCCGTGAGGGCACCGGTCTGGAGTACTCTCCACCACGAACCGAGTCACGCACGTCTATGTGAGCCATGAAGGTAAGGCGTGCGGGGTTGTGGGTCGTGCGTTCGGGCGGTTGTTCTCAATGACCCCCCTGCCGCGGCTACCTTCACCGCGCCCGTCCTCCTCCCCCTCCCACCACCGCCACCGCCGACGCTGGAACCGCGCAACGCAGTCGGCGCGCGCGTACGTAGCACGAGCGGCCGCTCACTCCTCCTGGAGGACCCACCGGGCCCGGCGCCCGCGCGGACCTGGGCCCCGCCCCCGCCCCCGCCCCGCCCGCAGCGGGGTAAGGACCTGCCTACAACGCCCCCAACAGGCGTCGCCATCGTTGTTGTTGCTGCGAACATCGCGCGGGCCCCCCGAGAGCAAGTGTGGCGCGGGTCGGCGCGCGGCGCGCGAGGTAGCGGACGCGAGAGCCCGAGAGTTTCCGGATAGGTTTGAAGAATGCCAACAGCGCAGGCGGTGTACAGCGCGCGTGGCGGCGAGTGTGCAGCAGCGCACGCTCCAACATATCATAACACTCGGAAACCAAACTTACAAACGCGTTCGAAAAGACCTGAGGTGTTCAGTGGGTGTTGTGCAGTAGTTCTGCGCCATGTGGCTGTATGGGCAAACAGACTGGACCGTGCGATGTAACAGGTTATGGTGCGGTGAGTCCAGTCAGCACGCGCCAAAAACTGAGTCCTCGAATCCTCGTGACGTTTCGAGGGGGGAGGAGGCGTCCGCGGACGCGAGTGCCGACATCAAGCGAACCAAACGTCCAGCGCCCGGCGCACAACCCGCATCGGCCGTCCGCCTAGCACGCAGCCACCTGCTCAGCCCCCTCGCGTCGCCTCACGGAGAGGGAGGAGAGCAGTATCTGCGAAGAAGTTCGTCCATTGAAGCACGTCCATTGAGAAACAGGAAAGCGTTATCACGCGTCATGCCTTTCGGTGGGCTCGGCGGCCTCAACAAGAGCCCTAACGGCAGGGGGGTCATTGAGAACACGCACTCGAACATGCTCACAGAGACGCAAGGACCCGGCTCGTGGCGGCCAACCCACCCCGAGGCCAGCGTACAAGCATCACCCTCGCCCTCGCAACGCACCAGCCCGATTTCGGTTTGTCGTCGGTTCAATATCCTCGTTCAATGCCTGTTCTCAATACTCGTACACCCCTGCACGGCCGGGCCTTACCCGATTACTCTTTCAGCTGGCACTGTGCAGCCGTTCGCCCCTCGTACCTCTTGCGTCATTATGCTCGATGCCTCAAATGTGCTCGAGTTCAGCCGAAACAAAGTACAAACGAGTACTCGTGTGCAGACCACATCTCAATTGGACCATTGTCACTTCAAAGATGCTCCGTTGAGCTGGAAAATAGTTCTCCTATGTGAGTGAGTGTGTGTGTAAGTATTGGGGCCACGGGCCACCGATTGATACCTCAAGGTGCTCCAGTTGAGTAAAATACTTATGCAGGTTCGGCCACTGTCATAGTGGTGCGAGTAAATTACCTCAAGGATGCTCCCCAGTTGGGCTGAAGAAAAGTACTCAGGTGAGACCCTGAGGCACGGGGTGGTGGTGGGCGTGGTGCAGCTGCAGCTGCCTGTGGCAGGGGGTGTGTTCGAAAGACACTCCACCGACGTTGAATCCACGACTCCTCAACTCCGCGAGCCTGTATCAGCATTGGGGGTTAGTGAATAAGCATTCCACCGACGTTGAAGCTCCTCCTCCTCCTCCGCGCGTCTGTATGAGCATCCATGCGGAATGTACGTCTTTCTCAACCTCGGTTATTGAGAACAAGCACTCGACTGACGGCAAATCTCCCTCATCCTACTCCACGGGTCTGTATGAGCATCCACTCTGAAAGCAAGTCTTGCTCCATCTCAGTTCAAGTGGTTTTCTGAAGGACCCTGGTGTGTGGTGGTGACGCCGACCGACCTGGCGGCGCAGACCCAGCGCGTGGTGGACATGGCAGGGGGGGTCTTCAAAACACGCACCCGGACGACATCGAAATTCATCCTCCTCCTCCCCCACCTCTGTGTACTCCGTGCGTCTCGTCTATATGAGTATTCACATATTTGAGTATTTTAAACTCATCGCAAGTTGATCTTTGTGCTCCAAAATCGGTCGAGTGGTGTTCTCGGTGACCCTCCTTTGTGGTGGGCAAGGCGCGGCGCAACCTGGTAGGGTGGTGCAAGTTGGAACCCATCGAAAGCCGTGTTGAATGCGTCCTGTTTCAGCGCTTGAAACTGACATGTGTTAAGCTGCTTTCAAATGTTGCTTTCAGATTTAAGTTGCGCCACTACAATCTGGCCACTATGGACCTGATGGTGTTTCCCGAGTACTGCCTGCACGGGCAGGGCCGCCCTCACATCACGTTCTTTTCACCACAAAACCCTAATCCCTAAACCCTAGAACCCTAGACCCTAATCCCTAAACCCCAAACCCTAAACCCTGAGCTCGTGGTATTCCCCGAGTACTGCCTCCACGGGCAGGGCCGCCCTCACTTTACTCTCATTGGCGGCTTCAGGGTTACCTATGCACGCAAGGTTATGTTTAGGGTTACATTCAGGGTTCAGGGGACCTAGCTCTATACTTTCCGATATTGTAACGTTTGTTGAGCCCCGAGACGGTCAAGTGGTGAGCATTCATGACCCAACCCCATCCGCCATTTGAAGCCGACAGTTCTCCTCTTCGTAGACTCCGTTCTGGTCTAGGTGGTAGCTCCACTTTCTACGCAGTTTTGAGACCCGGACTTAGTTCGGATGGCACGTGGCAAATTTTGCCACCCCTGGATGTCACGTGTTCCTGATACTTATCTTGTCACAACACGTGTGATCACGTGTTTCGCCACTGATTACGTGAACATCGCCCGGGTTCGCGGAAATATCTTTTCGTGATGTCGAGTTAGTGTCGAGCCCAATTTCAGTTTTTCACACTGAAGATGGGGGGACTCCATCCGAACTAAGTACCGAGGGCAAAGCTGCGTAGTTAGCAAACAGTGAGGAGACCCACGGTGCATTAACACTAAGCTTACACACACACACATACCCCCCCCACCACACACTCATACACACACACAGATACACACACGCATACACACACTCACACTGTTGAGCCCCCCAAGATTCCCAGCTCCTCGTTCGTTAGCCTTGCAATAAATACGGAATATACCTTTTGAGCAAACAGTGAGGGGACCCACGGCGCATGAGGCCCTGGGCACAGGCTGTCGATGGACACCAATCCTGAGATCATGTGCACCTTGGACGGCCCCGAAGTTGCCGCCTTCTGCCAGGCAGGGGGGCTATTGAGAACAACCACTCCACCGACGTTGAATTTCCTCCTTCTCCCTCGCATGTGTGTATGAGTATTATCGGCAATACTAGTATAGCCTGTATCCAGATCGGAACATAGTTCCGGTCTACTAACTCACGACTGGATATCACACTCAAGGTAAATCACACTCCGATGTCGGTTCAGTGCTTGTTCTGAACGACCCTCCCGCCAGGCGTGCATAGACAACGCCATCTGGGGGTGCTTCTCCATCATGGAGCTGAACCCGGGCGCCAACCCGTACAACACCGGCCTCATCATCGACGATAAGGGCAAGATTGCGCTGTACTATCGCAAGCTGCACCCGTGGACCCCGGTGGAGCCCTGGGAGCCCGGCGACGTGGGCATCCCCGTGTGCGACGGCCCCAGGCAGGGGTGTCTTGCGAACAACCACGCAACCGACGTTGGGAGAGAGCTACTTCCGCATGTATACGGGGCACCAGGCTTTTGTCTTGGCCCCCGTGACTCGACCGACGTTGGGTATCCTCCTCCTCCTCCGCGCGCCTGTTTGAGCGTTCACACACAAGGTATTCATACGGGCTCGTCTGATCTCGGGTGGAGTGGTTGTTCTGAGTGACCCTGCATCTGCACGAGCACTCACACTCAAGGCAGCCGCGCTCTGACCTCGGTGGAGAGGTTGTTCTGAATGACCCTAGTGATGGAGGGTGCAAGCTGGCGCTCATAATCTGCCACGACGGCATGTTCCCGGAGTGCGCCAGGGAGTGCGCGTACAAGGCAGTGCCCGCTCGCATTCGGCGTCTCATTTGTCACTCCTTCGATACCATGTTGATGCTCCTTTGATGTCATGTTGATGCTTCTCTAATACCATGTTGATACTCCTTTGTTCCCACGTTGATACACCTTTGGTACCGTGTTGATACTTCCTTGATACCATGTTGATACTCTGGGCGCACCTCATGTTGATTGAATGATGGCGGACGCACCAACATAATTGGATGACAGTTGTTTGGATGATAGCGGGCGCACCTGACATGAATTGGATGACAGCGGGTGCACTCGGCCGTATCACTTGGGCGCCGAGGTGATGATCCGCACAGCTGGGTACACGGCGCCCATCCGCGAGTCGTGGCGCTTCACCAATCAGAGCAACTCCTTCTGTAACCTCATGGTAGGCCAGTAGGCTAGTGCAGGTTGACTCTAACAAAACCCGTGTTGAAAGCGTCTGTGGTGTCTGCAATCAGAGCTTGAAACTATAATATCATGAACTGCTTTCGACATCTACTGTCAATTTCGAGTTGCGCCGCTACCTCATGGTGACGTGCAACGTTTGCATGTGCGGCAGTGACGGGAGCTTCGACTCCATGGGGGAGGGCATGATCGTCAACTTCGATGGTGGTGAGGACCAGTGAATGACGCCCGGCGCCCTCGCCACGTCACATCCATACCCTCCAGTTGCACCCTACGACGTGGTGAGCATTATTCACTTAGGGCTGAGCAAATGACGCGTCACCCGCCACACTCCAAACCCTCGTCTCCTGAATTAAACTCAGAGTCGGGTCTGGTATCGAATCGAAGCTGTTCGACCAATCAGATCGCACCAATCCAAACCGAGAATAAGCATTGCACCCGGTACACTACAGGAGCAGTCAGTCTCTCAGCCAATCACATTGCGAGCTATAAGGGTGACTGGTCACCCTTAAACTGAATTTAAACTGCATCCTATGACGTGGCAAGCATCATTGAAATCGTCCCTACATAGCGGCGTGATCGCGCACGGCACCACGGGGCGCGTGGACGAGATCATCTCAGCGGAGGTCCGCCCCGACCTCGTGCGGGAGGTGGGGACACGTCTCGTTTTCTAACACACAGACTGGTGCCTGATAGTGAGCCAGCACAGCTCAGTGTCACCCCAATAAGATGCAACCACTCACTTCACTAGTGCCTGGGTGTGAGCCAGCAATCCCAATGTCACCTGCGCGCAATGCAAGCGTCCCTGTATTGAGGCGCGCGTGAACTGGGGCGTGGAGAACAACATCTACCAGCTGGGCCACCGCGGGTGTGTGGCCGTCAAGGGGGGAGCCGGTGGGGTCTCGCGTCTCGCGAACAGGTCATCCAACACATTGTGTACGAATTTGGGGGTATTTTGGCGACTGATTGGCGACTGATTGGCCAGTAATTTGGGATACTTTGGGGAATTTGACGAGTGATTGGCGAGTACTTCGTCGAGCCAACAATGCTTGCCGTCTTATCCACCACATCGTGTGTAAGTGCTGACATGTGCCATGACGTGCTGAGCCTGGGTATGCCTTGGCGGGTGAGTAACAAGTGTCGACGTATTTTTGGGTGCTTTGGCGAGTGAATGGCGAGTATTTAGAGATATTTTGGGGGATTTGACGAGTGATTGGCGAGTATTTGGCCCCTACCGGCGGGCGACTGCCCGTACACGTACATGACTGACCTGGCAGGGAGGGTATTGAGAACTAACACTCGACCGAAGTTGAATCGACGATAAACCGAAATTGGGACATCCGCAAGGGTGAGGGTGAATGCTCATACGATGGTATGGGGATTGGTCGGCCACCACGAACCGAGTCCGCGCGTCTGTATGAGCATCCTCCCTGAGGGTGGGTCATGATCCGAATTTGATCGAGTGCTCGTTCTCAATGACCCCGCTGCCAGGCTAAGGGGGAATACAAGGTGCCGTGGGAGGATCAGGTTGTGCACAAGGACGGCGCCAGCTGCGGCAGGGTGAAACTGCGCTGTGATCATGACAAAATGCCTGAAGCTACAAATTGTCGGGCCCGTGCTCACGTCGCATTACTATGGCGAATAATGAGTTGATCGATAACTTCAGGCACATTGTCATACATTTTCCCGATTCCAATGCTAGACAGAAGTAGGTGAACCTCTACGCGTTGTAGTATGTTCTCGCTCCGCCACTATGTACGGTGCATACTGCATCATGCACAATGCGTGCCTGAGTAATCACAGCCAATGTTCAGATGCGTATTACTCACTTCGGCCACGTCACAGTTAAGTCGATGAATGAAGGTCTCGGGGTTGACACGGCGAGCTGAAATATCTGAGGACCGTATGTTGCGGGTTCGCGGCGCCGGTTCGAGTGTACGGCGGGCCACAGGACCCGCCCGCGTTGCCGCCGTGATCCGTTGCCCGCGCTGCCGCCGTGATTTGTTGGAACCCGCAGCTGTACATGATGTTTAGGTGAATCTATCCCAGGAGCGGCAACGGCGCTTGGTGCCTCCCTAAACTTGCAGCAGCGTCTCTCTCATGCAGATAGCTCTATATAATTTCAGTCCACCTTCAATCATTTACACATTGTAAACAGACGAATATCGCCCACACTCGCTTCAGCACCTATGGTTGCCCGTGCACAGCACCAGATGGTTGGCGATGGCGTCGGCGGGGTTGCCGTACGCGCCCAGCCGCCAGGCCTGCATCATGGTGGTCATTGTGTGGAGTTGGGAGTGGGTGGGAGTGCTGGGGTCGTGCGGCGGGTGCGTGGGTGCGGGCGCGGCGTCGGGTTGACAGCCTGAGCCATTGTCTTATGAAGAGTTATGACAAAGTGCGCCAAACCACTTAGACACTTAGTGCTACTTAGTCTGACTTAGTGCCCGCTCGATCAATCAGAACGCTCCATTTTCACGAATTAGTACAACTTGCTGCTGAGCGTCTACGAGGTGCACCGTCACCATATAGTCAAGATATTGTAACAGTGCTGGCCACGTCATCCATCACACAGTGTACCGGTGCTCGAAGCAGCATGCACATGCGCGTTACCGTTTATTACTAGCCACGCGCAAGCAACCCTTGATGTGATGCTCACGGAACGCGTCGATTTCATGTCCAATTGCACCACCGCCGAGGACGCTCTGAAGATGATGCGCGCCAGGCCTACATGACTCAGTGAATGTCCTTCGTAATGTCTCACCGCATCAGCGTCTCCGGCGATGTCCCACCGCCGATAGGCGAGTGTGACGAATGCAGAACGTATATTTATAAAAACTGTAGCGGCGGCTACGGCCTGGCGTGACGCGCAACCATCGCTCAAACTTAATTCTGCTGGACTAAATGCACACATCTACAATTATACCCTTAGCGGGTCGACTTCAACTTCCGGATGTGCGACACGACGCCTTGTGCCCACCTGTAACCCAGTCCTGTCTCTGACACGCAGCGCCGCAGTACCGGGCATACTTGCACTGCGGGCAAACTTTGAAGTCCTTCAAAAGGCCCACAACCTCGCACCCGTCGTTGCGACAATACGGAGCCCCCACCAACGCTTCTCTGCGATACTGCTCTAGCCCATCGTGTACAGTACGTTGCCCGTCTGCGCAGCCCCTCTGCAGCCAATGTACCACGTCAGCCAAGACATCCGGGGGGACGTCGTGCCCGTCCATGGCCCCGGCCGACGTGGCCAGCCCGGCAGCCTCGACGACATGCCCAACCTCGCGGGCGTAGGGTAGGCCACCGTAGATGGAACCTGCCAGTTGTAAGCACGCGTGGGCTTGCCCAAGGTCGGCGGCCCTGCGCGCCCACTGAATCGCCCGCCGCTTGCTGCGCGTTACGCCGTGCGCTAGGGCCTGGCAGATAATGCTCGCCGGTCTTGTGATGCTATTCAACCCAAGCATCGAGGGTCTGAAATATGGAGGATGACGTGGCAGTCATGATGTGAAAGGCCCTACCGCTGCCGATAGTGTACTTGCGGCAGAGGCAGCTCGCCGCTTCCCCGACTCCAGCGTCTGCCGCGCGCTTGAACCAGCCCGCCGCCGCCTTGGAGTCCGGCGCTGCCACGCCCTCCCCCGAGTCGAGACCAACCCCTAGATTGTACATCGCTTGCGGCGACCCGGCCTCGGCAGCCATCGTAAACCACACCACGGCTTGCTCGGGCTCCTTCCTCTCGTGGTGAATATCTCCCAGCGCAGCAATGGCATCCACATGCCCTTGCCTCGCCGCTTTCTCCAGAAGCGCCACGCCCGCCTCCGCCTAGGGTTGGCACCCGCCAATTCAGAAGACATATTTGGTCGTCATCATGGGACCGCAACGAAAGGTTGCAACTTGGTATGTTATCGGAGACAGTGCAGTACAACGTACCAACCCTACATCCGCCTTTCGCGATCGGCCGCCCGCGCCCAGAGGCATCCCCGTGCCCCCATCCGCTTCACTCACTAACCGGTAGCCGAGGTTGAACTGAGCTTTGGCCAACCCGGCTTCGGCGGCCTCGATCAGCCACCGCGTGGCTTGCTCGTGCTCCTCCCTCCTGTCCTGCGTATGCCACAACATGAGCATAGCGTACGCGTGCCCTTGCCCTGCCGCCTTCTCCAGAAGCGCTATGCCCTCCTCCGCCCAGGGTTGGCACTACATTTCATTTCATTTGGTGGTCAAATCAGGTGACCGTCTCGTCGACACATATCGGTTTGGTGGGCGACCAGAAGGTGCATTCTTGTGCCAACCCTACCTTCACCTGTGTCGATCTTCCGGCCGCGCCAGACAGGCCCGCCCCATCCGCGCCCGCTGCGTCACTCATCAAACGACATCCCTGGGTGAATTGCGCCGCCCTGTCACCCTGGGCAGCCTTCCGCTCCACGATCTCGGCTCCGAGTTCTTGGAACAGCAACTCGGGATTTTCCGCTTGCGTGGTCCAGTCGCCGACCGGGCTCACGTTCACGTTTACGTTCGCGAGAGCGGCGGCAGCTCCCGCGGCTGCGCCGGCTCCCGCCTGACCTGGCGCGCGCTTCGCGGCATTGCGCTCCAATTTCCTCCGTTCCTGGCGAGAGGGCATTCGGTCGGTACGACCTAGGATAAATCTGGATGAGCAACCTTCACCACCCACCCTCCGCTTTTATAGTGGGCGACGGGCGTGCTGATATGGCAGGTTCGTCGAGGAGTCACGTCGAGAGGCGCGTCTTGTGTTCGTAGGTGGTTTCACGCACTTCGCCATATTTTCGTGGAGAAAACAGAAAAAACAGCCAGCTGGCGGTACCTGGTACGAGTACGTATAAACCAAAGAACAAACAGCTGTGAGATATTTCAGATCGCGCCAAAAAACGGGCCGCGGGTGCCAAGTGGGTGCCCGCTCAGCACCGTTCCCATTCCGGCATGGCGCGCACCCACCTGGTGCTCCTGGTGCTCCTCGCGGGGTGGTGCACCCGCGTGCACGGGAATCATGAAACCTCCCCGTCCGGCTACGAGACGCTGCCCAGTTGCACCAACGTAGGGGCCGCTTCGGGTGGACATTGTGGGCAATCGCACCGTTTGTTTTTCTTTCCTCAATTCTGAGGTCGGATAGATGGAGGTGAACGTCCACGCGTCGTAGTAGGTCCACACAGAGAATAACCACGCGCTTTGCCTGCACATTCCGGGGCCGTCTAACTGTCAGGATGTAATCCACACCCCGTTTGCGTGTGCATGGGCCCGGTGTGCTCACCGGTCGCACCAATTTACATCCTCGCTTGGGACCCCTTTTTTTGCGAGTAAATTGCGTGGAGAAAATAACTGTCTGCCATGGCGGGCGGGGGACCGTACGCCCTGGACTACAGTATATGCGTCCAAGACGCCGGTGTCACATACACCCTTGAAGCGGGAAATGCCGGTCCGGTAGGACCAAGACCGATCTTATACTGCCCGCCACGTCATCGAAAGCGTTTCAATAATTCAAACACTCGATTCTTGATAATAACGGTAACCTATTGACGTGGTAAGCAAATATTACCCGCCATCGCCACGTCAATCGACACGCATTCTGAGCCCATAATTCTTGAATAACATTGCATCCCATGACGTGGCGAGCAATATCTATCATCCGCCACGTCATCAACACGCATTTCGAACCCTCGATTATTGAGCATCGGATTTGGCAAGCACTATCCACCAGGCCAACGGTGCGGTGCAAGTACGCACTCTAAACCCTATTCTATTAATTTATAAGGCATCCTATGACGTGGCTCGCAATATCTGCCGGGCCCTACAACGCGGAGAAAAGTACACCGTGGTCCACGTCCCTGGCTGGGAGCGGCAGCCAGGGGCGAGAGCCACCGACGTCTCAAGACAACGCGACGTGCCAGGCGCTTGACCGCATCACCACCGGTGATAAGTGTAAATGGCGGGGCCTAACTGTTTGCTCATAGTGTACCGGTGCACCCGGGGCCTGACTGTTTGCTCATAGTGTACCAGTGTACCCGCCGACGTCTCAAGATATCGCGAGGTGCCAGGCGCTGGATC
>Ga0307489_10001849_pt1 | contig 14098 bp, 19 predicted proteins | sample SB12metaG_FD_202247 | JGI IMG/M metagenome (GOLD analysis project Ga0307489, IMG submission 202247) | Sea-ice brine microbial communities from Beaufort Sea near Barrow, Alaska, United States - SB 1.2 | ecosystem: Environmental > Aquatic > Marine > Coastal | place: USA: Alaska | collected... | reverse complement strand
ACGCCGTTCGGTGGCGCGTGGCGCGCCACGTCATCTCCCCGACCGACCTGGGGTCCGTGTCCGCCCGCGCCCAAACACGACCTGCTGCCATGCCACGACCTGCTGCGCTGCTTCTCTCTCCTCAAAACCATTAGGATTCTGCCCGACCGAGATCGAACGAAATCCCGACTACCCGTCTCGACAACTGGCACGGCACTGAACGCGCTTTTCCGGTGCAGGGACGCGCAATGTTTCCCATAAACACTGCCCAGATTTCCCAAAACGGTCGATAACATTGCTTCGCGGCATCGGACGCGGACGTCTGCGTCAAAAAGCTGCGCTGGAACGTGGCATTGTGGCACGATTCTAACGTCAGCCACTCCATCCCGTCGCTATATGCTGGGCCACACACCGCCCACACAGTTCCTCAAGGCCGCTCGCTGCAAACGGTACCCGGCGCAGGAACCGCCGTCTGTGCGCTGAAGGGCGCGCTGAGGGGCACCGGCGTTGCTTTTACACCACAGCCAGTCACCAGCCTCACCTGCATCCCCTCAATCGTTGGTGCCGAACCAGTGCTTCGTTGACGCGCCGAGCCTCTACGGGGCGGCGAGACAGTCCCGAGCAGGTGTAACCACCGCGCGCGCCACCGTGCGCCGTGACGGCGCCGAGACGGCGCTGAAGCGCGCGCTAGACCGCGCGACTCCGCCTCGGGAGTACCGACGGTGGCCGGACACTTTCCCCGACTGCGCTTTTACTTCATTTGTGTACCGGTACATATCGACCGACCTGTCCTGACTGTTTGCTCGGGGGGTGCCAGTTATCGAATGCAGAAACTTCGATCTCGGTCGGGCAGAATCCTTATTCACGCCGCACGCGGCGCCGACGACAGACGCGATCCTTGACACATCTCCTCGACGGGCATCCACGACGTATGCGTGGTCTCCTGAGTGTCAACACGCCCGTCGTCCACTGAAGGGAAGGGTGGGTCGAGGTTGCCCAACGTCCTATCAGGTTTAGGTCTCATGCCTTCCAGACAAGAAAGGCGCAAGGCGGAACGCGATGCCGCGAAGCGCGCGCCAGGTCAGGCGGGAGCCGCGGGTGCCGGTGGAGCTGCCGCCGCTCGCGCAAACTTAAACGTGAACCCGCTCGGAGACTGGACCACGCAGACGAAAGACCCCTACGTGGGGCCCGGCGGACATTGCCTTCCTCGTCATAATATAGGGTGTCCTTCAACTCAAGAGACGAGTCTTCAAAGTCCAGTGAATTATGTGGCGAGCGATATATGTCTGGCCCGACCCCTCGGCGCTGTTAGAAGCGCTCGGAGCCGAGGTTGTGAAGCAGAGGGCCGCCAAGGGCGAGGGGGAAGCGCAGTTCAGCCGGGGTTGCCTGTTGGTGAGTGAAGCGGATGGGAATGTGGGCGTAAGGGGCGAGAGCGGAAGATCGCCCTTGGCGGATGTAGGGATGGCACTTTCCACCTACGAGTACGTGTTTCGAGTCGCTAGCCTGACCGAGGCGAGTCGACGCGGTCACCCGACCAATCGATTATTTGCGGTTGCTGACCCTGGACGGAGGAGGGCACGGCGCTTCTGGAGAAGGCGGCGGGGCAAGGGCACGCGTACGCTATGTATGAGCTGGGAGGTATCCACGACGTGCGGAAGGAGCACGAGCAAGCCGTGGAGTGGTACACCATGGGCGCCGAGGCCGGGTTGCCGGATGCGATGTTCAACTTGGGATGCTCTCTGGACGAGGGACAGGGCGTGCCGGCGCCGGACTACCTGGCGGCAGCGGACTGGTACAGGCGCGCGGCAGAGGCCGGGGTCGGGGAAGCGGCGAACAACCTCTCCAACATTACACCCTCGGCCGCGGTAGGGCCTGGCAGACAATGCCTGCCACGCCATCCGCCACATTTTAGTCCATCGGTTCTTGAGTGAGATGGCAACACGTGACGCCGCGCGCATTATCTGCCAGACCCTAGGGCGCGGCGTCACGCGTAGCAAGCGGCGGGCGATGCAATGCAGGCGCAAGGCCGCCGAGAATGGTCACGCCGGCGCATGCTTTGCACTCGCCGCTCGCATGTACGGAGACCGTCCTTACGCCCGCGAGGTTGGGCATGTGGAGGAGGTTGCCGGGGTCGCCGCGTCGGTTGCGGTCGTGGAGGGGCTCGACGTCCCCCCGGATGTCTTGACCGGCGTGGTACGGTTGCGTAAGGGCGGACAGAATCCAGTCGACAACCTCAACGGGTTTCGCAGAAGAGCGCTGGAGGGGGGTCAGTATTGCTGCAACGACGGGTGCCAGGTTAGGGGCCTTCTGAAGGACTTCAAGGCTTGCCCGCTGTGCAAGACCGTCCGGTACTGCGGCGACGCATGTCAGAAACAAGACTGGACTACAAGTGGACACCAGGCGAAGTGCGGATTAGCCGATTGGCACAGCTCCGCTAGGCTCAGCAGGGCGTAGAACATGATGATATGTAAACAAAGCACTGGCATAAGTGGAAGTAGAGCTCTATGACACGACCGCATTCGCGTTCCCAGTTTGTCCCCGACCTTTTCAAGAAATGCCGCGTCTCGTCGTCACCCCAGGGCTGGACTCCTTTTTCGACCAAAATACGACAAACCTCTTTCAAATCTTGCGTTCAATTTCAACTTGCTTTGCTACACCAAGGGGACATTGTGAACTCTCGTTTACCGCCACCGGCACTACCGTCAAATTCTGGGGAACATGCTGTCCCTTTCCGGCTGAACATGGCTGCTATAGGTGTAGGAGGGGGATGGATAGAACGGTTACAGACGGCGCGCATCGCGTCGGATAACGCAGCATGGTGAGTGTCTACGTCTCCCAGTCTCCAGGTGTCGAGCCCACAACGCACCCTGTTCCAGCTTCATAATGGTATCCTTTCGTTTGTAATTCACAATACTCTCTACTACTATGATATGGTTGGCGGTGGTGTGAAGGGGAGGGAATTCACGCTACGTGAGGAGGCAGACACAGAGGAGGAAGAGGCTCTCATGTGATCGTTAAAACTCAATCCGTACAATTTGCAGAGTTGTGTGCCGCCCCAGGGTCGGTACGGGTATGTTATGCCGGGATAGTCACAAACAAAGAGTGAGTCTCCCCGAATTCATCGACGACATACTATACTCGCCACTTCCTTCAAATCAACACGTCACGCCGTTCAAATAAACACGCCACGCCAAGTCACGCCTTTCACATCAACACACCAGGATGCAACTCGCTAGTGCCTGGTCTGTGAGCCGTAAGTGATTACTTGGCTAATCAGTATTCGGACGAGTTATTAATTCGTCAGATCACTTACTTACTCAACACACTTAGCAACTCGTAACAGCCAGGCATTAGGGCATGCAAAAGTACCTCTCGTCCAACCACGCGTCGCCCAGGGTGTAACGGCGCAAGTCGAAACTGAAAAAGAAAAGTTTGTAAGCGGTTCACCACATGTTAGCTTCAATCGCTGAAACCAGGCGGGGTCAATCCAGGGCCATTCCAAGGTCAATCCATGGTCATTCCAGGGTCAATCCAGGGTCAACCGACACCGCCCTACCGGGGCGCCCGCGGCGGAGTGGAAGCTGCCAGCCAATAGGGTGCGAGTAAATCACACGTGCCAATTCAAACGATGCAACTTATATCAGAAACGGAGGGCCCATAATGCGATGGGCAATGAAGTGGCAGGCATTGCTTTCTCAGCCCTGCCGGTGAAGTACTCCTGCTGGCCCGGGTGTAAGGCCCAGATGTGGTTGGTACTAGGGTCTTACACTGGTCCACTTACCGGCTCGACGTAAGCACCTTTTGAGGGATACACTGGGTGGTTTTATGGAGATTCAGTGACAACAACGGCTCATGTTCAGCTGAGAAGTGGACGAGTGTCAGCCCTTGGTTGGTACACTATGATCAACCAGTCAGTGCTGTGCCCGGGTTGATGAATCCAATGTGGTAGGAACGCTATGAGCGAACAGGCAGGGCTCTGCCCGAGCTGGAGGTGATGAACCCAATGTGGTGGGTAAGCTATGAGCAAACAGGCAGGACCCTGCCCGGGCTGCCGGTGATGAATGACGAGCCCAATGTGGTATACACGCTATGAGCAATCAGTCAGGGCTCTGCCTGGGTTGGAGCTGATGAACCCAATCTGATAGAAATGCTATAAGCAAACAGTCAGGGCTCTGCCCGGGCTGGAGGTGACGAACCCAATGTGGCAGGTACGCTATGAGCAAACGGGCAGGGCTCTGCCCAGGCTGGAGGTGATGCACCCAACGTGGTAGAAACACTATGAGCAAACAGTCAGGGCTCTGCCTGGGCTGGATGGGCTGGATGAGTTTAACGCAATATGGTAGGCACGCTATGAACAAACATTGCGGGCCCTTCCCGGGTTGTCGGTGATGACGCCAATGTGATAGGTACGCTATGAGCGATCAGGCAGGACTCTGCCCGGGCTGGAGGTGATGACGCCAATTTGATAGGTACGTTATGAGGTACGCTATGAGCAAACAGTCAGGGCCCCGCCCGGGTTGTCGGTGATGAAGTGGATGTGGCGCGGGAAGTCGGGGGTCATGGTGTGCGTGTGCGGCAGGTCGCCCACAAAGCAGGGCCGAGCAGATACCGCCTGCTGCCTCATCCTCCACGTTCCCCAGAGTGACAAGATATGCCATATCGATACTATCATCTTAAGGTCATCTTCCATATCGATACTGTCATCTTCCAAATTGATACTGTCATCATAAGGTCATTCATATCGTTACTGTGCTGTCATCTTGTCATCTTGTTGACAGGATGACCATATCGATCTCGTCACTTTGCCGAGCAGATAACGCCTGCCGCATCATCCTCCACGTGTATTGTGCAATATGGCATCACATGACGTGGTGAACATCATCTGCCAGACCGTACCTTGAAGGTTTGTTTCCCCACGCTGCCCTCCACTCAGGGGCTTACACTCGTGCACTGTTTAGCTCAACGTAAGCACTTTTCGGGAGTAAATGTTGAATTTCAGCGACAAATACGGCTCAGGTTGAGCATAACATCTGACGAGTGTAAGCCCCTGCCTCCACTTCATAGTCGATGGCGATGGCTTCGTTCCCCGTGCCAGGATAGTCGCGTGTCTCTGGAGACACGAATATGTCGCGCAACAAAGCGCGCGCTATCGACAGGCGGACCGCCAGATCGGCTCGGCGTGACGGCATGTTGGGAGCCGTCTGCTTCCAGATGAACGGTATAACCCGAGGCTAGGGCCTGACTGAACGTGCCGGAATTTCCTTCAGGCGCTCTATAGGTAGGCAAATCCATAATTCCGGAAGTTTTGGGCACTGTCTCGGGAAATTGGGTAACTTTTTGGGACATCTGCAACGGTTCAAGCCATTCAGGCGTTTATACCGGCGTTACTCGGCTTGTTTATGGGTGTTTGTAGGAATAATTCGGGGAATTATGGGCAATATGCTCGGGATTTCGGAATTGGAATTACAGGTAATTCCAAAGGCCCTACCAGAGGAGGAAGAAAAGGCAGAGGAAGGTCACTAGCGGAGCCGGAGACACGCGCCGCGGCGATAAGCGACTTCTTCAACTGTGCCTTGTGCCAGGGACTCACACGCTCGTGCACTGTTCAGCTCAAAGTAAGCACTTTTAGGGGGAGTAGTTGTTGAGTTTCAGTGACAAAATTGCGCAGGTTGAGCAGGAAGGTGGACGAGTCACGAGTGTAAGCCCCTGCCTTGTGCACTGCGCGCATTTTGTTTGTAAGCATAACCCTGTAGTCGGACGGGTCAAGCGAATAGTGAATGCTGTACGGGTTCAGAATATCGGGCGCATAATCGCCTTCAGTGTAGCGGCGCGGGTTGAAATTGAAAGCAAAGTTTGAAAGCGATTCATCATATTCTACCTTCAAGCACTGACACAATAGGCGCTTTCAACACGGGTTTTGATACTGTTAATCTGTACCGCCTTGCCTTCAGAACCATCGTCGCACAGTATTGTATCCAGGTCTTCGCTCCGCTTTTCGACGGTCTCGATCAAAACTCCCTTCCTCTTCTCAAAACCGCACGTCACGAAAACTCCGCGCCCCTTTGCAGCGGCCCTCTGGCCAGGGCCTGGCAGATGTTGCTCGCCACGTCATCAACATGCCCTGTGAACATCTGTGTATTGAGTCAATTGGCATCCTACGGTGGCCAGCACGAATAAGCTCATATCCCGGTTTCAGAAACCATCACTTCCGCAGATACGCCCATTTTCAAGCCTCATGTTTGTGCTATTTTGGGCTATTTTGGGCTATTTTGGGTACAACAAATTGTTTTCTGTAGTTTGAGAAAGGGTTATCAGCTGCACTTGCCAGTGCTATCTGCCATGCCCCGCCTCTGGTTATCGTGCAATTCCAGAAGTAGCACTTTTGCGAGTCCACGAAGTAGGGCTCAGCAGTATTTTGCTTGCCACGTCACAGGGTTGCATCCTATTCACGACACAAGGGTGCACACTGCGTCGGATTACGTGGCGAGCCAAATATACCTGGCCCTACCACGGATGCCCCGGTGTAGTTGCGCAAGTTGAAATTGAAAGCAAAGTTTGAGAGCTGTACATATCATTTAAGTTTCAAGCGCTTAGTTTCAGGTGCTTTCAGCGTGGGTTTGGTAGGGTCAACCTGCATCGCCTCACCGCGGGGGACGCTGTTACCAGTCCGCGAGTCAATGTCGAGCTTCATTTCAATGCCCTTGGCGCCAGGCTGAGCGATCGCCCACCCGTGCAGCAGGGGCTTGCACTCGTCAGCTGAATGTTTGCTCGTACCTATAGTGTATTGGTGCAATCGTTTGCACTCGACTCATCTTCCTCCATTTATGCATCTGGTTTCCTGACCCTGAACGGTCGCTCATGGTGTACCAGTGTTGAAGTGTACCCATACACACTCGCTCTTGGTTGGCGAATTCGGATTCCGGGTCCAGGAATCAGCCCGAATCCGACCGAATCCGACCGAATCCGACCCCCGGTCGAATCCGTCCAAATTCAGACCATTTCGACGGGGTGAAAATTCCCATACAGACTGCAAAAATACGCCAAAAAATCCCGCTGCGGGGCTGCTCGGAATCCGCCCGAATCCGCCCGAATCTGACCCTCGATCGAATCCGTCCGAATCTGGAAACCCCAACCCAGCACTCGATTGTGAGGCCCTACCACGCAGCGCGTACTTGTACAGCCTAGCTTCATACGATGGACTGTGCCACGTGGCAGGGCCTGGCGGATATTTGTCCATGGCGTCCATGGCGTGTCGATGACGTGTCGACGACGTGTCGACGACGTGTCGATGACATGTCGATGGCGTGTCGATGACTGGTGGTGACGTGGTGGTGACGTGGCGATGGCGTGTCAATGACGTGTCAATGACATGTCGACGACATGTCGACGACGTGGCGATGATGTGGCGAGCAACATATGCGCTTCCTTACCGCGTGCGGTCGACGCCGACAAGGTTGAAGCGCCGGTTCATGGCGCGGCGGAACCGCGGAAGTGCGAAAACTGTCAATCCATCGAATCCAACCTCAAACTAAGGCATGGCAGATGTTGCTCGACATGTCATATGATGCTATCTAAGTCAATAGACCTTTGCACAAAATACATGTCGATGATGCGATGGGCAATGCCAATTTCTGCCAGACCCAACCGCGCATGCGTCGATGTCAAAGCCAATCAGCACCTCGCCTTTAGAGCGATACAGCCGCAGTATCACCTGGACGGATCACAGAGTTATTATCATTTAGCAGTACATCTCTTACCTTGTAATGGCGGAATTGATATCACCTGAACGTTACGATGAGGCCAGCCGCGCACAAGCGTGATGCAGTGTTTGGAGCGGATGATACTGGTAACAGTGTTGCCCAGCACCAGGGGCTTACACTCGTCCACTTCTCAGCTCGACCCAGGCCGTTTTGGTAAGTGAGCCATTTTGTGTCCAGTTTGTGACGAGTTAAGACCCATATATCTACTGAAGGTACCCAACGTATCCCCCCAAGAATGGTTACGTTGTGCTGAGGAGTTGAAGAGTGTAAGCCCATGCCCAGCACTGCAAGAATGTGCTCAATCTTTCGCATCGCTTGCTCCCGCGTGTAGTGGCGCAAGATGAATTTGAGAGCAAATGTTGAGGCAAAAGTGTTAGCAGCTTATCACATGATTAAATTATAGTTTCGAGCGCTTAGATCCAGGCGCTTGCTGTGAGGAGTCACGGGGGGCAGGGCGCAAGCCTGGTGCCTCCTCATAGCGTCTCTCTCTCTCACACAAGGGGCTGTCAACGTGGGTTTGATGGGTTAAAGCTGCACCGCCTCACCGGTGATAGGCCGTACAGGAAAATGTCGATGTCAGAAGATTTGAACTTGCTCGCGTTCACGTCATATTGTAGCGGCGCAAGTTGAATTTGAAAGCAAATTTTGAATGTTGTTCATCATACTTCCAAGAGCTGAGTTCCAGGCGCTTTCAATGTGGGTTTGATTGGGTCGATATGCACAGCCCTACCATATTCACCGTAAGGATTGATGTACATCTCTTCCCCGTCGGAGCGGCGCAAGTTGAAATGAATGTTAGATTTGAAAGCGTTTCACCATATAATACTACGCAAATCGGGTGTGGGGGGGGGCATCGGGAATTTGGATTTGCTTGAATCTATAGACGGTCGCTCACATACATTCCACTGTAAATAAATGTGCCGTACACGGCAAATTGACAAACGTATGGGCGAGGGTCTATTAATTCAACGATTGTGACCAGACCGTGCCACGCGCCATGCCGATTTAACCCTCGCACACGATCTGCGTAGTAGTCTCAAGAGCATAGATCCAGGCGGTTTCAACACGGGCTTCATTGGTGCAACAGGCACCAACCTACCGTATTCCATAGATTGTCGCAAAAAGGGGGCATGAATTCCTTCTCTTCGCCTCCGCCGTGGTAGTGCTCGACCAGCAATTCTGCAGGGTCGAAATGCAGAGTCCACACGAAATGCGTGCGCATGTTGTAATGGTATCCCAGAATCTGTTTGCTGTTTGGTTCCGTGAAGATGCGTTGAGAATAGACTGTCTCGTCCGAATATGTCCGACCGGCTGTGCTGACGTGTTCATAATGGTAGTATTGCGATGGCGCTTGCCTGATATTCCGCAAACGCCACAAACACGGGATACAAGCTGGAAGCTACAGAAACACGAGTAACGAACAAGTTAAACTCAGTGTCGGCGTTCCCGGGAACGCTTATCTCCTCGTAATCGAGGGTCTATTTATTCAAGGATCGCGACCAGGTCGGACAGTCGACGAGTCGGTCGGTGGGATTTTCTAAATGGACAGTTCTGATTGGTCGAACGGGATTCGATACCATATCTTCGCTACCAGACCCGACACTGAGTTTAAGAAGCGCGGAGTCGCAGTCGTGTCCTGCAGAGTGACAAGATAATCTGGTCATCCTGTCCATAGGATGACAAGATGCCATTATCGATATGGAAGATGACCTTCAGATGACGGTCTGCAAGTCTTTACAGTATCGATATGGAAGATCACAGTATCGATATGGAAGATTACCTTAGGATCACAGATTCGATCTGGGAGGTGACAGTATCGATTTGGGATATCCTGTCACTCTGGTGCCCTGCCATCGTCTACACGGTAATCCGATGGTATTTGCTGACGAGGCTCGCCGCCGGGGAAACACTCGGCGCGCAGCGCGTCCGGCAGCGGCAGGAGCGCGCCCAGAACGCATCCTCCGGCGTGCAGGGCCATACATTGCATTGGTTCCCTTTTCAGCTAATGGGGGTCAGGGCGAAACCCTGGTGCCTCCTCATACACGCGAAAGCGTCACTCTCTCGCCCTGTTCAGCTTCCACTGTGTATCTTCGAACGAACGGGGGGCAGGACGCAAGTTCGAGTAGCCGGGGCCCGCCTGCGACGATGACGCCGCTCCAGTCCATGCGATAGCGGCGTAAGTTGAAATTGATAGCAGAGTCTGAAAGTGCGTCATCAGCTTCGTCATATGTTCAGTTTCAAGCGCTCTGCCCCAGGCACTTTCAACGTGGATTTCATAGGGTCAACCTGTACCCGCCCTACCATGCCGTTCAGCGAGTCCATAGTGAAGAAGCGGAAGTTAACATTCCTGAACTCGCGCAATGAGGGGCACACCGACGAAACCGATCCTTGTTGACCGCCCGCAGTGGCCGCATCCTTGAAAATCCGGGCCACCCGTGGGTCAGCTGCAGCCGTCTTGTAAGGCCCAGCCCCATATCCTACAGAAGTATTCATTGTTTACTACGTTCGTCGAGCCCCAAGGCACTCACATGATGAGAATTAATCAACCCCCTCCGCCACTTCAAGCGGGCGTATGCTAAGTCTCTTAGGGTTTCAGGCCGTATCGAGGACCACTATTTTAAGGCTATTCTGAACCTATAGAGGCATAAGGGCAAAATATTCCGTATCCCACAGATGCATTTGGTCCACTCGAGTGCAATATATTGAGGGCGCCAGCAATGACACGATATGATCTGGTCATCCTGTCCACAAGATGACAAGATGACCGTATCGATATAGAACATAATCTTTAGACGACAATCGATATGGAAGATGACAGTATCGATATGGAAGATGACCTTAACATGTCAGTATCGATATTGGAGATGACAGTATCGATATGGAAGATGTCAGTATCGATATGGGACTTCTTGTCAATCTGGGCCGCCGGGCTGGGCCTCGCCCTCTTGTCGACCAGAACGGTGAGGTCCTCCCCCGCCGCCGGCGCTGACATGTCCAGCACGAATCTTTCCTTCGCCGCGAAATAGGGCCAGGCACATAATACTCGCCACGTCATCCAACAACGCATAAGGCACCCGTTTCTGTTGAGTTATATGGCATCCATGACGAGGTAGGCATCATCTGAAATGCTCGACTCGTACCGCAAACACGTCGATGAGCAGGCCATCCGCCAGTGATTTCAGCGACTCCAGGCGCGCGGCAGGCGCTTCCCCACCCTAGGGTCTACACTGCATTGCCCGCCACGTCATCCTCCGAATGTCAGACCCTTCTTTCTTGAATGAAATGGCATCGCGCATGTGTCCAGCATCATCTGCGAGGCCCTACCCCGCCCGCGTCGCCGTCCCACGTATCCTGGATGTCCTTCGCGGCAAGCAGCTTGCGCACGCGATTCTCGCATACCAGAATGCCGTGGTTCTCATCGCTGAGTGCCATCCGGCGGCTCTGCCATCCCTGCACGGGGTGTGGGGCACACGGATCGATGAAACACGAGTCAGTCGTTGAGAGGCACATGCTGCGAATGTGGTTGACGCATCTGTACAAAAATTTCGAGGGGAATGTTATATTTGTAGATGTGAGAGCACTCATGTCATTTGATTTTCAGCATCTAGCCAGGTTGGCGCGCGTATACTCAGTATTGAGTGACACGCTTTAACATATGGTACAGTAGTGGCTGTTTTCATGTTTGTAGTTGATATCACCATGGTATGAAAGACGGAAACTGTGTTCCATTAGTACTTGCCTTGAGGGCGTCAGTGAGTCCGGCGAGGCCGTAGTAGTCCGCTTCCTCAATCATCTCCCGCCGGAGCTCGGCGGGCGGCACCCGCTTGGATCGCAGCCATGCGAGCACGTGCGGGAACAGCACGGGGTCGCGGTCCACGAAGACGCCCTCGCCCGCCCCGCCCTTGCCGCTGTCGCTGCCACCCGCACCGCCGTCGCTTGCCGCCGCACCGTGGCCCCACCTGCAGGGAAGGGAGTGTGTGCAGGTGCTTCAGATTGTTTGAAGGTGTTTTGACGTGCTCGACCGTATTTGGGGAAGGTGTTTTGACGTGTTCGGACTTGTTTGGGGAATTGTTTGAGTGAGTGTTCGAGGCAGCGTTAGGAAGTGTTTGGGTCGGAGTTGTTGGATGTGATTGAGGAAGCGTCTGGAAGTGTTTAAACGTGTGTGGAAGCGTTTGGTGGTGATCGAAGGCGTTTGCAAATTCCCCGCCCGCACCTGTCGCTGTAGAGAGCAGCGAGCATGGAGCCAGCGGCGTCGCCCTGGGTGCAGAGTGACAAGATATGATCTATTCATCCTATCCACCAGATGACAAGATGACAGCATCGATATGGAAATGACCTCAACATGACAGTATTCATATGGAAGATGACCTTAAGATGACAGTATCGATATGGGAGATATTGTCCCTCTGCCTGGGTGAGCGTGGCGCGCGCGGTCTGAAACACCTGCCCGCCCACGTTCAGCCGCACCTGTGAGTCCTGGGACACCTGCAACCCGGGCCTGACCACCCGTTTCCATCTCAGCTCACTTCATAGAGTGGAGTGAGGAGCAGACTTGAGCTTTAGCTCGTAGTCTAGATACAGGCTGTACCATTCGTACTGCCGATAAAACGGATCAAGTTGGGCAGCCAAGGGATCGTTTGCAAGACCCTGCTTTCAGGCGCAGCAGCTTCGCGCGCAGCGCTCCCAGGCGCTCCTCCTCCCGGCCCCGCAGCCGCGTTTGCAGCCGCCTCTCCGCCTCAGCCTGCGTGGCGGGTTCCAGTAGTTTAACCTCAGTGTCGGGTCTGGTATCGATGATGTGGTATCGAATCCGGTTTGGCCAATCAGAACAGTCCATATCGAAAGCCCCGCCGACCGACTCGCCGGCTGTTCGACCGGGTCGCCATCCTTGAGTGCGTAGACCCTCGGGTTCGAGGAGATAAGGGTGACTAGTCACCCCCACACTGAGTTTAAGGTGTTAGTCAGATCTCTTCAGGCTCTCTTTTAGGTTATAGCCAAAGGTTAGGTGCTTTGGACGTGGCTGCCCGCTGGAACGAGGCTCGATAGGCGGAAATGCAGCTGTGGCGCGACGCGAGGTGTGTGAAAACCGCGCCATAGCGCGGGTGCGTTGCGGGCGCTCACGCGGTCAGGTGGTCGAGGAGAAGGGGTAGGTGCAAGTTGGTGTTGCAAGATAAAGTTTCAAGCAGCGAGATCGCAGGGCTTTAGGAGTTCGACTTACCTCTCGCCGACGGCGGCGGGCTTACGAGAGGCAGCGGGTTGGTACACAGTATGTTGATGTTGAGACGGTCTGAACTTTCAAGTTGAGAGAAAGAGGGTTATTGTTTTGCGTAGCGGGCTTATGTTCGACGTACCTCGCCGAGGTCGGACCGTGCGACGTCGCAGCACTGCGCGAGGCGGGAGGTGCACTCCGCGTCGATCGCCGCCAGATCCGTGGCCGTCACCCAGGGGCTTACACGGTGGTGTGGAGCAGCGTGCCTGGCAGGGTAATCCAATCTGGGGATTCCACTCGTCCACTTCTCAGCTCCACCTGGGACGACTTTGGTCCCTGAACCACTGAAACCCCCCAGCGTGTCCCTCAAAAGGTGCTCACGTTGAGCCGGAAATTTGACGAGTGTAAGCCCCTGCCGTCGTCTCGCGCCGCGCTAGGAGATCGCGCAGCTTCTCCGCAGCCTCCACGCAGGGGCTTACACTCGCCCACTTCTCAGCTTAACCTAAGCCGCTTTGGTCAGTGAGCGGATGTGTGTCCCGTTTGTTTGTGATGAGTTACGACCCATCTATCTACTGAAGGTAACCAACGTATCCCACAGATAGTGCTTATGTTAAGCTGAGAGGGGGGCGAGTGTAAGCCCCTGCCTCTACGACGCAGCGGGGAGAGCTCAGGGTGGCCGCGGCGGCGTCCGCGAAGTTGGAGTCTGAGTTTTCAGGCCCAGCCCCGCCCGCAACCCGGTGCCTCGTGGAGGGGGAGAGGAAGGGCCCAGCCCCGCCCGCGGCCCTGCGCCACTGCGCAAGCTGCACGTCGTCCTCGTCGTTGTCCGCTGGCGCCTGCATGGTCTTGTCGGTTCGTGCGCCCACCCGCCCGGAAAACAGTGGTTGGTGGTAGGGGTGCGCGCAGGAAAACGTAGTGGCTTTCCCGCCACTTCCTTCTCCCCCTCCAGCTCGGCCCGATCCCAGATGTTTCGATACCAGATGCAAGCCTGTGCAAGTTTTGAACCCGCCGTCTCCTACTCGTAGCGTGCCCCACAACAGAGGAGGGCTCTGACGGCGACACTTTTGAAGGCGCGGCGTGACGGGTAACACAAGCGCGGAGCTGGTTGGCACGCGGCTCACGGGTAACCAGCGCGGCTCTGCGGAGAGAGCCACTC
>Ga0307489_10001848_pt1 | contig 14110 bp, 20 predicted proteins | sample SB12metaG_FD_202247 | JGI IMG/M metagenome (GOLD analysis project Ga0307489, IMG submission 202247) | Sea-ice brine microbial communities from Beaufort Sea near Barrow, Alaska, United States - SB 1.2 | ecosystem: Environmental > Aquatic > Marine > Coastal | place: USA: Alaska | collected... | reverse complement strand
AGGTCTCGCACATACAGTGCTCACATTACGCCGACAAGTGGAGGGTTAATAGCCCCTGACGCTCGAATTCGCTCCGCGGTGGCTGCCATGGGCGCAGACAGCGGGTTGCTCCCCATGGCGCACGGGGTGGTGACAGCGGGCACAGACATGGTAGGAGGGGTATTGAGAACAATCACTCCACCGACGTTGGATTTCCTCCTCCTCCGTCAGTGTGTATGAGCATTCACCCTGCGGGTAGGTAATGTTTCAAACTCGGTCGAGTGCTTGTTCTCAATGACCCTCCTGCACGGACTGGATTGGGAAAGTCCACGGGAAAGTGTTCGACCCCGAGGCTTTGGACGGCTGGGAGTTGTCTGATGACCAGCGGACGGCTGCTAAGGCAGGGTGGCGATTGTATGCGGGTACACTGGTGCAATATGAGGGGACAGTGCGAGTTGAACCGGTCCAGCATGTGTTGAGAGTGCTTGGATTCAGCACTTCAAGCTTAAATACCAGACGACTGCCTTCAAGCGTGCGTTCAATCTCAACTGGCACCGTCTCACTATGAGAATCCTTGCCGTGTCAGGCCCTTCGGCCAGGGAAGCAGCTCTGACGCGGCGAGGGAAAGGTTCGAGAGTGCGGTCAGGTATGACGTGGAGCGCCGATCGCCGATCAAATCGCTGACTGCCGTCGACGACGCCATCCGTCACCCGGAGCTCAGCGTAGAGCAACTCAAGGCTGGGCCTGCCAGATATCCCCTGTCACGTAATCCGTTGAGCCACCGCCTCTCGAGTCAAACGGCATCCTATGACATGTTGAGGGAATAGCAAATGCTTGCCTGCCATGCCATACAACATATGACACCCTTGAGTCTTGAGTCACATGTTATCCTATGACGTGGCGAGTAATGTCTGCCAGGCCCTCAGTCATGGCTTTCAAGGAGTCCATGGGACTGTCAGCGGCGGCGAAACCGAAGGGCATGTCCATCTCAGAGGTCAAGCCGGAGATGTGTGGGTATCCGGCGTGCCGCGCACCCGCCAAGCAGGAGCTATCGGCCGAGGCATGGCCTTACTTAAGTACTTTTCCCGGCTCAGCTCAAGCATCCTTGAGCCATTAATGTGGAGTACTCAAGTAATGTCAAGTGCGAACAGCTCACCAGTAAACTGACATACGCGGCGGCCAAGTCCTCGCGGTACATACTGTTATCGCTTGATCTGAATTCGGCTGCACCGCACCAGGGTGCACCTATCTACGCACACGAAAGAATCTTAGCTGAACCAATATGTAGGTACGGCTCTGCTGCGTGGAAGCGGGCGAGGAGGAGGGGGTGGTCGGGCGCAAGCTGAAGCTGTGCTCGCGGTCGGGCCCGGCAGATATTGCCCATCCACGTCATCGATACGTATTCGAACCCTCGTATCTGGACGAGTCAATTAGCGTCCAATGACACAGCGAGATACACATGGCCCTAATTTCAGGTGCCGGCTGATTGCTTACTGCTGCGGCGACTGTCAGAAGCGGCACTGGACGGAGCACAGGGAGTACTGCAAGCGTGTCACCGTACCGGGGTACGAGAGGGGCAGGAGGCTTTGAGCGTGGCTCGTCGCATGGGATTGAGTGATCGGGAATTTCACGACTGTGTGTGGAGATAAGACCGAGAGGGGCAAGATGCATTGAGTGTGTATGTAGCGTTTCAATCCTGTGTGGAGGCAGGACCGTCGTCTCTGGGATTAGCGGCGGCGGCTGAAGCGAGCCCTGAAGTGCGGCGGCGGCAGGATTTGGACAATGATGATGATCGAGACATGATTCTGACGGTGATGATTTTGACATTTTTTACGATGTGGATGATGATGACGAGGTGGAGATGGAAGAGGCAATTACGGAGGAGGACGAATAGCAGCAGCAACAGCGGTAGCGGCGGGGGCAACGGCGGTGGCAGAAGCACAGTAATCACAGCAGGGTGCGTACCGTGCGGCGGGGATGTGTCTCACTGTGATGAGCTACGCCACGGAGTGCCACAGCGGGTATTGGACATCAGGGCACGGGAGTGGTTTCCACACGATGCCCCGAGAGAACGCTGTTGTTATATTTCGGATGCGCTTGCGTTTGAACAGTGTATTTAGGCAAATTCACGAGAAAAATGTACGATACATGCTACCACCTTCTTCGCTCTGTTCTCCGTCTACCGATGTCACTGACGCGGGGACACGGCCGCGCGGGTTTCATTCGTAATTAATGTCGACCAGTAATCTATGCAGGCGGGCGCGGCGGGCGCGGACGGTGTTACGGCGACGGAGCACGGTGAAACACAACACGAAATACCATAATAAAGTATCTACATCCTCTCGCTTCCCCCCTCATTTATCGCTTCAAGGTTGAGCCTATTCATTTCAATATCAACGCTCACCGAGCCCCAAGGCGCTTCATATGGTGGAAAGTAACAACCTCCTATTCTCCGCCACATCAAGTGAACAGACCCTAGCTCTACGTCTGTGAGGGTTCAAGGCCGCATCAAGGGGCACTATTCTAAAGCTAATTCAAAATACGATTTTTGCTGCTAAATACGAGGGTACTTTGTGAGGGTAAGGTAATAAACACCCCTTGCACCCCCCCTCATTTATCGCCCAAGAGGTCGTCGCCCATGTTAAGCCACTCGCGGTATAGCCGTCGCGCAGGGCCTCCTACAGAAAATAATCCCTGTGTCGTTTAGCGAAATGAGTTTGGGACATGTGACTCGTCAAAAGGGAAATTGATCCCCGTTGTAGGGGGGTCAGGTGTCCATTGTAGGGGTTGCAGGTGCCTGTTAGAGGGAGATGCAGGTCCCAATTATGGGGCCGCCCCTGCCGACGAGTCTTGGCCATGGCGGAGGCGGCGGTGTAGCGCGGCTTGGGGCTGTCGCTGTCCGGGGTGCGGGTGCTCGCCCCCGCACCCAGTCTGCCCATAGCGTAACTTTCCTCATCCTCAGGAGATTCAATTGTGTTCTCATCCATGTGGTACTTGGCCGGGCTGCTGACCTCGAGCTTTTTGGAGCTGTTACCGAGGAGCCCCTTAATGTAGCGGCGCAAGTTGAAATTGAAAGCAAAGTCTGAAAGCGGGTCATCATTGTGCTTCAAGCCGTTGGTTCCAGGCGCTTTCTATGTGGGGTGCATAGGGTCAACCTGCACCGCCCTGCCTTGAACAGCCGCTTGCCCCAGCTCCGTGCCCTCGTCGTGAGCTTCTCATGCCCCGCGGTCCCCGCCGGCGTCACCGCACCGTCCCCGTCGCTGTCGCTAAACGGAGTGACCGGGCTCAGCGAATCCGCCGCCGCCACGCCACCCCTCCCCGGCGCCCCCGCCCCAAGCCGCCCCACCCCCCCCGCCGGCGCCGGCGTCAGCGCCGCCAGCACACCACCACCAACCCCGCCCAGTGCACCCCCACCCCCAACATGGGAGGGGCGGGCAGAGGGACCGGCGGCACTACCAAGCACCGCCTTACTACCAAACCCGCCTCTCCCGCCAAGCCTGCCGCCTTGTAGCGGCGCAAGTTGAATTTGAAAGCAAAATCTGAAAGCGGTTCAAATTTCAGTTTCAAGCGCTTACTTCCAGGCGCTTTCATGTGAGTTTAATGGGGTCAACCTGCACTGCCCTACCACGTACTGCGCCGGGCTCGCTGGCTCGCGGCGATTTTGCAACAGCTGACAGCGGGGTTGCCCGGACGGCACTTTCGGGTGCCACGGGCCCCGGCGTCATGCTCCCGGGGTCCACGGCACGGGGAAGCGGCGACACAGGGTCGCTGTGGCGTGCCTGACGCGCGCGGCGGCCGTGCAGCGCGGGGTGTAGCGTCGCAAGCTGGAATTCAATGCAAATTGAGGCAAAATTGAAAGCAGTTTATCATATCTCAGTTTCAAGCGCTTTGTTCCAGGCGCTTTCAACGATGGTTTGATAGGGTCAACCTGCACCGCCGTACCGGGGTGCGACACCAGCGCCGCCGGCGCGGGCCGCGTGCCCACGTCGGTGCACAGCATGTCCCGGAGTAATGAGGTGACGGACTCCGGGGACGGGACCGAACGCTCCCCGGCCCCTCCGCCCCCTCCCCCGCCTCTCCCCCCGCCACCGCCGCCGCCACCCCCCCCGCCTCCGCCTCCGCGCCCGCCTGCTCTGGCCACCGCCGCCGCCGCCATCTTGAGCGACCGCTCCAGGCGCCAGGGGTACACTCGTGCACTGTTCAGCTCGACCTAAGCACTTTTCGGGGGAGTAGTAGTTGTGCGTTTCAGCGATAAAAACAGCTCAGGTTGAGTTGAACAGTGGGCGATCGTAAGCCCCTACCAGGCGCGCGGTGAAGAAGGAGTCCGGCAGCGGGTGGCCGCGTGGCGCCGCCTGCTGCGCCGCCAACGGGTCATCAAATGGCATGCCGCCCGTAAGGCAGGGGCTTACACTCGTTCACCTTTAAGCTCAACGTAAGCGCTTTTTGTGGTGTAGGGTGTGCGTTGAGGGGTTGTTTGGGGGGTGTTTATGGGGTGTGAGGGGATGTTAGGGGGTGTTCAGGGTGTGTATCTGTGTCAGACATGGCTTGAGTTGAGCTGATAAGTGTACGAGTGTAAGCCCCTGCCGTGAGCATGCACAGCAGACACACGCCGACCGCCCACGTGTCCCCCGCCGGCATATACCGCGCCTGCCCTTTGTTGTCGCCACCTCCTGGCGGCCCGATCAGCGCCCGGACTAGCTCGGGAGCCATGTAGGCCGGAGTGCCGCACACGCCGCCTTATAGCGGCGCAAGTTGAACTTGAAAGCAACATTTGAAAGCATTTCATCATGCTATAGTTTCAAGCGCTTCGTCCGAGGCGCTTTCAACGTTGGTTTGATAGGGTCAACCTGTATCCCCCTACCGCCCCACACGCCGCCGGTGGCATCCATCTTCGACGACAGCCCAAAGTCTGTGAGCTTCGCCGTGTCCCAGGGGCTGACACTCGTCCACTTCTCAGCTCAACGTAAGCCTTTTTGGTGTGATAACTGATGTGTAACAAGATCGATGGTAATAACTCGATGGGTCAAAACTCTTCACAAAATGGACACAAAGCGGCTCGCTGACCAAAATGGCTTAAGTTGAGCTGAAGTATGGAGGAGTGTACGCCCCTGCCGTGTCCATGTCACCGCTGTCGGCCAGTAACAGGTTGTCCAGCTTGACATCGCGGTGCAACACTCCCCGCGCGTGGCAGTGCGTCAGGGCTTGCAGCATGCGGCTCGTGGCGGCCAGCGCGGCGGCGGGCCCGATGCCGCGGCGCCCCTTCTCGATCATCACGTCCCACACGGAGCCGCCCGACATGCAGGGGCTTACACTCGTCCACTTCTCAGTTTAACATGAGCGTCGTTTGTGGGCTAGGTAGTGTGTTTGTTTTATAAAAACGGCTGAGGTTAGGCTGCAAAGTGGAAGCTAGCTGTGGCTCCAATGCTGCTCAGGTTGGTGTGGACGAGCGAAAGACCCTGCCGACATGAGGTCGCCGACGAGGAAGGCGCGGCTGGGCTCGATGAAGCACGCGTGAAGGTGCACGACGGTGTGGTGCGGCGGGTCGCACACGCGCCGCCACAGCTCGCACTCCTTCAGCACCTCCTCCCAGGGACATACACTAGTCAACTTTTCAGCTCAACCTAAGCCATTTTGGTCAGCGAGCCGTTCTGTGCCCAGTTTTTTTAGCGTTATGACCCATCGATTATGACCGTCGACACATCATGTATCCCTCCAAAAAGGCTGATGAGCTGAGAAGTGGGCGAGTGTACGCCCCTGCCTCCTCCTTTGTGAGGTTACGCTGGTCCTTGACTTTGGCACCGGGGCGGTTCTTCCAGCTGTCGGATACCCACGTCATTTGCTTCACGGCCACCCAGCCGCCCCCGCCCCCGCCGCTTACTCCCTCCGCCTGGTTGTAGAGACGCAAAGGATCAAGTGTCAGCTGACAATGGAAAGAGTGTAAGGTCCTGGGCGTTAAAAAGCGGGAAAGTGGCGGCGGCAGTGCGGCGACGGCGACAGCGATGAACTGGCGCAAAATGAGCAAACATTAAATACTTTATGGAGGGCCCTGCCTTGGCGGGGAGGGCGTGGGGGCGGGCCGCCTTGACGACGGAGAAGCCACCGCGGCCGACTTGTAGCGGCGCAAGATGCCATTGGAAGCGAAAGTTAAAAAGCGGTTCATCACATTATAGCGTCGAGCGCTTAGATCCTGGCGCTTTCAACGTGGGTGCCACAGGGTCAACCTGCACCGCCTTACCGAGGACGTGGCCGAAGGTGTAGAGCTCAGAAATGTTGCCGGAGGTGGCGAAGTGCGCTGCGGCGGCGGGTACCTCCATACTTGTCCAACGTGTAGCAACGCAAGTTGAATCTGAAGGCAAAACTTGAAACCGGTTCATCACAATTTAGTGTCAAGCGCTGAAACCATAGGCGCTTTCAACAAGGGTTTTGATACGGCAACCTGCACCGCCCTACCGAGGCGTGGGGTTCCGCGAAATGGGGCGCCGCTGCCGCGCCATGGTCCAGTCGGACGGCGTCGGCGGCGCCACTTCGGTCGGACGGCCTCGGCCGGACGGCGTCGCCGGCGCCGCCTCCTGCCCCGCTTCCTGGGTGTAGCGCCGGACGTTGAAACTGAAGGCAAAATTGAAAGCAGTTTGTCGAATTTCAGTTTCAAGTGCTGAGTGGTGCAAAGGAGGACTCCCCTATTCATCGGAGGGAGGAAATGGTTTAATCATGTTCCATAGGGGGCTCCCCCATTTACGAAACCAACGGGCTATCAATTCGGGGTTCAGCTGATTTCAACCTGCACCGCCCGACCTGGTGCTGCGTGTGTGCGAGGGCGGCGGCGGCGGCGACGGCAGCGGCAACGTCGGCTGCAGTGGTCGGCGCAGCAGCGGGCTCCGCGCGCGAGGGCGTCCCCGCGCGGGAGCTGGGCCGCGAGGTGGGCCGCGAGTTGGAGCGCGAGGCGGGGCGCGACACGCCAGGGGTGGGGTTTGCCGAGCCCACACGCCTCGGCGACGCTGGACGCGAGAAGAGGGGGCGCGACACGCCGCCGCCTCTGGATTCGTCCCCACCATTCGGGGTGGGATTCGCGCGCGAGGGAGAGGGCGGTCGGGAGTTGGGTCGGGAGGTAGGACGGATGTTGGGGGCGCGGTTGGGAGAGGCCGGTCGGGAGGTTGGACGGCTGCTGGTGGCGCGGTTGGGAGAGGGCTGTCGCGAGTTGTCACAGGAATTAGCCACGGAGCCCGGCCGGGATGTAGCGGCGCAAGTTGAATTCAAAGGCAAAGTTAGAAAGCAGTTGATTTTATTTTAGTTCAAGCGCTTACAGGAATAGATTCAGGCGCTTTCAACGTGGGTCTGATAGGGTCAATTTGGAGTACCGCCCTACCGGGAGGCCTGCGGCGTCTGCGGCAGGCGCTGCCTCGCCCTCCTGGCCTCCAGCTCCGCCCAGTCCCACTGCAGTGCCGCCGGCAGGGTGTTGATGTTGTCATCCCCCGTCTCCGCCCCCGCCGCTGCCGCCACCCAGGGGCTTACACGAGTCCACTTCTCAGCTCAACTTGAGCCGTGTCTGACACAAGCAAACACCCTACACCCCCCGAAAACCCCCTCACCCCTCCTAAAACCCCCTTTACACGGGCTACATAACCCCCAAGCGCACCCCCAATCCCATACAAAGCGCTCAAGTTGAGCTGAGAAGTGACCGAGGGCAAGCCCCTGCCGCCACCCCCGCCAACTGCAGCGCCGCCGGAAGGGTGTTGAGGCTGTTATCCCCCCCCGCCGCCTCTGCCGCCCCTGCCGCCGCCGCCTCCCCCGCCGCTGCCGCAACCGGCATCAACAGCGACATCCCATTTTTCCCGGATCCCTGCCGACTCCCGAATGCCGCGGGCGCCGCCCGCCCAAACGCCGACACGGGGCGCAATCCCTTGGTGTAACAGCGCAAGTTGAATTTCAAAGCAACGTTCGAAAGCGGTTTACTATATCTTAATATCAAGAGCATAGTCCAGGCGGTTTTAACACGGATTTCATCGGGTCGACCTGCGCCGCCCTGCCTTTGTGGTTGAACCAATCTCAACCGCCGCCACCGCCGCCGCCTCCACCGCCGCGGCGGCCGCTGTGTCATCCCCGCCCCCGCCGTGAGCAATGCCGATGCGAGCCGTCTCCACGCGGACGTCGCCCGAAAACTGGAGCTCGGTGCCGCGGGGGCGCTTGAGGTACTCGGGCGTGCTGGGCGACCCGCAGGAGGAGACGGGCGAGCCTTCCGCCAGCTCCAGCTTCTGGGCCAGGGTGGAGGGTCATTCAGAACAAAGCTCTTAAATTTGACTACCACTGACCGCTGGCTCGAATCCGAATACCTGATTTCTTTATAAAATGAATTCCCCCTCCTTCAGAACAAGCACTCGAACCGAACTCGGGGCATGACTTAAGGGTGAACGCTCATAAACACGCGCAGACTCTGTTCATGGGGGAGTGCACTTTATCGATAACCGTTCTGGCCGACAGGAGGGTCATTGAGAACAAGCACTCGACCGATATTGGTCCATGACTTACCTTCAGGGTGAAATGTTCATACGGACAGACGACGCGAGGACTCGGATCGGCGGAACACAACGTCGGTGGAGTGCTTGTTCCGAATACGAGTGTAGCTCATAACCCGTTCTCAAGAAACAGTTGCTGAAAACAGATTAATTTGGCTAGCCCAAAATTGTCCAAAATCGCCCTAATGAGCGCCAAATTCGTGCAAGGTAGCCCGTGATTGACGCTTGAAAACGGGCGTATGGGTGGCAATAAACAGTCTCAGAGAGCGGGTGATGAGCTATACTCGTAGCCCCCCTGCCAGGTAGTGTCCCGCTCCGCAAGTGCTGGCGCTCCCTGGGCTGTCCCCGCCCCTGCCGCCGCCGCCGCCAGTGTCGAGAGAGGCGGAAAGGGACATGCCGCCCTCGCTGTATTCGTTCGAATCCTCGGGGATGGGGGCGCGCGCATCCGGTGTGAAGAGATCGGCGGAGTCCGGCCTGGCAAACCCACCGGGTTGTAGCGGCGCAAGTGGAAATTGGAAGCAAAGTTTGAAAGCGACTCACCATATTGTAGCTTCAGGCGCTGAAAACGCGCTGTCAACCTGGGGTGAACTCGGGGTCAACCTGCACCGCCCAACCGGGTTTGGCCGCCGATACCGGGGTGTGGGGGGTGAACGTGAAAGAGCCTTGGCGGGGCGCGGCGGCAGCAACAGCTGCAGGGTCAACGGTAGCATCAGCAACAGCAGCAGCAGCACCTTCACCAGTAACAGCAGCAGCTGGCACCGCAGATGGCACCGCAGATGGCACAGTTGCTGGCAGAGCTGACAACGCTGGCACAGCTGGCGTAGCAGCTGCAGCAGCAACACCTTCATCATCAGCGGCAGCAGCAGCAAGCGCAGCACCCTCAACAGCAACAGCGGCAGCCAAAGCAGCAACTGCGGCATCCACAGCAGCAGCAGCAGCGGCGGCGGCTTCGGTGGAGGTTCGAGGTTCACGGGCAGCGGTGTTGGTGGCGGCGGCGGCGGCAGGGGAAGCTGCGGCGGTGGTGGCGGCGGCGGGGGAAGCGGCGGCGGTGGTGGCGGCGGAGGTTGCAGCGGTAGCGGCGGCAGCGGGGGAAGCGGTAGCGGTGCTGGCGGCGTCATGTTTGTTGGGCGACGACGGGGCAGAGGCGGCGGCGGTGGCATCCACAGCAGCATCCACGACGGCATCCACAGTAGCAGCAGCAGCGGTGGCGGTGGTGGCGGTGGTGGCGGTGGCGGCAGCGGGGGCAGCGGTGGCGGTGGCGGCGGTGGTGGTGGTGGCGGTGGCGGTGGTGGCGGCGGCGTCGTCGGTAGTGGCGGTGGTGGCGGATGTGGCGGTGGTGGTGGTGGCGGTGGCGGTGGTGGCGGTAGTGGCGGCAATATAGGCGGCAACATATTTAGTGGGGGACGAGGAGGCGAAGGCGGCGGCGGCGGCCGCATGTGCGCCGTTATGCCGCGGTGCCGGCCCCGGGGGCGGCGCGGGCACCACATTCGAAGGCGCCACCAGGTTCCCGGTCTCGCGCGTCGGCGACACCGGCGCCGAGATCGAAAAGCACAGGGCCTTGGCCGGCCCGCCGTCCATCCCCACGTCCAACCGACCCGGCCGGATCCCCTGCTCCGCCGCGTTGGTCCGCTCCTCCTCCCAGGGGCTTACACTTGTGCACTGTTCAGCTCAACGTAAGCCTTTTTGGGGTATATGTGATGTGTTAACAAAATCGATGGTCCTGACTCAATGGGTCATAACTCTTCACAAACTGGACACAAAATGGCTCGCTGACCAAAATGGCTTAGGTTGAGTTGAAGCGGGCGAGTGTAAGCCCCTGCCTCCCCCTCCACCTCCCCGTCCCCGATGTCTCCGTTTGCCGCGGGCGTCGCCAAGGCCTCCGCCGCTTTGCGTCCCGTCTCGCGGACCATCGCCGCTTGGATCTCGCGCATAGCGCGCGACTGCTTGAAGGCGGGCGTGCGGGCGGGTGTGCGGGTGGAGGGTGCGGGTGGGGTGTGCGCGCGTCTGGGCGTGCGGGTGGACGTCCCTGGCTGGAGGGTCACTGAGAACAAGCACTCCAACTGTTAGGAGCATGACTTATCTTCAGGGTGAATGCTCATGGAGGGTCACTGAGTGCAAGCACTCCAACTGTTCGGAGCGTGACTCATCTTCAGGCTGAATGGTGAATGCTTATGCAGTGCAGACACTCGGCAGATGAGCGAGAGGGAGATTCAACAGCGGTCGAGCGCTTCTTCTCGATCCTCCGGGTCACTGAGAACAAGCACTCCAACTGTTCGGGTCATGACTCCCTCAACTGCAGGGTGAATGCTCAGGTAGATACTCGGCGGAGGAGGGGGAGGAGGAGGAGAAGGAGGAGGAGCAGGAGGAGGATGGAGGAGATTCAACAGCGGTCGAGTGCTTGTTCTCATTCTCGATAACCCCCCTGCCCGGGGTGCGGGCGGACGGACCGGGCCCGGGGGCGGGGGTGTCGAGCATGGAAGGCGACGGGTGGGTGGGGGCGGATTGGCGGGGGGTCCGCCCGGGCCCGGGGGTATCGAGCATGGGTGAGGGCTCGGGGGTGGCCAGCATGGCCGGCGACGCGGGGGCGGGCAACGGCAGCACGGGAGCGGACGACGCCGGTGGCAACGGCAGCTGCTCGGGCGTGGACGACGCCGGCGGCGGTGGGGACGGCGGTGGGGGCGCCGGTGGCATCGGCGGTGGGAGCGCCAGTGGGAGCGCCGGTGGGGGCGCCGGCGTGGGCGCCGGCGGGTGCGCCGGCGGGGGCGCCGGCGGGGACGCCGGCGGGGGCGCCGGCGGAGGCGCCGGTGGGAAATCTTTGGAGTCGGCCTTCTTCTTCTTTGCGGCGGCGCCGGGCGCTGCGATGGATGTCACGTTGCCATACACGCCTTTCGCCGCCTTGGTACCCGCGCCCGTCAAATCTTTCTTCTTGAGTGTAGACCTGCGAGATCGTGGGGGGGCGGGGGGCGGGGAGGGGCGCGGGGGGGGAATCAGTATCGTTTCGTACCGTCAGAAGTTGTGTCAGTGTCGGGGGCGGCGGGGGCGGGGCGGGAGTAGTTGGGTTTCAGTCGGGGGTTGCGTTCAGAGTTCACTGCCATGAAACGTACCGGCCGAATGAGAGGACATTAGGATCCTGCCCCGAGAGCGCCGCGCCCGGCGCGGTACCGGGGCGCCGCGACGCCGGCGGCGCCTCGGACGCGCGTCGCGACTCGTTGGTGCGCGTCATGCTGGGCGACGCGGGGGCGCGTTCGCTATTGCGCCGCTCGCGGGGGGCTCGCGTCGGACTATCCTCTTTGACGTCACGAGGCATTTCAAAATCTGAGTCAGCTTCTGACCCCCAAGCAGGTCGGTCGGCCACGGTCGCCGGACTGCGATCGTCAAAAACACCACGGACGCCGGGCGTCGCCGGCGATGGCGGGCCGCAGGGCCTGACACGCCGTCCTGCATTGAGCTCAACGTAAGCATCGTCGACCTGTTGTCAGACGGGCACAGCGCCAGCGTGTGTGACACGTGAGTGGGGGGCACTGACACTCTTGATGAACGATGTGTTATATAAGTTCAAAGGGAAAACCGACAGCTGTCGAGTTGTGCCGCAGGGCCTCACACGCCGTCCAGCTTTCAGCTCAACGTAAGCATTTTCGAGGTGTCAGAATGGGTCAGCTACAGCGTGTGTGACGCGTGAGTGAGAGGTTATCCACTGACACTCACGTTCTTAGCGAAACGATGTCTTTAAATTCAAGGACAAAACGACAGCTGTCGATGTTGCAACCCCGCCGTCTTTAAATTCAAGGACCAACCCACAGCTGTCAATGATGTGACCCAGCTGCACAAGGTTTATATATTACTACTCAACATGACTTTGAGCTGAGAAGGGGGGGGCGTGTGAGGCTGTTCAGCCCTGCCCTGTCAATGCCGGATAGGCCATCGGCGGGGTTCAGCTCCGCCGAAGATGCGCCTCGTGACCTGGAGCCGTCCGCGGCGGCGCCGGGTGCGTCAGCGGCGGCGGCCGCGGCAGGTTCGTCAGCGGCGGCGGCGGCGGCGGGCTCATCTGACTGCGCCATCCAATATGGCCCGCGCCGTCAGATATAACTCGCCACGTCATAAGATGTCGGTTGATTTAAAGACACGAGGGTTGAAAATGAGTGTCGACGACGTGACGGGCAGTACCTGGCAGTCCAATGAGTGTCCACGACGTGGCGGGCAGTACCTGGCAGTCCCTACCTCCGAGTTATCCTGCTCCGTTGCAGCGGCGCTCCTGACGCTCCAAAGTGCGGGAGGTACACTGCGCTCACGGCCGTACATTGAGGGCTTCCTCACTGTGGCCTTCCACTCCTCAGGCTCGACGGCCGTGGCCTTCCACTCCTCAGGCTCGACGGCCTGAGTGCCCGCGCCCGCGCCCTCGAGCGCTGCGCTCGGAAGCACCGGCAGCGACGGCAGCGACGGCCGGGCCTGGCGCCGCTTCGCTTTGTCGACGGACGGGGACAGGTTGTACCCAATGCGAGGGCCTTGCAATCGTTCCCGTTGCTGCTCAACTGCCGTACCTTTGATGAGGGATGATTCAAGCGGGGTCGGGGACAAAACTGAAAAACGGCTCAAGTTCAGCTGAAAAAGGGAACGATTTGTAAGGCCCCACTCAGAGCCGACACTGTAGGTGTTCGTTGTGTAGACGGGCGAGGGCGCCGGCGACGGCACCTGCTCCGCGTCACTGCGGGTGAACCGACGTGCCGTCACTTGTCTTTCCACGAGAGCCGAGTCTGCTGACGGGTTGCCAAGATGTAGCGGCGCAAGTTGAAATTGAAAGCAAAAATTGAAAGCAGTCCATCATGTTCTAGTTTCAAGCGCTGAAACCATACTCGCAGGCGCTTTCAACCCGGGGTTTGATAGTGTCGACATGCACCGCCCTACCAAGAGGCGACATTCTTTCCACGAGAACCGAGTCCGCTGACGGTCTGCCAAGTTGCAGCGGCGCAAGTTGAAATTGGAAGCAAAGTATGGAAGCGTTTCATCACATCTAGTTTCAAGCGCTGAAACCAATCGCGGCCAATCACGGGGCAACCTGCAGCGCCCTACCAAGAGGCGACATCTGTTTGACTGCAGGGAGCGCCGGGGCTGCTGAGTCGACGTCGAGGAGTTCCGTTGGGAAGGGCCTGGCAGATATTGCTCGCCACTTCCTTGACCGAGCGGCGTGATATTGGGTGAGTTGGCTGCACCGAGTGGCGTGATGTTGGATGACTTGGTTGGACACGAGTGGCGTGATATTGGGTGACTTGGCTGGACCGAGTGGTGTAATATTGACACGTGTGGTGAGCCCTCGGTTCTTGACTGAAATGGAGTTCCGATGACGTGGCGAGAAATATCAGCCTGGGCCCTACTTGAGATGGCTTTCCTCTTCTCTTGAGGATTCCCGAGTTACCTGAAGAAGTCGATGGCGTCCTTGGTTCAGGGGCTCACACTCGTTCACGTTCGAGCTCAACTTGAGCATATTCGGGACACATTCATGGGTCAAGTTGGGTTATGTGGGACACAAAGTCAGCTCAAGTTGAGCTGAAATGGGAACGAGTGTAAGCCGTTACACTCGTTCATGTTGGAGCTCAGCTTGAGCATATTCGGAACACATGCATGGG
>Ga0307489_10001847_pt1 | contig 14115 bp, 26 predicted proteins | sample SB12metaG_FD_202247 | JGI IMG/M metagenome (GOLD analysis project Ga0307489, IMG submission 202247) | Sea-ice brine microbial communities from Beaufort Sea near Barrow, Alaska, United States - SB 1.2 | ecosystem: Environmental > Aquatic > Marine > Coastal | place: USA: Alaska | collected... | reverse complement strand
GGCGGATATTGCGCCCACCGTATCCCGCAAAACGTGCTTACGTTGAGCAGAATAGTGGACGAGTGTAAGCCCCTGGGCCGAGGCCGCGGAGATCAGGCGTGTGGCCGCGACGGAGCGCGCGGCGCTGGACGCGGAGAAGGCAGGTGCTTACACCCGTCCACTTCACAGCTCAACTTGAGCCGTGTCTGACACATAAAACACCCTAAATATCCCCCAGCACCCCCTTAACACGGGCTACACAATCCCTACGCGCACCCCCTATCCCATAAAAAGCGTTCAAGTTGAACTGAGAAGTGAACGAGTGTAAGCCCCTGGGAGAAGGCGGCGATGGAGAAGACCTACGACTTCCAGCACAACAAGGCAGGGGCTTACACTCGTCCACTTTTCAGCTCAACCTAAGCCGTGTTGGTCACACCTCTGCTTGCCCCCCTGTCTAATAGATAGGGGGGAAATCATGGATCCAACGTATCTCACAAAATGTGCTTACGTTGAGCCGATTAGTGGACGAGTGTAAGCCCCTGGAACAAGGTGCAGCTGGACGTGGGCAGGGGTTTACACTCTTCACTTTTCAGCTCAAACTTGAGGCGTATCTGACTAACAAAAACACCCTAAACACCCTACACACCCCCTTAACACGGGATACACAACCCCTGCGCGCACCCCTATCCCGTAAAAAGCGCTCAAGTTGAGCTGAGAAGTGAACGAGTGTCAGCCCCTGGACATGGGCGGGCACAAGTTCACCACCTCCCTGCCAACCCTAACCTCGGTGCCCGCCACATACCTCGAGGCAGGTGCTTACACTCGTTTTCGGCTCAACGTAAGCGCTTTCTATGGGATGGGGGGTGCATGGAGGAGTTGTTTCGGGGCTGTTTTGCGGGTGTTTAGGAGGTGTCGGGGGTCGTTGGGGGGTGTAAAGGGTGTATTTTGAGTCAGATACGGCTCAGGTTGAGCTGAAAAGTGGACGAGTGTAAGCCCCTGCCTGGAGGCCTTCTTCAGCGGCCGCTACCCGCTCGCGCCCGACTCCGACGGTTCGGCTTCCACCCGATCCCTCACTCTTTGCTCATGGTGTACCAGTGTGCCCGCACACACACTCGGGGCCTCCTCCTCCCTCCTTGGCCTAGCCACTCGTTCCCTTCTCAGCAGATCAACTTACGCAACTTCGAGGTGTTTAGTGGGGTAACTTGAGTGGTTTCATGGGTGAAGTGGCGGCTAAAGTTGAGAGGATATGAGGATCTGAGGTGGTGGTCGGCTCTCGGGGGCGGCGCGTTCTTCATCGACCGTAACGGCACCCACTTCGGGCACATCCTCGACCACCTGCGCGACCCGGGTAGGATCCAGTAGATCAGGGGCTTACACTCGTCCACTTTTCGGCTCATCGTGAGCACATTTTTTGGGATACGTGTGGTGCATGGGTTTCCCCCAGTCTATTAGGCAGGGGGACACGAGGTAGGTGACCAAAACGGCCTACGTTCAGCTGAAAAGTGGACGAGTGTAAGCCCCTGGCAGGATCCTGTAGACACTGCTCGCGTCGAAGGGTGTCACTTAACTCTATAAGTAAGTGAGGGGGAAGCGGCGAGGGCAAAATCCTGGTGCCTCCTTAACACGCGGAAACCATCATTCTCGCAAACGGGGCCCATAGCTACACCCAGGTGCCTCTGCATACTCGCGGGAGCGTCTCTCTCGATATCGATCTCTCGCTCTCCCTTAACTCAATAAGCAAGGGTTCACAATGCGGTGGATGACGTGGCGAGCATCTTTGAGTCGTCGACCCTGGACCCGGGGACCTTCACGCTGAGCCAGACACTGACGGGCAAGGGCTTATACTCGTCCACTTTTCAGCTCAAGCCGAGCCGTTTTGGTCACATTCTCGTGTCCCCCTGTCTAATAGACTGGGGGAGAACCATGCTCCAAACGTATCCCACAAAATGTGCTTACTTTAAGCCGAAAAGTGAACGAGTGTAAGCCCCTGCTGACGGGCGACGCGCGGGCCGAGCTGGCGGTGGAGCTCAAGTTCTACGGCCTGCTCGACCGCGTTATCCCCTACAACGGCGAGGTAGGATGGTGCATGTTGACCCTATGAAACCCCAGTTGAAAGCGCCTGGAACCAGGCGCTTGAAAGTGAAATTTGATGAACCACCTTCAAAATTTGCTTTCAACTTCGACTTGCGCCACTGCAGCGAGGAGCACATCGGCGCCGCGCTGCTGCAGAAGGCGAGCCGTGTGGGCACTAAGGCAGGGGCTTACACTTGCTCACTTCACAGCCCAACATGAGGACATTCTGGTCACATAGCTCACGTTAGAGATCAACTTGAGCACCTTCTGGACACATCAGCGGGTTAATTTTGGGTCATATGGGGACAAAGTGAGCTTAAGTTGAGCTGAAAGGGGCATAGTAAGCTCAAGTTGAGCGGAAATGGGAACGAGTGTAAGCCCCTGGACTAAGGCGGCGCTGACGGCGGCGGTGGCCACGGCGCGCGCGCTGGTAGGGCAGTGCAGGTTCACACTATCAAAACACGTGTTGAAAGCGCCTATGGTTTCAGCGCTTGAAGCTCCAATATGATTCACGGCTTTCAAACTTTGCCTTCAATTTCAACTTGCGCCGCTTTACCCTGGTGTTCGAGATGGGCAGCACCACCCCGTGGCTCACCGCCGAGTTCCAGGGTGGGACAACGCTACTTGATACCGGCTGATTCCCGTCTTGAAAGCGCCTGGTACCCTGGTTCCGGCGCTTGATACAAAAATACATAAGATGCTTTCGAGCTTTGCTTTCAATTTGAAGTTGTGGCAGTACAGCAAGACGCTCGGTACGTGATCACGAACCGGCTGGCCAACGGCGCGCCCGTGTGGGCCGCGGAGAACGGCGAGTGGCAGGGCAGTGTCACTGCTCCACTTCTCAGATCAAGCTCACCCGTTCTTGTCGTCAATGAATCGTGAAACCACCCGACGTATCCCACAAACGGTGGTTACGTAACGGCGGGAAGTGGAGGAGTGGAAGTCCCTAGCGAGGGGTTCATGTACCGCGCCGGCAACGGCACCATGGCAGGGTGGCGCAGCTTGACCCTATCAAACCCAACTTGAAAGTGCCTGGAATTAATCCCTTGAAACTATAATATGAAAAAATTGCCATCATTTTTGCTCCAATTTTGCTTTCAAATTCAACGTGCGCCGCTACACCATGGAGATCGGCGACGACGAGGACTGCGCCGTACGGCCGGCCGGACATTGCTTGCCACGTCATCTGACGCACCTTAAATTCTCGTCTCTTAACGCAGATGGCACCCTATGACTATACTTGTCGCCCCTAAACAAGCCTACTAAGCACCAACCCCTACACAACAAGCTTAAACTAGCCAAGTTTAACCCCCCCTGTTCTACTAACCCACCGTAGTCCCCATTGCTAACCCAATAACCCACTGACCATCAACCCTAAACCAGCTTAGTTCAACCCTTCTCATCGCCAGCACTAACTCAGTTCGACAGGCATACCTATGACGCGGCGAGCAATGTACAGCGGGCCGTATCGTGCGGAGGGCAAGTCGTGCGGCGTCATCTACAACACCGCGTTCAGCGCCCACGCACTGGTAAGGCGGTGCAGGTTGCCGGTATCAAAACCCGTGTTGAAAGCGCCTACGGCTTCAGCGCTTGAAGCTATAATTCGATGGAACGCCTTCACACTTGGCTTTCAAATTCAACTTGCGCCGCTACACCCTGGCGCCCACCCAGCTGCCCACGGCAGAGCCTTGCGACCGTCCCCTTTTCAGCTCAGCCTCAGCACCTGTGAGGGATAGCGTACCCGTACACACTTATTGGACTCTCCTCCCTCATATGTATGCTTGTCGAACTAGGCTAGTGTTGGCGATGGGGGGGGTTAAACTAAGCTAGTATAAGCTAGTTTAGGGGCTAGTGGTTAGTGGTTAGTGGTTAGTGGTTAGGGGACTACAGTGGGTTGGTCAAATAGGGGGGCCTAAACTAAGCTGGTTTAAGCTAGTTTAGGGGCTAGTGCTTAGTAGGCTAGTTTAGGGGCGACAAGCATACTCATATGTTGCCTTGCACTCGGTCCATTGTATGCTCAGCTTCCGCACCTTTGTTTGACACTAGTCGGTCGGTCAGTCAGTCCTATATTCTCAACAAACGCATGCAGTGGGGTCGTGAGGGACAATATGGCTCAAGTTGAGCTGAACACGGGAACAATTATACGACCCTGGACCGAGGACTCGTGGAAGAGCTACATCCGCGCCACACTGGAGCACAAGTACATGGCGGCGGGCAGGGGCTTACACTCGTCCACTTTTCGGCTCAACGTAAGCTCATTTTGTGGGATACGTTGGTTGCATGATGTTTCCCCCACTCTATTAGACAGGGGGAAACGGGGAGGTGTGACCAAAACGGCTTAGGTTGAGCTGAAAAGTGGACGAGTGTAAGCCCCTGGCGGCGGGCGGCACCGACGAGGAGAGCCCGTGGGTGTCCGTGCCCGCCATGCGGGTCACCGGCACGGGCTTACACTTGTCCACTTTTCGGCTCAACATAAGCGCATTCTGTGGGATAAGGGGTGCATGAACGGGGTGTTAAAGGGGTGCTTACGGGGTGTTCAGGGGTATTAGGGGGTGTGCAGGGTGTATTTTGTGTGCGGAACGGCTCAGGTTGAGCTGAGAAGTGGACGAGAGTAAGCCCCTGATCACCGGCGTGTACGGCCTGGACGACACCGACCCGGTAGGGCGGTGCAGGTTGACCCTATGAGACCCAAGTTGAAACCGCCGGGAACTAAGCGCTGGAAACTTAAGTGTGACATGCTGCTTCCAACGTCTGCTTTCAAATTCAACTTGCGCCGCTACGACCCGGCGATGACCGCCGCGCTGCGCCAGCTGGCCGCCCTCCACGAGAACGAGAAGCACACCGCGCCGATCGCCTGAATGACCTCACATCGTGTATTATGATACACGTGCACATCCAACTACCAGCTGGCCGCCCTCCACGACACTGAGAAGCACAACGCACCTATCGCCTGAAGGAGGAGGACTGTGAGGAGGCGGCGGAGGCGGCGGCGGAGGAAGATGAGGGGGGCAAGGACGGCGTGAAGCTCCCAGCGGCGAAGAAGGCCAAACGACCTCGTGTATTATGATGCACGTGCACATCCACCTACCAGCGCAACATGCACGCGTAGCGAGAGGACACACTAAAGGGGCCATTTGGTGAACAAAGAAGGGCTATGTCATGGCAGGATACTCATACAAACAGTGAAATACTCATACAAAATATGATTTGATTGATGCAGAACATTGTCAACAGCACAACCGCCTGACTGCCTGAATACCCGCCATCGTCCATAGTTTTGAAAGACGTCAAGATACACCCGGGTCCGCCCTCGCCCTCGCACGCACACCGCTCGCGCCGCCTCCGCTGCATGCTCGCGACCGCACCAAAACAACACCAACACCTCATCGAGTGCACTCTCTACCGGAGCATTCCACAGTTCTCCCTACTCAATTCAAATTCTGGCAGTCTGGGTTTCGTTCCCTGCTCAAGATCGAGCTCTGTCCACAACAGCAACACTTGCGCTCCCCCCCCACCATCCCAACCGAACCCCCCCACATGGTGTCCACCCGGTACGGGGGACAGGTATATCTGCCCATGCGAGCCCCTCAGAGCTCGATAGACAGGAGTAAGTTTGATTATAAAAGAGAAACGGCTATCGCGCTATGATGAACCGCTGGGCTAGTGCTACCGCGCCGTGTCTTCCGCGGCGCCGTCGGAGCCGGTCAGGTCCGAGAATGAGCACATGGTTCCGGGTGACCCCACCACGCTGGTCACCTTGTACCGCGCCCAGGGACGTACACCGCTCACCGCTTCGCCTCAACTGCCAGCATGTGCGAGGCATTGATTGGGCCACTTAAAAGGTCTTGGACTTTGTCAAGCTGTCGGTGCGCGAACCACTTCAACTCGATTCACCTCAACTGCCAACATCTGCGAGTAGCTCAGGTGTTTACATCAGGGACCAAACGGCCTGAAGACGTGTTTGCTTTGTGATACGAGTATGGGTCCGGATGTCTATCCAAACCGTCTGAACGTGTACAATGGGGCCTTGGTTAAGGTGAATGGCACACTGGTGGAAGCCCTACATTAGTTTTCTTCTTACCCGCGGGTGTGTACCCCTTGCTCCACGCCAGGTACCCCCCCGCCACCTCCACCGCGCCGCCCACCGCCACCCAGGGGCTTACACTCGTCGTCCAATTTTCGGCTCGACGCCAGCACTTGCTGTTGGATAGGGGGAGCATTTAGGGGTTGTTTAGGGGGTGTTTAGGGGGTGTTCGGGGGCAATATGGGGTGTTCAGGGTGTATTTCGTGTCAGAAACGGCTCAGGTTGAGCTCAAAAGTGGACGAACGTAAGACCCTGCCGCCACCCCTGCCGCCGCCAGCCGCGCCAGCACCACCGCCGCGCCGTCCTCCGCCCCCTCGCCGTCCCCGCCCCCCACCACCACCACCGATGCGCCGGGGTCTGGAAAGCGCTCCCGCCACGCCGCCTCGAACCAGGGGCTTACACTCGTTCCCATTTCCGCTCAACTTGAGCTTTGTTTGCCCAATTCCGCTCAACTTGAGCTTACTTTGTCCCCCATATGACCCAACTTACCCCGTGGATGTGTCCCGAAGGTGCTCAAGTTGAGCTCTAAAGGGAGCGATGAGTCCCGAAGGTCCTCGAGTTGAGCTCTGAAGTGAACGAGTTTAAGACCCTGCCTCGAAGCCGCCCGCCCGCGCCACCTCCCATGCAAGCGGCTTGCCCGTGATGAGCACCGCGGGGATGTTCACAGACCCCTGGATGTAGCGGCGCAAGTTGAATCTGAAAGCAGAAGTTGAAAGCAGTACATCACACTATAGTTGCAAGCCCTTAGTTCCAGGCGGTTTCAACTCGAGTTTGATAGGGTCAACCTTCACCGCCTTACCTTGATGGACTCCCGTTTGAAGTCCCTCGCGCCGCGCACGTCCACCACCCAGGGGCTTACACTCGTCCACCTTCCGGCTCAACTTAAGCACATTCTGTGGAATAGGGGTGCATTCAGAGGCTGTGTAGGGGGTGTTTAGGAGGTGTCAGGGGGTATTAAGGAGTATGAGAGGGTGTTTAAGGTGCACTTTTTGTCAGCAACGGCTGAGGTTAAGCTGAGAAGTGGACGAGTGTCAGCCCCTGCCACCACCGCGGCGCCCTGTTGTTTGAACATGTCGAAGGCCTCGTCCACGTCCACGACTCGCCAGGTGCGGGGGAACGCCGGCTCTGGCTCCGCCGGCGGCGCCGCCGGCGGTGAATCCGCGAGATAGGGGTTGGCAGATATCGCTCACCACGTCATCCAACGCATTTTGAATCGTCGTTTCGTCGCGTAAATAACATCCTGTGACGTGGTGAGCAATTTATACTAGGCCCATGACGTGGGGAGCAATTTCTTGCAGACCCTACAGCGAGAGCCCGCGCGCGCTGTTCCGCCCGGGCGCGCCCCGCCGCTGCCGTGGCCGCCAGCATGGTTTGGCGCGCCTGGAAGGCCGCCGCCTGGTTGGCCGCCTGCAGCCAGAGTCACAGGATTTGATCCGATATCGATATGGGACATCGGTATGGGATATCGATATGGGAGATCGGATATCAAAGACATATCGATATGAGTTTCGATACGGGATATGCGATATCGATTCGGGATACGGTACATCGATATGGTTATCTACCATATCGATATGGTCATCCTGGATATCGACATGGGATATGGGCTAATTATATGGGAGATGAGAGTATCGATACGGTCATCTCCGATATCGATATGGGATATATGTTGGCACTCTACCTGCAGCGCGGGGTTTTCCAACACCTTGAGCTCCGCCGCCACCCGCGCCGCCGCCGCCAAGGGGCTTGCACTCGGTCCACTTTTCAACTCAACCTAAGCCGTTTTGGTCACAAGTCCCCGTGTCCCTGTGTCTAATAGACTGGAGGGAAAACATGCACCCAACGTATCCCACAAAATGTGCTTACGTTGAGCTGAAAGGTGGACGAGTGTAAGCCCCTGCCGCCGCCGCCGCCGCCACGTCCCACCGCCGCGGTGGTGCCGCCGCCGCTTCCTCCGGTCATCAGGGTCCAGTGCATCATGGTGGCATCTCCATTTTAAATAGGGTCCAGTGAATGATGATGGCATCTTCATTTTTTATAGGGTCGAGTGAATCATGATGGCACCTTCATTTAGACTGACCCTCATCGAGCCCCAAGGCGCTCACATGCTCAGCATTATCTAACCCCATCCGCCGTTTCAAGCGGACACACCATGCATGATGGCATTCATAACTAAATGGAAACGAGGGCGTGCAAAGGAGTGGATGAGGTGGCGTGCACCGGCACATTACTATGTCGATGACGCGGCGAGCATTCATTATAATGTGTACCCACCGCTTCGCGCGAGAGGTTCTTCATGTACTCCACCGAGAGTTTGCTTGCGTTGACCGCGTCCTGCTCCCGTGCCAGGTCCGACACGTAGGGGCCCATGTAAAAATACGCAATGCATCTTCGCAGGGTGGCCAATGATATGACGCAGGTTTAGAGATGTGATGGAGGACATTTTGAGCATGTTCTGGTGCGACCTACCGCCGCGTGCTCGAGCAGTTTGGCGGGGCTGACGTCCACCCCAGTGTAGCGGCGCACGTTGAATTTGAAAGCAAAATTTGAAATCGACTTGCCATATTCCAGATTTAAGAGCTTAATTCCAAGCGCTTTCAACGTGGGTTTGATAGGGTCAACCTGCACCAGCCTACCCCGGCCTCGATGAACTCCGGCTTCATCGGGATCCACTCACCCGGGTCCTCCGCGCCGCACGGTCACCCACCAGGATAACAGTGCTCTCCACGTCACAGAATGCCACTGAGGTCAGCACGCGTGTAACAATCTCCTCGACACAAGATGCCACTGCCCTGTAGGAATGAAACTCGCAAACGCCGAGGATGCGTTGGATAAACTACTACGCAGATCGGGTGGGGGGGTCATATGGAGGCTTGGATTTGCTTGAGTTAATAGACGGTCGCTCATATAAATTACTGTGTAAATCAAACTCCCGTGTACAGGAGTTTGAACAATGTATGGGCGAGGGTCTATTAATTCAACGATGATGACCAGACCGCGCCGCGCGCCATCCCCATGTGACCCCCCCAGCAGAACTGCGTAGATCGACAAAGACGCAAGTGACTGAAGTGTGGACCATGAGGAGTGGAGCCCCGCCACGTCGAACGGGCGCTCGCGCGAGCGCCCCCGCATGAGCGCCCGTCCCATCGCCGGTGACACGAAGCGCTGGCCCGTCCCGGCAGCAGGGTCATCGAGAACAAGCACTGGAACTGATGTCGGAGCAAGACTTACCTTCAGGGTGAATGCTCATACAGTCGCGGGTACTCGGTTCGTCGGTTCAACGTCGGTCGAGTGCTTGTTCTCCAGACCCCTGCCCGCGGTCGGGCGGCGACAGGAAGTTGTCCGTCCACTGCTTGATGGCGCTGTCGTACATGCGTGCGCGGATCAGGGTCCGCCAGATTATGAGTTAAGGGTTTAGGATCAGGGTTAAGGGTTTACGGATCAGGGTCGGCCGGATTATGGGTTAAGGGTTTAGGATCAGGGTTAAGGGTCTACGGATCAGGGTCGGCCGGATTATGGGTTAAGGGTTTAGGATCAGGGTTAAGGGTTTACGGATCAGGGTCGGCCGGATTATGGGTTAAGGGTTTAGGATCAGGGTTAAGGGTTTACGGATCAGGGTCGGCCGGATTATGCCCGCCACGTCATGCGATGACATCCAACTCACTAAACCAAGGTATCCGCCGCGGTACGGCCAATAAGGATGACCACGGTAACAATAATCAGGCTGAGCTGACAAAGTGACGTATGGACCACGGTAATGATAATCAGGTTGAGCTGAAAAAGGGTCGTATGTTCAGGCCATGGAGGAGGATGCGGCGAGTGTGTGCGGGTACACTGGCAAGCTTAATCAAACAATCAGGCCCATTCACTCGACTCTATGCGGCGACATCACGCCCCTGCGGCGACATTTAATCACAAGTTTGTCGAGTGGTCCAACAGGAGCTTTACTAAACAAATATTTCCACAGCGGACCTACCGCGTATGGCTCCGAAGAAGTCGAGCGGCTGGTCGGGGTAGAGTGCCACGATGTCCTCAACCATGCTGTAGCGGCGCAACCTGAAATTGAAACCAAAACTTGAAAGCTGCTCCTCGTATTTTAGTTTCAAGCGCTCGGTTCCAGACGGTTTCAACGCAGATTTGATAGGGTCAACCTGCACCGCCATACCGTGGCGCGGGTGACGCCGTCGTCACGAAACATGGCGTGCACCATGTTGAAGCGGTGCAAGTTGAATTTGAAAGCAAAACTTGAAAGCAGTTTATCATATTTCAGTTTCAAGCGCTTAATTCCTGGCGCTTTCAGATTGGGTTTGATAGGGTCAACCTGCACCGCCCTACCATGTCCGCCACCTCCGCCAGGGTGTAGCTGCGCAAGTTGAATTTGAAAGCAAAATGTAGCAAAATTGAAAGCAGTTCATCATATTTTAGTTGCAGGTGCCTCGTTCCAGGCGCTCTCAACGTGGGTTTATTAGGGTCAACCTGCACCGCCCTACCAGTGAGGGGCTCCAGAAGAACTTTTCCATACGGCCGTCGCGCAGGGGCTTACACTCATTCACTTCTCAGCTCAACTTGAGCGCTTTTCTTGGGAAAGGGGGTGCACGTAGGATTTGTGTAGCCCGTGTTTAGGGTGTGTTTAGGGTCTTTAGGGTGTGTTTAGTGTCAGACACGGCTCAAGTTGAGCTGAGAAGTGGACGAGTGTAAGCCCCGGCCGTCACGCAGCAGCGGGGCGTACAGGGTGCTGAGGTCGTTGCCCGTCAGTATGATGGGCACGCGCCGTATCAGGTCGTCCCACGCGCAGTGCCGCACAGCACCACCTCCTGTGCTGGCTCAACGTGAGCAACTTTGAGGAGTTCCGCTGGGTTGTTTCGAGTAGTCTAGGGGCCAACCAGCTCGAGGAAAGGGATGCAGCGCGGCGCCAGGCCCTGTATTCTCCACATCAGTAGTTCAATCCATCCCGTGCTGGCTTTGCGTGAGTATCTTCGAGTTGTTTGTTCTGTTGGGGGGGCTGAAGTGTGTGAGAGTGTGTGCACTTTACAAGGAGGCAAAGCTGCTTGTCAATCACGCAAACTCACTTGGGCTGACTAGAGTGGTCCGGGGGCAACGGGTGCGGGGGGAAGTAGTGCGGCGGGCGGGGGTTGCGTGAGCATCTTCAAGGAGTTCCGTTGGGGTGTCTGGGGCTACCAGCTCGAGGAACGGGAAGCAGTGCGGCGCCCGGCCATGTAACATCAACGTCAGTATGGTCAATTCACTTAACGTGGTACCATTCTATATGGCGGCCCGGTATGAAGCACGCCCGGCGGGTGGGCGCGGGGAAACCCTAAACCCTAAACCCTAAGCCCCGCCTCGCGGTAGTCCTCGTCGCCGACGGTGACGCGGTTGGGGTGGTCGCACAGGTTCATCAGTGTGCCCATCACCAGGGGCTTACACTCGTCCACTTTTCAGCTCAACGTAACCACATTTTGTGGGATACGTTGGGTGCATGAATTTCCCCCAGTCTATTACACAGGGGGACACAGGGAGGTGTGACCAAAACGGCTCAGGTTGAGCTGAAAAGTGGACGAGTGTAAGCCCCTGCCCATCACCATCTGTGTGTTCACCCAACTCCAGGGACGCAGTGAACCACCACTGCAATCCAGATTGGAGGTGCCTGCATTCTGATTGGTCTTAGAGGCTGTATATGGGGGGGTCAGGGGGCATTCATACTGGATACTGGGTTTAAAAGTGATTGCTCAACAGACGCGTGGAGGAGGAGGAGGAGATTGACCGTCGGTCGAGTGGTTGCTCTGCATGACCCATCCTGCCGTGGCCTGCGTCTGCTTGAAGCGCCCCACGCCGGCGTCCAGGGGCTTACACTAGTCCACTTTCAGCTCAACCTGAGCCCTTCCCGACACGAAATACACCCTTGACACCCCTGAATACCCCCCAGAATACCCCCCATGACATCCTAAACACCCCTTAAACAACCCCTTCATGCACCCCTATCCCACAGAAAGCGCTTATGTTGAGCCGAAAAGTGGACGAGTGTAAGCCCCTGCCGGCGTCGATGTCGTTGATGATCAGGCAGCTCATCTTACCCTGCTTGTAGCGGTGCAAGTTGCATTTGAAAGCAAAAGTTGAAAGCGGATTACGGTGCTCTAGTTTCAAGCGCTTAGTTCCAGGCGCTTTCAACGTGGGTTTGATAGGGTCAACCTGCACCGGCCTACCTGGTTCTTGATCATCTCCGCCGCCTTCCGGTACCGCACCCGAGGGCCGGGCGGACATTGCCCGCCACGTCATCAGACGCATTCTCACCTCACGTGTCTTGATGTAAACGGCATCGTATGACAAAGTGCGTCGACGCGTTACAAGCAAAAGCAAAAGCAAAAGCAAAGAGCATGAACCAATAACAGGCTCATGGACCAATCACAGGCTTGGATAAGCCCTGATCCGAGCCTGTGATTGGTCCATGCTTTTTGCTTTTGTTTTTGCTTGTAACACTTTGACGCATTTTGTCATATGATGTGGCACGCAACATGCGGCGGGCAGTACCTGGAGCGGATGAGGCGGCCGGGGGTGCCGGCACAAAAACCTAAACACCAAACCCTAAACTATAGACCCTGAACCCTACCTGGAGCGGATGAGGCGGCCGGGGGTGCCGGCCCACTCGTCCTCCAGCTCACCCGCGCTCAGGGGCTTACACTCGTCCACTTCTCAGCTTATCTTGAGCCGTGTCTGACACAAGAAAATACCCTGCACACCCTGAACACCCCTTAACACCCCATTAACACTGGCTACACAACCCCTGAGAGGTGGATGAGTGTAAGCCCCTGCCCGCGCTCATTATGATGGGGTACACCTTCATCGCCTCGCACCAGGGGCTCACACTCGCTCACTTTTCAGCTCAACATGAGCGCTTTCTGTGGGATAGGGGGTGCGTTTCGGGGATGTCTAGGGGCGTTCAGGAGGTGTCAGGAGTTATTAGGAGGTATTTAGGGGGTATTTCGTGTCAGAAACGGCTGAGGTTGAGCTGAAAAGTGGAGGAGTGTAAGCCCCTGCCTTGCACGCCAGCTCCAGATTGAACGTCTTGCCGCACCCCAGGGGCTTACACTCGTTCACTTTGGAGCTCAACTTGAGCAACTCCAGGACACATTCATGTGTTAAGCCGGGTTATACGGTGGACGGAAGAGCCCATGTTGAGCTGAAACGGGAACGAGTGTAAGCCCCTGCCGCACCCCTTCTCGCCCCAGATGCCCAGGATCAGCGGCACCTTGCTGCAGGGGCCTACACTCGTCCACTTTTCGGCTCAACGTAAGCGCTCACTGTGGGACAGGGGGTGCATTCTTGGAGTGATTGGGAGGAATTTGGGGTTATTGGGGGACGTTTAGGGGACGTTCAGGGTACATTTTGTGTCAGAAACGGCTCAGGTTGAGCTGAAAAGTGGACGAATGTAAGCCCCTGCCTTGGTGGTCCCGCCTAGCGCCCCCGCGTGCCGGTCCGCAAGAAAGTTCTTGGCCACATGCAGCGCCACACGGTCCAACCGCCACGGCCCGCCATCACAGGTGTAGGGTTTAAGGTATAGGGTATAGGGTCACTCGGTCCGCACGCCATGGCCCGCCACCACCCCACTACCCGGCTCAACTTTGCCGTCATAGCCATTGTGGTGTCCCTGTAACCTGTCAAGCTATCGCATTGTAGTACCGAACATATGCTGAATACACGAGTACTCGTAGCCTGATGCAGCTCAAGTGTAAGCCGGCAGATCCGTGGTAATTGCCGGTGTGTCAAGGGGACACCATGGGCATTTGCCTCGCTTGGAATCTCGACGGCGCCGCGCACGGTAAGATGCGGGAGGTACTGGTGCAGCGGCGGTGCCGCGGCCCTCTATACCCCCTATACACCCAATATGCACCCCTTACACACCCCCTATACACCCCCTATACACCCCCTATACACCCCCTATGCACCTCCTATACACCCCCACCGCACCCCCCATACACCCCCTA
>Ga0307489_10001845_pt1 | contig 14124 bp, 11 predicted proteins | sample SB12metaG_FD_202247 | JGI IMG/M metagenome (GOLD analysis project Ga0307489, IMG submission 202247) | Sea-ice brine microbial communities from Beaufort Sea near Barrow, Alaska, United States - SB 1.2 | ecosystem: Environmental > Aquatic > Marine > Coastal | place: USA: Alaska | collected... | reverse complement strand
CAAAATAGCAAAATAGTCGAACTGGTGATGATGACGATTAAAAAATGGGGCTCAAAATCGAAGACTCACACAATATAGAAAACGAATCGAAGCAATTGAAAGTGAGAAGTGAAAAACGTGTTTTACTGATATTGCCAGATCTTTCTGGTGGCGGCGCAGAACGCACGTCTCTCAATCTACTGGAGTACTTGGATCCTAAGCAATTTGAAGTGGATTTAGCGCTGCTAGAAGGGCGCGGTGAGTATTTTAATATTCACCGGAAGAGTCGCCATATTATAACTGCCCAAGGCTGGTTTAGCAGACAAGCACTTCGTTTTTCAGCGGATTCTATACCTCGGGGGATGATACACATTTTTGTACTGCGTTCGCTAATTGCACATCATAAGCCCGATATTGTCATGAGTAGTATGGCTGACGTGTCTTTGCCTGTTGCCCTTGCATGGGGTTTGTTACCAAAAATGCGCAAACAGGTGCGCTGGATAGCCCGTGAAGGCAACCATACTGAGGTTGTTATGCGTGAAACAATTCCATCCCCATTGATCAGAATGTTGGTTAAAAAGGCAATATCTTGGGCTTATCGGCGCACGGACGCTGTTATTGCAACCAGTGAAGGGGTAGCAGCAGGACTTTCATCAAGTTTTGCAGTGCCCCGAGAAAAGCAGATTGTTATCGGTAATCCTGTGGATGTTGCTGCAGTCACTAATGCTTGTTGTGAAGAACCTTCGGTCAATTTACCCAAACACTTTATCGTTGCCGTTGGGCGTCTTGTATATCAAAAAGGCTTTGATATTTTGCTCCATGCTTTTGTTCAGATTAATCAACCGGGCTTGCATTTGGTTATCCTGGGAAAAGGGCCAGAAAAGCTTGCACTGCTTGAACTTGCGCAGTCGTTGGGGGTAGGGGATAAGGTTTTGTTTCCCGGTTTTTTGAATAATCCATGGTCTGTTATTGCACGTGCACAATGCTTTTGTCTTGCATCACGCTGGGAAGGGTTTGGTCATGTGATTGTCGAAGCAATGGCCTGCGGTGTCCCTGTGGTTGTGAGCGATTGCCCCTATGGACCGGCTGAAATCGTGCGTAATCAAAATGAAGGCGTGCTGGTACCTATGGGAAATAGTGAGGCACTAGCGACGGCTCTAACCCGGCTTCTTAATGATGAAAAAAGAAAAAATACATTAAAAAAAATGGCTCTTAAACGAGCACAGGATTTTTCTGCAGATCAAATCGCCTCTTATTACGCCAATGTATTTGTCATATAGTCATGATGACTTCACGTACCACCCATCATGACAGCGCATAATATGCTGCGAATTATCTTGACCTGCAATTATTCACCTTGGTCTAGCTATAGCGGTGGCGGGCAATTATCCACACATCAACTCGCTACAGAACTGGCCTGTTTAGGACACGATGTTCATGTCGTTTACACGCGAGGGTTGTTAGATCACATAACCGTACCACTTGATACAACATATAATGTTCATTGGGCAGGTTTTTTTGCCCTTAAAAGTAAAAGCTCATCTATCTTCAGGCCGCTTAACGCGCTGACAGTCACCAAACGGGTGTCATATTTATCCCAGGGGCATAACAGAGTCGTAGTCCACTCCCAAGGAGAAGAAGGAACGCTAATTCCGGTTCTATTGCCGCATCTTATGTGGGTGCTAACACCGCGTTATCCGGATTATCCGGCTGCCCTTATGACAACACCTAACAGTAAGGTGTTATTGACCCTAACCTGGCTCAGTGGCACAAAGTACATGCTGCTTCGCCGTTTTGCCCGTTACGCTCAAGTGATTTGCCCAACAAGCCAAGTGACAGCAAAAATGATTGAGACTGCTTTGTGCCTTACTCCTGAGCAAATCCAGATTGTGCCAAACGGAATTCACAATGCCTTTATGACGGTAAACAGACATATGATCACTGAAGGCGCACCGATTGTCTTCTTTGGCCGTAATGAATATTCAAAAGGAATAGATACCTTAGTTGATGCTTATATAAAAATTCGTCCGTCAACCCCTCTTGTCATCATTGGTGGTGGTAACTTACGGGCTAAAATGACGGATTGTATTTGTGATGCTGGATTGAAAAACTCAGTTCGTTTTATGGACTGGTTATCTCCCGATGAACTCGCGCAAATTTTAGCGGGTGCGGCACTTGCGGTTTTGCCTTCGCGAGTAGAAAGTTTTGGCAATGCAATTGCCGAAACCATTGCGGCAGGAACCCCTTTGATTGCAACTACAGCAGGTTCTATTCCTTCTATAGCTGATAGTCAGTTAATACGACTTGTTGAAGCAGGTGATGTGGGTGAATTAGCGAAGGCTATAGAAGAAGTTTTGTTTGATATACAGGCTTATGAAATTAAAGCCATAGAGGCACAAAGACAGATACGTGAACGCTTCTCCTGGACTAAAACGGCTTCCCACTTTGTTAATGTGTACGAAAATGTTCTGAAATGTAAAATTGCCGATAATTGAATGGGTTTACATTGTTTGCTTTATCACTCTTGTTTTATTTTTCATTACCGCGAAAGTTTTTAAACTATTACTTTTTGGAGCCACATATAGCTATGTTTTTCTTTAATACTTTGCTTTTGATAAACCAGATGATGACTAGAAAAAACACAGGTATATAAAACTCGTAATAACAATTATGTAATGTAAAAGATTATCAACACCTGCTCTTTCTGGATATTACATGATGGAAAAGGAGTCTCTTAAACACAATGGCGATTTACACCTATGGTTAGAAGATGACGCTATTATTTTTGATCCATGTCCTAAAAAATGGGATAAAGTATTAGGTGGAAAGGAGATGGGTGTTTAGGGAGGTTCTTCTCATTTTTCGATAAAACAGGGCATTGATGGATTATAACTTTTCAGCTGACGGAACCAGAGTAATTCCTTGATAAGTGATCTTAAACCTTGGCTTAGAAGCAAAAAAAATGAATAGAATGACTTTCTCTGATGTCTTCTTTTCCCTTATAACCAACATTTAGAACAGATCACAAAAAATGATAAATTGGGTTAAAAAAGTGTTTTACGCGGCTATTTCAGCAAAAGAGTCAGAAATTTTTAGTACAAAAGATCTAGGGTCTACGATGATTATTTCATCTTTTATGAGACTGGAAAACATTCAAAAAATTCTTGAGCATTATAATAAGTATAAGATTTTGACGGAAATTATTGTTTGGCATAACGGGCCCGATAAATTAGATATTAAAAATATAGGGCAAAAAATCAAGATAATTGAGAGTGACGATATGGGGCTTATGTCAAGATATGCCGCTGCTCTGCTGGCTAAAACAGAGTTAGTCTTCCTCCATGATGATGATCTTCTGCTGCCAGAAAAAAGTTTATTGAAAATGCTTCAGCTTCACATTGATGGGGATAGAAGAACCATCAGTATCGAAGGGAAAATCCCCCATAGTGACGGAAGCTATGGTCAAAGTATCAAACCAAAAATTGGCGATAGTATCGAATGTGAGATCCATTTGAATAGATGTATTTGTACATCAAAGTCAATCATTCCAGCTTTTTTTGCCTTCTTATATAAGACTGGACTTTCACTAAGTCCACAAGCAGGTGGTGGCGAAGATATCGTTTACAGCTATGCTGCCAGAACCGTAACCAATAAACGACCGCTTGCTGTAGGGCTTAGTTTTGAAAACTTGGATAATCAGGCAGCCATATCCAATAGAGAGGGAAATCAGCATAAAAACAGGTCTAAAATGATGAAGGTTTGCCAAGCGCTTTATGCCAAAGAGAACCAAGTTACCGGCATAGCTCAATAAAAGGTTTTATGATGAAAGAAAGTGTAATAAATAGAATGCTACTTAAACCTTCATATGGCTATGAAAATGATGGCGAATTGATCAAACCTGCAATACCCATGCTTATCAAAGAGTGGTTTATTAGAATAAATATTTTGGCATCAAGAAAAAACTGGTACACGTTTTTCTGCACTGGCGCACTTGTCACAGCTATGGCTATATTCGCCCTGTTTTTTACTCAATATTTTGCCTGGTTACCTTTAATAGTAGCCAGCATATTTGCCGCTATCATATTGGGCGTACAGCAAACAATCTGGCATCATCGTTACTGCACTCATCACTCGTTCAAAATTAATAGCAATTGGGTGAAAATCTTAATTCGAAATATGGTGCCTAGATTCCTTTTAGAGGAGGTCTACGTGGTATCACATTATGTGCATCACGCATTATCAGATCAACCGGGAGATCCCTATAATGCCAAGGGAGGACTCTGGTATTGCATGTTCTCAGAAGAAAACCAGCAATGTACTGCAAGGGACTTAAATGAGAACGACTATAAGAAGGTACGTAACTTACTTGCGCATTCTGGTATCTATACTAATAACTATGAGGAATATCTGACTTGGGGAACGGTTTCAAACCCTTATCATACTATACCCAATGTGATTGCAAATTGGGTACTCTGGTATTTACTACTTTATCTGTTAGGTGGACATAGCTGGGCAACGGCTGTGATTGGGGTAAATTCAGTGTACCTATTAGCCCTCAGACATTTTAATTATGAAGGACACGGAAACGGAAAAGAGGCTTGGAAAGATGGCATCGATTTTGACCGAAAATCATTATCCCTTAACCAAGCGTCCTATGGTGTCATATCAGGAGAATGGCATAATAATCATCACCTTTACCCGAATAGCGCTAATACGGGCTTTCTAAAAAGTCAGATAGACTTGGCATTTAAAATAATTTTAGTAATGAAATACTTAGGCTTAGTTTCCAATGTCAGAGATTCGAAAAATGATTTCCTGGAAAAATACATTAAATAAAAGCTCAGGCAGTAAACAGTGTTGTGCGCAGTTATGAAATACCTGTTATTGGCTTTATTCTAATTACTGCAAAAAACACAGGACGTTATCTTTATATTAACAGGTGAAATTCGGGATCTAAGATTAACTTAAAATAAATGGGTTGCAGCAATGAGCCATAAAGTTGATTAACATTATAGCTTGGCCGAAAAACATAACATTCACCCTGTATTGCGATTTCATTTGTTATGTATTGAAAGTACAGTATCAGGCTCGGTGGAGCGCACCCACTTACCAGAGCATAACACCACAATTAGAGCGAGTGCTTAATTGCTGAACAATTAAAGATGCTCTATTTAATGAAATCTGCAACATCGCTGAGGTGTACTGCAAGGATATTTCCAATTATGCCTAGCACTATCCCACCGGTGGCATGATAGACGTTGGGTTATCAGCATTAGAACGATCCAAAAAATGAGCTAGAGGTACCTGAGATACAGAGTATTTAAAGCTGAGGAGCAGGGCATCATTCCTTTTAGATGACCCCTCTATATTTTGTTTGGCAGGTTGAACTCACTTAACAAAGAGGAGAGCAACCCAAGAAAATATATTTTATTGGGTTGCTATAAGGGCTGTATTGATATCTTTAAACGTATTATTCAGATACGCCATATAGTAATTTTTATTACGAAAATATAGGCTTACTCATCATAGGCACTAAAAATCAGGCTGGCATTAGCACCACCAAAGCCAAAACTATTTGAAAGAACGGTCTTCAATCCGGCGTTATCCTGACGTGAAGTTACCAAAGGAAGGCCTGCTAGCGCAGGATCCGGATTATTAACATTGGCAGAAGCAGCAATAAAATCATACTCCAGCATAAGCAGTGAATAAACTGCTTCATGCACGCCAGATGCTCCAATGGCGTGCCCGGTCAAGGACTTGGTTGAACTAAAACGGGGGACATTATCGCCAAAGACCGTACTCATGGCCTGCAACTCAATACCGTCACCGATGGGCGTACCTGTGCCATGGGCGTTGATATAATCTACGGGTAAACGGGTCGTCTCCAATGCTTGTTGCATACAACGTACCGCACCCTCACCCGATGGCTGCAACATACCTTCTCCGTCAGACGTTGCACCATAGCCAACCAATTCAGCATAAATATGCGCTTTTCTGTCAAGGGCATGCTGAAGCTCCTCCAAGACCAATACCCCACCACCGCCTGAGATAACAAAACCATCACGGCCAACATCAAATGGCCGTGATGCCAATTCCGGGGTTTCGTTATAATGTGTTGACAGAGCTCCCATCAGGTCAAATGACGTGGTTGAAGTCCAGTGTAACGCCTCTCCCCCGCCAGCAAAAACAATGTCCTGTTTACCTGACTGGATAAGCTCATATGCATTTCCGATACAATGTGCGCTGGTCGCGCAAGCCGAACTAATCGAGTAACTTACTCCCTTAATCCCAAAATGGCTGCTTAATATTGCAGAGTTGGTACTGGCCATGGTGCGAGTCACCATAAATGGGTTTACCCGGCGCATACCTTTTTCTCGGAAAGTATCAATCCCTTCAATGACGCTCTGAGGTGAAGCAGCACCAGTTCCCATAATCAAGCCGGTTCGAGGGTTAGATATCTGATTTTCAGTAAGTCCAGAATCTCGTACAGCCTCATCCATCGCAATATAATTCCAGGCGGCCCCATCCCCCATGAAGCGGCGTTGTTTTCGATGAACATGGTCTTCAATTGTTGCTTTAAGTGAGCCATGGATCTGACTGCGCAATCCTTTTTCTTTTAAATTATCGGAAAAGGTAATGCCTGAACTTCCTGCATACAGAGAATCCTTCACTTCCTCCTTATTATTACCAATAGAAGAAATAATACCAAGACCGGTTACTACTATACGCCGCATAAAATTACATCCACATTGTTCGATTTTTTGATTGTACTCTAAATTTATCAATTATAAGTTCTAATTTTGTCAGCTTTATTTACACTTTTATCAACAATGGCCGAGAAAACCCCGTGATCAGAGCAAAGTGAAGTCGCGGGGATGAATAGGCTAAGGTTCAACCTTATAGTGGATCAATACCTCATCTTGACAAACCCTATCCATACAGTGGTCTATACAGTATATAAAAAGACACTCAGATACAAAGATACAATTAAAGGCTCAATCCAGCAGCAGATCAGGACGCTACGCTTATTGATTTCGGTGCTTATGCTCGTGGGCTTTGGAACCTGTTATTATCTGAGAATATTCGTCGTTATCAGCACGACAAGACGTTTCTTTTTTACAACGAGATGGCAAGTTTAATTAAGGAGCTAAAAGCATTTGAAGAATTCCCATGGCTAAAATCCTTTCATAGCGCGGCTGCACAACACGTTGCCAGAGATGTAGATACAGCGCAAAAAAACGCCGTATCTACAGGGAGAGTACAGCGATTTCCCAAGCACAAAGTCACGTTTAAGCAAAAAAATCACATAATGATAGCTTTCGCTCCATGAATAATGCCAATTGCATTCGTATTGAAAACGGCACCATCAGTATCCCAAAAATAGGCAAAGTACCTATCGTATAACACCGTAATCTTGTCAGTAAAATCAAGACGGTCACCGTTCAATATTGCCACGGTAAATGGACAGCCAGCGTGGTTCAGGAGGTTGAATGCCAGGCCGTTAAAAAAGTCGTGACAAGCCTTATCGGGTACGACATCAATAGTCAGCACACCGTTGTCAGCTCAAATGGCTGGTACGTTAAGAATCCAAAGTCATTTTAACAATCAAAAGAAAAACTAGCGCATCTCCAGCGTCAATTAGCCAGACGAAAGAAAGGCTCAGGCCGCTGGCATAAAACGAAGCAACGCATTAACACCCTTAACGTAAAAATCTCACGACAGCGCTTAGCGTTTGCCCATGAAGTGTCATGCTCGATAGCCAACAGCAGTGATATCATCGTGTTTGAAGATTTAAACGTTAAGGCGATGCAGCAATTTAACGGCAGTATGGTTAATGACAATGTGATGGGCCTGTACACTGAGCTATCCAAGTATAAAGCTGAATTACGGGGCAAGGTGTATCACAAAATCGGACGATTCGAAAAATCGACAGGTATCTGTACTTCTTGCAATCATCATCATAAATGGTCGTTAAGTCAGCGCACCTTTGCCTGTCATCAGTGCTGGGCGATACAGTGTCGAGACTGGTCAGCCGCCATATAGGTCGCTAACTCGGGTGAAGCAGGATTAATAGCGGCTGGGATAGTCGCCAGGGTTAAGCCCAATGCTCAGCACAAAGCCGCGAATAAAACGAAAGTCTTTGAGCAATCAAAGTTTACTGTTGGATCTGAGAAAAAAGAAGTAGCCTAGTCTAAAACTAGACTGTAGAAGCCCCGTGATCAGCGCGAAGCGATGTCGCGGGGTAATTCACAATACCGTGTATTCGGCTCGTGATGCTCACGCTTTGTAACATGCTATGTTGCCCGGTGCTCAATTCATTGCAATAAAATAAATGATTGGTATCAATAGGTAGATCGGGATTGATCAGTAATGCACGCAATTGACTTTGCCATGCAAATCCATAAGCCAGGGCTATTGACCAGTGGATCACGGGATAATAATTACGGATGTTGTCTTTGCTTATGTACCGAGATACAAAAAGGGATGCTCAATGGGTCTTCTATCCTGTTGATGGCATGACGGGTAATGTTGGGCTCCATCTGCCGGGCTTTTTAAAGGTGGGATAATTGTGCACCCAACAGGTTGCCAGTATCACAGGAGTGGCTTCCCGAGAAGACAGAACCCGTCATTAACATGGGTTTGGCTCATCACCAAAGCCCAAAGCAACAGGTAAGAGCGACTTGGTTGCCACTCTTACCGCTGTTTTGGTAAATAAAGGTTGAAAATATTAATCGTGATTAACCGAACCGATGCGATGGATACTTAAGTCTGCGCCGTTATATTCATCTTCTTCACTCATGCGTAAGCCCATTACCTTATTCACCAGGCCATAAACGATTGCACCGCCTATCAGCGCCACGGCAATACCTGCTAGTGTGCCGATAAGCTGGGCAGTGAACGACACGCCGCCCAAGCCGCCCAGTGCTTCACTGCCAAATATACCTGCGGCTATGCCGCCCCATGCGCCGCACAATCCATGTAAAGGCCATACACCCAGTACGTCATCTACTTTCCTGCTTTGTTGGATCAATGTGAAGAGTTTGACAAATAACCAGCCAGCGATAATGCCGACTACCAATGAGCCAATAGGGTGCATCACATCTGAGCCTGCGCATACAGCGACTAAGCCTGCCAGGGGGCCATTGTGGATAAAACCTGGATCATTTTTACCAAACCACAGGGCTGCAATAATACCGCCTACCATGGCCATTAAGGAGTTCATCGCTACTAAGCCACTGATGCCATCCATGCTTTGTGCAGACATAACATTAAAGCCAAACCAGCCAATACATAAAATCCATGTACCTAACGCGAGAAAAGGAATATTGGAGGGTGCAAAGGAGATCAGCTTATTGTCTTTGATCCGTCCGTTTCGTCGTCCTAAGAAATACACGGCTACTAAAGCCAACCAGCCACCCAAACCATGCACCACTACCGAACCGGCAAAGTCATGAAACTGGGCACCGGTCGTTTGCTCTAACCAAGCCTGCAGACCATAGTTACCATTCCATACGATACCTTCAAAAAAGGGATATACCACAGCGACGATCAGAGCGGATGCGAGCAAAAAGGGATAAAATTTGGCGCGTTCAGCGATCCCGCCAGAAATAATAGCCGGTATGGCTGCAGCAAAGGTCATTAGAAAGAAAAACTTGACCAGGTCATAACCATTGTTGGCGGCTAATTCGCTGGCGCTGGCAAAAAAGGTCGTGTCATAAGCTATCCAGTAACCAATAAAAAAGTAGGCAAGACAGGAAACAGCAAAATCTGTGATTATTTTTACCAGGGCATTGACCTGGTTTTTGCTGCGTACGGTGCCTACTTCGAGAAAGGCAAAGCCGGCATGCATGGCAAATACCATGATCGCGCCAATTAACAGGAAATAGGTGTTTGAACTTTGCACCAGTGTTTCTACGGCGCTATTTACATCTTGCATAGTGTTATCTCAGTTGAATATTTATAAGGTGCAAACTAGATGGCGTCATCATTCTCTTCGCCGGTTCTAATGCGGATAGCGCGTTCAACGTCAGAAATAAATATTTTTCCATCGCCGATTTTACCTGTAGCGGCGTTGTTCATAATTGTTTCAATACAGCGCTCCAACTGGTCTTCTGTCACGACAATTTCAAGTTTTACTTTAGGAATAAAAGCCACCGTATACTCGGCGCCACGGTAAGTTTCTATGTGCCCCTTTTGACGGCCATAACCCTTAACTTCGGTAACAGTTAAGCCTCTTATACCCGCTTCACTGAGTGCTTCACGCACATCATCTAGTTTGAAGGGCTTAATGATTGCTTCCACTTTTTTCATGAACTATTCCAATGCGTTAAGACGGTTAATTTTTTTAGGATAAACATAATTATACAACGATAGCCCCTACATTGGTGCACCAGAGATATACTTAAAAGTGATAATAAATTACACATTTAACTTTTTGCTAACATTACTTACCTTGTAACGTATTCTCATCAGGTTATCGAAGGTTAAAAGGCCGATGTTATTTTTGTCAATTTTAAATGGGGTTTCGGGGTTTGTGATTTTTTGAATATCGGATTAATAGCGACCCTCAGTGAAAATTTAAAGCGATAAATAGTATGTTAGCATTTAGATTGTACATGGCTGGTGGTGAGTCATAAGCGAGCATTTTCACGAGAGACAATCCATTTCCAGTTTGGCCAAGATGACAGTAAGGTTCGCTGTAAATACACGCTATGACGAAGACGCGACAGTGTAAATTACAATGAACCAATTTGGTATCTGCGAAACCTCAGTCACCAAAAACGAATTTTATTCCCTATGTTGTTTGCAAAGTGAACTTTTGGATGGATTATCCACCAGAGTAGTCTGTTTTGTAACCAATTATACTGAAGCGACATTTGATGAAATCAGGGTGCCGATTGCTATTAAGGGTGATAATTTTTATCTGTATATGAATTTTGATGTAACAATTCCCAGCAACCGTTTTAATGATTTAGTGTGCAATATCACCGTTCCACGAGACGATATTGTTAATGCCGACTATGTGCTACTGCTGGGTATCTGACTTGCACCTTTACTCCTAGTTATTCCATTTCCAGAAAAATGTGTTTCAAGGGGGGGGGCGCTTTGATTTTTAAGTTGCGCCTTTGATTTTTTGTTTGCATGATAACAACGATCATCTGAGTGGTTTGCTACGACTAATATTGTCCTTGAGGTTAGACAAGATGTCGTGCTTTGTGGGGCGAAAATTAAATTTATGGCAAATCTTATCATTACCAGAGGTACATACTCAGAGTACTTTGGATACCTGCGCTTAATGACGGATACCGTTACGTCTTTTACCTTGTGTTGGGATTAGCTCTGGAACCAAACAAAACGTGAAGTGGCTTTAGGCAGGTTTAATTTCAGGTACAACCCCTGAATTTTACACAACCAAAAACCGCTGTTATGGCTCCAGTGAAAAAGGCGTATTTAACTGTTGTTGAGCCCAAAGAGCATTAAAGATTTAAGAATAGACGTTATTGCCGGGTTAAACCTGACTATGGGGCAGGGCACCCAGTGCTCGACAGACCGGCAGGTAATTATAAAATCATCACTAAAATAGCTAAAAGCCTATAAGCAGGGTGATTGACTAATTGGTATAATTTAGCTGCTCTGAGTCACGTATTATGCAATGATATGGAGGCGTCGCATAAGTTAAAAGAATTTTTTTATAATTACTTCCACTGACTTTTATACTCGTCGCCATTGAAGCTGCAATGTTGGTGACGGCTCTCACTCACCACTTTCGCCAACCGCGTTGCACTTAGTAAAGCTAAGCTCATGGGGCGGAACTCCTTTGCCGCCTAGCCGCCACTCCAATGGCTTTGGGTATATACCGTTGACTTATCCTGATAAGGGGTACTTAATCTTAGGATCATATTAGTTAAGTGTTTAAATATATTAAACGACATAAATCCGCGATACTTTCGGGCTTATTTATAAGCGCCTTAATTGTTTTTATTCAATTTTCCCAACAAACAGACATTCAACAGTTACTCGCTCGCTTTGATGGTATTTTTTACGATATACGCCTGAAAGCTAGCTTAGATGAACGTCAAAAAACTGACCAGCAAATATTAATTATTGATATTGATCAAAAAAGTTTAGCCGCAGAAGGGCGCTGGCCTTGGTCACGGATTAAAATTGCCAAAATGGTCAATAAACTTGCTGAACATGGGGTTGCGGTTGTCGCATTCGATGTGCTTTTTGCCGAGCCTGAGCGTAATCCTGTTACTGCGATTGCCAATTATTATCAAGTTAATCAACTCCCTTTACCTAAAGAATTCATTGATATTGAGCAAACTTTGGATGCCGACAGTATTTTTTCTGAAAGTTTAACGGAAATTGATGTGGTATTAGGTTTGTTGTTTCAAACACAAGATAAAACTAATCGAGGAGAGTTACCCCCTAGTGTCATCAATAGTGACAATATTGTTAATCTGAATAAAATGATGAGTATTACTTATCCAAAATATGAAAGTAATATTGAGGTATTGCAGGAAAAAGCACTGGGTAGTGGTTTTATTAATGCCACTGTAGATCCAGATGGTTATATCAGACGAGCAGCGCTGGTTATTAAACATCAAGGTCAATTTTACCCATCCTTAGCATTAGAAGCGGCCCGTCTCTTAACCTTTACTGAAAAAGTCAGTATAGAAACGGTTGATATAGGAAATGGTCAGCAGCAAATTTCCGGTATTCGCTGGGGCAATGATCTTATTCGTACTGACGCAGTGGGTCAGGTATTAATACCTTATCGCGGTAAACGCAAAAGCTTTCCGTATGTATCAGCAACCGACGTGTTAAATGATAATGTACCCCTTGGACTACTAGAAGGGGCGGTTGTTTTTGTGGGCACCAGTGCAGTTGGTATAGGAGATTTAAAGTCGACACCAGTTGAAGTAAGTTTTCCGGGTGTAGAAATACACGCTAATGTGCTTGAAGGTATCTTGCATCCTGAAATAATGTCATATCAGCCCGATTGGTGGGAAGCGGCGTTAGCGCTGACGATATTCTTTTTAGCAACGCTGTGTACCTTTTGGTTTCCTGCCATAGGGCCACTGGCCTTAACTATTACGATTGTTATAGTAATGACAGTCACCACCTGGTTTAACTTTTGGTTATGGCAACAGCACCATATCAGTTTAATGTTACCAATCAATTTATTGCTTATTTTTTTAATTGGTATTGTGAATTTAGGTCTTGGGTTTTTTAAAGAAAATAGCCAAAAGAAAATGATTAAAGGCATTTTTGATCAATACGTACCACCAGCACATATTGATAAAATTTTGGCTGATCCTAAAGCGGTTAATCTTGATGGAGAACGTAAGGAGATGACCGTACTTTTTTCTGATATTCGTAGTTTTACGAATATTTCAGAAAAATTAACCGCTTCTGAACTAAAAAAGTTGTTAAATAATTATTTTAATCCTATTACTAAAAGCATATTCGAACATCAAGGCACCATTGATAAATATGTTGGCGATATGGTGATGGCTTTTTGGGGCGCGCCACTTAACGATGCCCAACATGCTCAACATGCACTTGATACGGCATTAGATATGTTATCCATTACTGAAAAATTACGGGTGGAATTTAAAATTCAGGGCTTACCTGAAATTTATGTTGGTATTGGGTTGAATACCGGTGATATGAGTGTGGGTGATATGGGCTCTGAATATCGCCGTGCTTATACGGTTTTAGGTGATGCGGTTAACTTAGGTGCTCGTTTAGAAAGCTTGACTAAATTTTACGGTGTTGAATGTTTAGTTAGCCAAGCGACTAAAGATCAATGCCCTGAGCACTACTTCCGTTTTATTGATTGTGTGCAGGTGAAAGGTAAAAGTGAGGCAGTTAAAATATATGAACCGTTTGATGCTAAAGGTAATGATATAAGCGTATTTATCGCGGAGAATCAAGATTATCAACAGGCATATAACTGCTATTTAACACAAAGTTGGTCCGAAGCAATGGAATTATTTATGCGTCTGACGGAAAACCACCCGGGTAGAAAAATTTATCAAATTTATATAGAGAGAATTACTGAGTTAAGTCAGCAAACCCTAGAGATGGATTGGAACGGCGTCTTTACTCATACGTCTAAATAAACGAAGCAGACGTAAA
>Ga0307489_10001844_pt1 | contig 14127 bp, 15 predicted proteins | sample SB12metaG_FD_202247 | JGI IMG/M metagenome (GOLD analysis project Ga0307489, IMG submission 202247) | Sea-ice brine microbial communities from Beaufort Sea near Barrow, Alaska, United States - SB 1.2 | ecosystem: Environmental > Aquatic > Marine > Coastal | place: USA: Alaska | collected... | reverse complement strand
GCAATCAATGTCAGTCATGCGCCGATTAGAGTGCTTGTTCTCGATCAACATCTTAGAGGACATTCAGAGCAAGTACTCGACTGACGCTGAATCCACCGGTAGAGTCCGATCTCGGATTGAGTGCTTGCTCTCAACGACCCTCCTGCGAGGTGCCCGCACTGTGTGTGCGAGGTAGGGCCTGGCTGTTATTGCTCGCGACGTCATATGATGCCAATACCCTCAGCACACCAGGGTTGAAAATGAGATTCATGACGTTGCGGGTACGCGTCTGGCAGGTTTCGATTCAGTTAAATGGCATCCTATGACGTGGGCGAGCAATATATGCCAGACCATAATGAGAGGAGTACGGCCTCAACACCGTGCTGTGCACGGAGGCATGGGCGTACACTTGCCCACTATTCTGCTCAACCTGAGCCGTTTTTGTCGCTGGAACTGAACAACTGCTCCCCCAAAAGTGCTTACATTGAGCTGAACAGTGCACGAGTGTGAGCCCCTGCACGGAGGCGTCTGACGAGGACAAGGCCGCCGCCGCCGCCACCGCCGCCTTCAAAGCTGCGGCTGAGAGGGCCGACGGCCACGCCGCCGACGCCGCCCAGCGGGCCGACGGCCATGCTGCTGACGCTGCTGAGAGGGCCGACGGCCACGCCGCCGACGCCGCTGAGAGGGCCGACGGCCATGCCGCAGACGCGGCTCAGAGGGCCGATGGCCACGCCGCCGACGCCGCTGAGAGGGCCGACGGCCATGCCGCCGATGCGGCCCAGGCAGGGTGGTGCCGGTTGACAGCATCAAAGCCCGTGTTGAAAGCGCCTATTGTTTCGGCGCTTGAAGGCAGAATGTATTTATCCGGCTTGTAGTTGAATTCTAACGATCAAAACGCTACAGTAAATCCCCCATTCACACCCCCAACGCAAACCTAATTGAAGCGTCCAAGACGAGACCCCCCTGAGCCTGGTGTCGTGTGGCCGCTGCTGCCGCTTTCGCCGCCGAATATGCTGAACCGCTTACAAATTTCAATATCAATTTCAACTTCCGGCGCTACACCACGGCGGCCCAGGATGCATCCGACCAGGCTGCCGCTGATGCGAAGGCCACCGCCGGATCCCTCGAGGCGATCATGCAGAAGCTGACATCAATGGAGGACCAACTGGCCAAGGCGAAGGAGGCTAGGGCAGGGCTTTTCATCATTTCGACAAATCACATTACATCCCGGACAAAATCTCCATAAAGCTGTTTAGCCACTCCCGACCCTTCCTCTGACGTCATCGCACCTCGATTCGGCCCAATTACCTTCGCACCAAATTGTACCTTCGAATGTACAGACTGATCTGGTCGATCGTAACTTCAAACCCCCGTCTCGAAGTGTTTCCAGGAAATCGTCAAATCGGCGGAGCTGACTGTGCGAAGGTTACATTACATGACCATGACACAGGCAGTTTCCTCTGAGTTCAAAATCCATATGTAGCCGGCGAGCGACTAACGTTCACCGAGCTCCATGGTGAACATAACACGAATATGCCGGGCCCAACCCCTTGGCTGCCGCTGAAGCCGCCAGGGCTGAGAAGGACGCCGCCGCCGCTGCCGCCAAGGCAGGGAGGTGATTGACATCAAGCACTCGACCAGCACAGAATATGTGAATCCTCCTCCTTCTCCTGCTTTCCCTCCGCCTCCTTCTTATCTTCCCTCCTTATTATCTTCCCTCCTTCTTATCTTCCTCTTCCTCCTCCTCCGCCTCCTCCTCATCCTCCTCCTCATCCTTCTCCTCCTCCTCCTCCTCCTCCTCCTCCTCCTCCTCCTCCTCCTCCTCCTCCTCCTCCTCCTGCTCCTCCTCCTCCTCCTCCTCCTCCTCCTCCTCCTGCTCATCCCCCTCCTTCTCCTCCTCCTCCTCCTCCGACAACGTTGTGTCGAGACGAGGCAGTCCACACGTCTGCATCCATATTCATTCTGTGTGAAGGTAATTCATGCCCCGTTCTGGTTCTAACGCTCATTGGTTATTCTCACTGACCCTCCTACGAGGCCGAGGCCGACGCCGCCGACAAGGCCGCCAAGGAAGCCGCCGACAAGGTAGGGCAGTGCAGGTTGACCCCATGCTGACCCCTGCTTCGCCGTGCTTGATTTCAGCGATTGAAGCTAACATGTGATGATCCGCTTCTGAACTTTGCTTTCAATTTCAATTGATGCCACTCTGCAACCAGGAGGCAGCCGCGACGGAGGCGGCGGAGAAACAGGCCGCTACAGAGGCACGGGAGGCTGCCGAGGAAAAGGCCGCTGCTGCCGCCGCCGCTGCCGCGACTGCCCTGAAGGAGGCCGAGGTAGGGACACTGCATAGTCATCATGCTAATAGGATACCCATCCTCAGTATTATTCTCCATTGTAATACATACCATTTCCAAATCTCTGTGGATCAACAAGATGAACAGGATTCACAGGATTGATCCGGATGATATTGTCACTCTGTCACTCTACACCACGGATGCCGCCGCTGCCGCCGCGGCCGAGGCGAAGGCAGAGGCAGCTGCTGCCCGCGAGAAGGTAGGGCCTGACAGATGATGCCTGCCACGTCATCCTCCACATTTTTGACCCTCGATTATTCAGTCAAATGGAATCGCATAACGTGGCGAGCGTTATCTATCAGGCCCTACACGTAGGAGGACGCGGAGCGGGCGAAGGCTGCCGCCGCCGCCGTCGCTGCTGTCAAACAGGCCGCTGCCGACGCCGCCGCCGCCGCGGTGGGGACTCTAACTGGCCCCCGCTCAATCCTAAACCCTAAACCCTAAGCCCCACGGTGTATAATGACGATACGTTTCCTGTACCCTGGGTTCATGTGACACCGTTTGACTACTCTTTTCAGCACCCTGACTTACGAGCAGTCAGTCCAACCGACCAAGGGCCGAAATGCTGACCCCATTTCCACCCGTTATCGACCACCACTCTGATTGGTGATTTCTGTGGCCGAATTATGGTGGAATCAAGAAAATCACTGTGTCCGGCCAACAAACGGTTAACTCTAGGTGGTGAACAGTGCAGGGAGTATACGATGAGGCGAGCATGATGAACCTTGACCCTATGCCGAGGCTGAGAAGGCCACGGTGCACTATCACACCCACTACCACTATGACCACCATCACCATAACGCCACAGGAGGACCCCCCGGGCCCCAAGGCCCCCCCGGCCCCGCCCGCCCCTCCCCGCCGCCGCTGCCGGCCCCGCCGCCGCAGCCATTCCCTCCGCCGCCGGATGTCACCGCGGCCGAGTACGAGCTCAACACTACCATCACTGTTGACCCGGGCGTGTGCTCTATGATCCCCTCGGAGCAGCACATCACGGTGTCCGGTCTGGGCGAAGGCGTAAAGGCAGGGCAATCACGGCTAGGATATTAAAACCAACCATTTGGTCATCCCGTGAGGGGCCCAAAACATGAAATTTGTCTTATCGTATGCTTGTGACGACGCGAGGTTCAACATTTATCAGGTATACGGGTGGGTGAGTATCACTCTTTCAAGTGTGCAGGTCTACGAACCCTGTTTCTGAAGCGAGCTCCTGACAAGAGCGGTTATGACATCCTAGCCCTGACTGCATTGAGAACAAGGTATTGAGAACCAGATGACATCTGTCATCAATCACTCACTCGACCGACGTCGAATGGACGAACCGCGTCCCGCGTCTGTATGAGCATTCACCCTGAAGGTCAGTCATGCCGGCACGTCCGACGTCGGTGTGAGCGCTTGCTCTCAATGGCCCTGCAGCAAGGTGATGGCAACACTGACCGCCTCGGGTCTATGGTGGGGTGCTGCAACTTGAAGCCAGTGTTCATAAAGCCCCCGGTTTCTGTTCTTTAATTGTGTATTTACTTATTCTTTATCTGCTTATCGATCCCCAAGGCGCTTCGCAGGGCGAGCATTAACCATCCCCCTCCGCCGTTTCCGGCGGACAAACCCTAAGGTATGTAGGGTTTAAGGCCTTGCGAGGGGCAATATTCTACAGCAATTGTATCAAAATACGATAATGTGCCCTCAAGTTTTGCTTCCAATGTCGCCTTGCGCCACTACACTATGGGGCGCTAACGCCGGCGCTAACGAGACGGGCCCGGAGGATGCGGCGCCGGATCTAGGGTTGACACTGCGTCAACCCACGGAAACCGCCCCCACGGTAGGGCGGTGCAGGTTGACAGTATCAAACCCACGTTGAAAGTGCCCGGACCTAAGCGCTTGAAACTGAAATGCGATGCACTGCTTTCAAGTTCTGCTTTCAAATCCAGCTTGCACCGCTACACCACGGACACCGCCCCCGAACGAAGCGCGGAGAGCGACAGCTCCCCACCCCCCGCGCAAGGCACACTCTTGCTGAATGGCAGGGCCTGGCAGACATTGGTCGCCACTTCATTTTTTGTTTCATCACAACCTTCGAAATGGTGAGTTACATGGTGACTTGTTTGAGCCGTGGGACTATCGACTTATTCTGCAATAATCACGCTGCGTCATATGATGCCGTGAAACTCCAGGGATTAGGGTTCAGAATGCGTTGGATGACGTGGTGAGCGCCGGTACATTACATGCATGACCCAATTTTGCTTGCCACATTATCGGATGTCATCGAAATCAAGGAACGAGGGTTTTAAAGCGTGTTGAATGACGTGGCGAGTAGTGCTTGAACGCGAATGTTCAGCGTGGTAGTTGACGTGGCGAGTGGTGATGTATGACATGGATGACGTGGTGAGAATGTCCCCCCAATGTGTTGATGGTCATTTCGAGCAATGTCTACCAGGCCCTGAGATACGGCAAGAACATCTCCGTTGACACGCCCGTCGCCGTGCAAAACGGCGACACGCTGCGCGTCAATGTGTGCGCTGCGGAGTCGTACAACTTCAAAGAAATCTGGAGTCTCACGTACGGAGAGCAAGACATCAAGGTCATCACCGTCACCGTTATCACGTCTCAGGCAGGGTCCATTTATCAGCTCAACCCAAGCTGATTTGGTCAGTGAGCCGTTGTCCTCTTTGTGACGAGTTATGACCCGATGATCTTGTTGCACTCAACTGCAACGTATACGTTGAGCTGATGTGTGGACGAGTGTCAGCCCCTGCGCTCAGGCCCCGCCGCCGCCGTCGCCGTCGCCGCCCCCGACTCCGCCGGCCAGCCCGCCGCCGCCGCTGTATACTTCCAGAAAGTGCGGCTACTCATCATACACTCCCGAGACCGACACCTGCACGTCCGGGGCAGGGGCTTACACTCGTTCACTTCTCAGCTCAACTTGAGCCGTGTCTGTCATAAGAAAACAACCTACACACCCTAAACACCCCTTAACACCCCCTTAACACGGGCTACACAACCCCTACGCGCACCCCCTATCCCATACAACGCGCTCAAGTTGAGCTGAAAGGTGCACGAGTGTAAGCCCCTGGTCCGGGGTACACATGCGGAACCTCACCAGGGTGAGGCGGTGCAGGTTGAACCGATGAGACCTGTATAGGGGATATATAGGGGGTACATATGGGGTGTATAGGGGTTATGTAGGGTTCATATAGGGGTTATATATGGGTTACATGGGGGGTACATAGAAGTTCACAGGGGGCATATTGGGGGAAAGCGCCTGAACTAAGCGCACGAAACTAAAATACGATAAACTGCTTTCCAATGCTGATTTCAATTTCCACTTGCGCCGCTACACCAAGACCAACACCGAATCCAACTCCAGCAACCTTTACTACTACGTCGACGGCGAGGTAGGCCGGTGCAAGTTGACCCTATGAACCCCACGTTGAAAGCACCTGGAAATAATCGCTTGAAACTGAAATATGAATAATTGCTTTTAAATTTAGCTTTCAATTTCAACTTGCGCCGCTACGGCGAGGGGACCAGGATGATGGTTATCGACGAAGGCGACCAAGGCAGCAATTCGTTTTCTGAGAACGACTCCCTTTCCGAATCGGCAGGGCGGTGCAGGTTGACCCCAAGTTGACCCCAGGTTGCCCCCAGGTTGACTCCAAGTTGACCCCAGTTTGACCCAAATTTGACCTCAGGTTGACCACAGGTTGACCCCAGCTTGACCCCAGATTGACCCCAGCTTGACCCCAGCTTGACCCCATGTTGACCTTAGGTTGACCCCAGCTTGACCCCAGCTTGACCCCAGCTTGACCCCAGCTTGACCGCGCCTGGTCTCAAAGTGTGATGACCCGCTTTCAAAATTCGCTTCCAAGTCAAGTTCAAATGCGGCACTACGTCCTGGAGCAGAAATGCGCCGCATTGGAGGCAGGGGCTTACACTCGTCCACTCTTCAGCTCAACGTGAGCCGTTTCTGACACGAAACGTACCCTAAACACCCCCTCATACCACCTAGCAACCCCTAGAAACCCCCTCAATCCCCCCTAAAATACACCTCCTATCCCACAGAAAGCGCTTAAGTTGAGCCGAAATGTGGACGTGTGTAAGCCCCGGGATGGAGGATTGCAACGCCTTCTCCATTCACAGCAGCGGCAGGGGCTCACACTCGCTCCCATTTCAGCTCAACTTGAGCTCTTCTGTCCACCGTATGACCCAACTCAACTCATGAATGTGTTCTGGAGTTGCTCAAGTTAAGCTAATACGTGAACGAGTGTAAGCCCCTGAGCAGCGGCGCTGATGTCAAGTGGCCGATCTCCCTGCATTGCACGTCGCCGTGCTTCGAGGAGGTGGGGTACGTATATATCGTGACCCGCTTTCAGAAACTCTCCGCAGATGCCCGTCTTGCGGCTGCTCTCGATTACTTTCGCACCAAATTTCGGCCCTTTTGGACGATTTTGGGCCGAATAACCCGTCATCATCTTTGAACCGGGCACCTGACCCCCGTTCAATGGGCATTTGACCCCCATCCATTGAACATTTGCCCCCCCTATAATGCATTTGAATCATAATCAAGTGGGTGCGCGTCCCTACACGACGCACGTAGACCAGAAGAGCAACAGCACCGGATGGTACCTCATGTTCATGCAGGACGCTGTCATCAAAACTGGCCAAGATGCGGTTTACCGGATGGCCAACCCCGCTCCGGCCGAGGATACGGAGTCAGGACCCGCTGAATACTCCCCCCCCCCCACTGGGGCCGAGGATACGGAGTCAGGACCCGCTGAATACTCCCCCCCCCCCACTGCGGCCCAGGAGACAGAGTCAGGGCCCGCTGCATACTACCCCGACAAGTACGACAACGTTAAATTCGGTAGTTACTGAATTTACGTGGCGAGCTTCTGCTTTCATTCAAGAAGCGGTTTGGCGGGTGGAATACAAAAGACTGGCCAAGGACGCGGTTTACAAGTGGGCGTGAGTTGATGCCCGATTGGTGGGCTGAGCGGCTTGCGCTCGTCACGGTGCGGGAGCACCGGCGGGACGAAGTGTAGGAATATTCGTTTTCTTTGCTTACCTTCGTTTTTCACAGCTGTAGAGCTATAAACTTCGTTTTCAAGTATTTGTCTGTTTATGCATCCCTCTTTTCACTTTAATATACTTTATTTTCATTTCTTCGTTACCTATTTCCTCTTGCTTTTAAGAATGGCCGATCCCCTTTCACCGAGCCAGATCGGCGGAGCCAGTTTGGCCAATCCAGTTTCACCAGGCATCGTAAGTTGACTCAAGAAACGACGGTTTACGACGAACAATTCGGCAGAAATCGACCGATCCAGTTTGACCGATCCAGTTTGGCGGATACACCCTCACAGAGCTAATTATTTTACCTCTGTGAGGTCTTTCAAGCAAGAAGACTATTGCGTGCGCCGTGCATTCAGGAGTGAGCGTGACCTGGCTGACCGACGTGACGACAAGTATTGTGGTTTCTGTTTTTCGAATTCACCTTGGCACCATCAGATGACATGTGCGTTGGGAGCCAGCGTCGGATATTACGATAGTACTCAGTATGAGGTGACGCTGCATCACGAGCGCCCGGAAGGTGAGCACTTAGCGTCGGATATTATGGTAGTGCTCAGTATGAGGTGACGCCGCACCACCCGCGCCCGGTTTGAGCACTTTTTGGTGGTACTGGTGAATCAAACGGTGACAAAAACGGCTCAGGTGGAAGTGAAAAGTGGACATTGTTGCCCGGAAGGGTGCCGTGGAACACGACGCACCCGGGGCAGGGGCTTTCAGGTCGTCGTCTGCACCAGGGCGTATCAGGGGTGCACCAGGGAGTGGAAGGGGTGAATAAGGGGTGTACCAGGGCGTATTGGGGGTGTATTAGGGGTGCGCCGGGTTGTACTAGCGGTGCACCGGGTTGTATTAGGGGGTCGCCTCACTGCCCCGTTATGCTATAGGTGTTCGTGCCTTCCGAGTGGCGCATGCCTTCAACGGGACGTAGGTTTATAATTCGCCCAAATGAGCCTACGTTGTACAGTCGGAGGACCCGGTCATTTTAAAGAATTAAACGTCCAAGCCCCGTAGAAGGCACGCGACTCTCTGCATCCACGAACAGCGCTACACCGTATTGCAGCTGCGGATGCGCCACTCGTTTCCAAATTATATACATCTGACAATCTTTGGATAAACTCAGTTCAATGTCGCATTATTGGCTTCCATGGAAGATGGGGGGTGTCTTTTCAATGTGATCTGCGCGCATGCCACACTTTTCCTTGTGCCCGCCCGTATTCCAGTCCCATTTCTGACACGCAGCGCTGCAGTACCGGGCGGTCTTACACTGCCGGCAAACCTTGAAGTCCTTCAGATGGCCCACAACCTCGCACCAGGGGCTTACACTCGTTCACTTCTCAGCTCAACTTGAGCGCTTTTAATGGGATAGGGGGTTCGCGTAGGGGTTGTGTAGCCTATGTGAAGGGGGTGTCAGGGAATGTTTAGGGTGTGCGGGGTGTTTTTGTGTGTCAGACACGGCTCAAGTTAAGACGAAAAGTGAGCGAGTGTAAGCCCCTGCCTCGCACCCGTCGTTGCGGCAATACGGACCCCCTTTCAGGACCATGTCACGGAACGCCTGAAGGGCCTCTTTTATTGGCGCATCCCCCCCCTGCAACAACCAGTGTATGACGTCAGTCAAGACACCCGTGGGGACATCGTGGCCCTCCATTCAGGGGCTTACACTCGTTCACTTTTCAGCTCAACTTAAGCGCTTTCTGTGGCATAGGGGGTGCGTGTAGGGGTTGATAGGCAGAAGTTTAGGAGGTATTTGGGGGTACAAGGGGGTGTCGGGGGTATATTTTGTGTCAGGAACAGCTCAGATTGAGCTAAAAAGTGGACAAGTGTAAGCCCTTGCCTCCATGATGGCCCCGGCGGGCGTGGCAACCATGGCGGCCTGCCCCCAGGGACTTACACTTGTCCACTTTTCAGCTCAAACTGAGCCGTTTCTAACGCCTAATAAACCCCAAGGACCTCATAATACCCCCTAAAACCCATTATGCACCCCCGAAACAACCCTCACATTCACCCCCTGTCCCATAGAAAGCGCTTAACTTGAGCCGTAAAGTGGACGAGTGTAAGCCCCTGCCTTCCCCACGTGCCCAACCTCGCGGCAGGGGCTTACACTCGTCCACTTCTGAGTTCAATTTGAGCCGTGTCTGTCACAAGAAAACACCCTACACACCCTAATCACCCCCTAAACACGGGCTACACAACCCCTGTCCGATTCAAAGCGCTCAAGTTGAGTGGAAACGTGGACGAGTGTAAGCCCCTGCCTCGCGGGCGTAGGGATTGTCTCCCTACATGTGACTGGCGAGTTTGAAGCACGCGTCGGCGATGCCGCTCTCGGCGGCCTTGCGACAATATACCATCGTTCGCCGCTTGCTCCGTGTGACGCCGCGTCCTAAGGCCGGGCTGATAATGATCGTCACGTCATGTGATGCTACGTAATCCAAGGTACGAGGGTCTAGAACGAAGAGGAGGAGGAGGAGGAGGAGGAGGAGGAGGAGGAGGAGGAGGAGGAGGAGGAGGAGGAGGAGGAGAAGGAGGAGAAGGAGGAGGAGGAGGAGGAGCAGGAGGAAGGCATCATGTGTCAGGCTCTACCGCGGCCGACGGCGTACATGGCAGCGAGATTCATGGCCGCCGTCCCGACTCCGGCGTCGGCCGCGCGCCTGCATATAGCAGCGCAAGTTGAAATTGGAAGCAAAGTTTGTAATCGGGTCATCCTATGACAAAGTGCGCTAAAACACTTAGACACTTAGTCTGAATCACTGCTACTTAGTCTGACTTAGTGCCCGCTCGACCAATCAGAACGCTCCATTTGGACGGCTTAGTACTACTTGTTGCTAAGTGTCCAAGTGGTTTCACACACTTTGTCATATGTCAGCGTCAAGCGCTGAAACCAAGCGAGGTGAACCCAGGGTCAACCTGCACCGCCCTACCTGTACCAGTCCGCCGCCGCCGGGTAGTCCGCCGCCTCTACCCCCTCTCTTGCCTCGAGATAGCACCCGCAGACAGGGGCTTACACTCGTGCACTGATCAGCTCAAAGTCAGCGCTTTCTGTGGAATAGGGGGTGTGTCGAGGGGTTGTCCAGGGGGAATTAGGGAGTGTAAGGGGGTGTTAGGGAGTGCGTTGGTCGTATGTCTGTGTCAGAAACGCCTAAGGTTGAGCTGAGATGTGGACGAGTGTAAGCCCCCGCCCGAAATTGAACATTGCGATCGGCAGCCCGGCCTCCGCGCTCTTCCTATACCATCATGTAGCGGCGCAAGTTAAATTTGAAAGCAAACCTTGAAAGCAACATTCTGACATTATAGTTTCAAGCGCCGAAATTACAGGCACTTTCAAGTATCAACACGGGTTTTAAAGCTGTCAATCTGCACCTCCGTACCACTCCAAGGCTTGCTCGTGCTCCTTCCGCTCGGCGTATTTCTCTGCCATGTTTATCATCGCGTATGCATGCCCTTGCCGCGCCGCCTTCTCCAGAAGCGCCATGCCCTCATTTCTCTTGCCCAGAACCGCCGCCGTGCTACTGAGGAGCCAAGCCCCCTGGCCAGGGGCTTACACTCGTCCATATTTCAGCTCAACCTAAGCCGTTTTAGTCACACCTCCCCGTGTCCCCCTGTCTAATAGACTGGGGGAAAATCATGCACCCATCGTATCCCACAAAATGTGCTTACGTTGAGCCGAAAAGTGGACGAGTGTAAGCCCCTGCCCTTGGCTGAACTGCGCGTCCCTATCACCCTCGTCTACCATCCGTTGCACGGCATCGGGCCCGAGCGCTAGGAACAGCACCTCGGGGTGTTCTGCTTGCCTCACCCAGTCCCCTCCGCCGGCGGGGACGCGGACCAGGTTCTGCGGCTTCACGCTCACGGACCGGTTGCCGGGCCCGCCAACCAGGGGCTTACACTCGTTCCCGTTTCCGCTCAACTTGAGCTTACTTTGCCCCTTTCCGCTAAATTCAACCTTACTCTGTCCCCTACACAACCCAGATTGACCCGTGGATGTGGCCCGAAGGCGCTCAAGTTGAGCTCTTACGACTTACGTGAGCGCCGTGTCCCGAAGGTCCTCGACCTGAGCGGTGAAGTGAGCGTGTGTAAGCCCCTGCCGTCAACTCGTACCATCGCGCGCGCCCCCTCGTGGCCGTGGCTCACCACGCGACCGAGGCCGCCGTTTAGCTCCGCCGCGCCCGACAACCCCTCGCACCGCACGCGCACACCCACCAAGTCCCCGCCGCCGGCGGCGATGGCGACCAGGTTCTGCGGCTTCACGTTCACGGACCGGTTGCCGGGTCCGTCAAACAGGGGCTTAAACTCGTCCACTCTTCAGCTCAACTTCAGCGCCTTCTGTGTGACAGGGGGTGCAGCTAGGGGTTGCTTCGGGGGTGTTTGGGGGTGGTAAGGGGTATGAGGGGTGTTCAGGGTAGGCTTTCATGTCAGAAACAGCTTAAGTTGAGCTGAATAGTGGACGAGTGTAAGCCCCTGCCGTCAATTCGTACCATCGCGCGCACCCCCTCGGGGCCGTGGCTCACCACGCGACCTAGGTGCAGCGCCGCAACTTGAATTTGAGAGCTCAGTTCGAAAGCGGTTCGTCATACTTCAGCTTCAAGCGCTTTGCTCCAGGCGCATATAAATAGTAGGGCGAAAGCCTCGGGGTGCCTACTCGTACTCATTTCTTAACCACGGTTTGATGGAGTCAGCCTGCACCGCCTTACCGAGGCACCCGTTCAGATCTGCCGCGTCAACCAACCCCTCGCACCGCACGCGCACACCCACCGCCGGCAGCTCCGGGGCACCGGGGGCGGTGGCGTTGCTCTGCTCCTGGCGCGCCGACATCCGCCGTGAGCAACCAAGTGGTGGTGGCGGCGGAGGAGGAGGCGGACGGAGGCGGCGGAGAGGAGGAGGAGGCGAGCGCGAGCGGCCAACTTCTTTATGCGAGGAGGACGTCCACCGCTTAACAGGGCCTGGCAGATGTGCTCGTCACGTCATCATCCACAGTGTAGAGCCTGGTTTCTTGAGTTGAGTGGCATCATATGACGTGGCGAGCGCTATCTGCCCTGCCCGAATTATCAGTTCAGCGTCCGTGAGTACACCGGCCGGGATTCGCCCACCCGCCCGTCGCTGCAGCTTCAAATTAGCGCGATGAGATGTCCGATGCGTAGAGGGTCAGAGGGTCAAACACACGTTGGGGAGTCAGTCGAGGCGGAGCGCGTCTGTCGATGGCGCGCCCGGGTCCCACGAAAAAGTGCCATGCATCACATGCGCGGCGCGGCGAGGGCCGGGCTAAATGCCCCCTTTTTGCGGATCAATACCCCCCCTTGATTTAATGATCTCCCCCAGCCTCTTCTCGCACCCAACGTCCCGGGCCAAGCCCGCGCCCGCGCCTCGGGTCCCCTCACCACCGCACGTACTAGCCCTGCAAGGACACATCCACGTGTGTCCACCCATGTACCGCGGCGCCCCCACCCCCGCCGCCGCCGCCGCCGTCCTCCTTGCGCTGTGCTATCTCGTCGGTAGGGCCCATCAGACGCCCGTCTCTTGAACTGCCATTTTCCGGCACCCCGAGCTGCGAGCATGCCCGCGCACCAGGCTCCCGTCGTCACCCCTACTCCACTGCACGCGACGCTCGTCCTGTTCCTCCGACGCCTCGTGTGTGCCGTCATCTATTGAGTCGCCATTTCCCGGCACCCTCGAGCTGCGAGCGTGCCCGCGCCCCGACAGATATTGCTCGCCACATCATAGGCTGCCGTTCAACTCGAGAGACGAGGGTTCAAAGGGCGTTGAATGACGTGGCGAGCAGTATCTGTCATGCCCTGTGACACCCCTGTGGCACCCCTATGACACCCCTATGACACCCTAAACCCAAATGACACCCGCACCCCTATGACGCCCCTGTGACACCCATGTGACGTCCCTACTCGGCGGCGTGGCGCACGGCGCGGGAGAGCCCGTCGGCAAGAGCACCTTCGCGCGCAAGGTGCTGGACAACGAGCACCTGTGGGTCGTGGAGTATATGAGTCCGAGGCACGCCCACACACCCCAACCAACCCTCAGTGCCACCAGTACCTCTGACTCCCCACCGTGATGGTTGTGGAACATCCCCGTTGCCTAGTGAACTCACAAGTGAGACACGCTCCGCGCTACCCCAACCCCACCACTCGCGGCATCTTCCTCCCTGACTGTTTGCTCACAGTGTACCGGTGTGCCCGTACACACTTTCGCTTCCTCCTCTCTGATTGTTTCCTCCTAGTGCACCGGTGTACCCGTGGACACTCGCCGGATTCTCCTCTCTGATTGTTTGCTCATAGTGTACCGGTGTACCCGTACACACTCGCCGCATTCTCCTCTCAGACTGTTTGCTCATAGTGTACTGGTGTACCCGTACACACTCGCCGCATTCCCCTCTCTGACTGTTTGCTCATAGTGTACCGGTGTACCCGTGCACACTCGCCGCATCCTCCTCCCTGACTGTTCGCTCATAGTATATCGGTGTACCCGTACACACTCACCGCATCCTCGTCTCTGACTGTTTGCTCATAGTGTACCGGTGTACTCATACACACTCGCCGCATTCTCCTCTCTGACTGTTTGCTGATAGTCGAAACGCGAACCGCTGCAGGTGCGGCACGTGCCAGGAGATGGCCCCTATTTGGAGCCAATTCGTGGCCAACAACCAGCACAAGGTAGGGCGGTTTAGGTTGATAGTATCAAAACCCGTGTTGAAGCCGCCTACGGTTTCAGCGCCTGAAGCTTGAACGTGAAGCACCGC
>Ga0307489_10001843_pt1 | contig 14129 bp, 22 predicted proteins | sample SB12metaG_FD_202247 | JGI IMG/M metagenome (GOLD analysis project Ga0307489, IMG submission 202247) | Sea-ice brine microbial communities from Beaufort Sea near Barrow, Alaska, United States - SB 1.2 | ecosystem: Environmental > Aquatic > Marine > Coastal | place: USA: Alaska | collected... | reverse complement strand
CCCAACGGTTAACTGCCCGCCCCCCCCCCCCCCCCCCGCATCGGGGTGTTCCGGACTCCGCTTGGCCTCTAGACCAATATCTGACTGCCCCCTGTACGAATCACGCCGCTACGAGCTCTTGCCTGTGGGGCTCTGCGGCCCGGGCGCAGGGGCTTACACTCGTTCACTTCTCAGCTCTACTTGAGCGCTTTTTATGGGATAGGGGGTGCGCGTAGGGGTTGTGTTGCCCATGCTAAGGGGGTGTTGGGGGGTGTTTAGGGTGTGTAGTGTGTTTTTGTGTGTCAGACACGGCTCAAGTTGTGCTGAAAAGTGAAGGAGTGTAAGCCCCTGCCCGGGCGCCGGCGGGTTCGGCGCCGTGGATGACCCCCCGCTGCCGCTGCTGTTTCCCGCACTCCCGGTCACGTTGCGATGGGCCGCGTACTAGGGCCTATACAATAATCCTCGCCACGTCGTATGATGTAATTCACCTCAAGAAACGGCGAGGGTCTATACAATTGTGGACGACGTAGCGAGGGTCTATTAACTTGGCGAGGGTCTATTAACTTGGGAGGGCGGGTCAGTACAAAGATCAGTTTCGATCGCGAGTCTAGATCGATGCATGGAGCCGCGGCAAACGAGTGCGTTTGGCGAGCTCTGCGCTGGAATAATTTCGGCGCGGTGTTGATGGAGGCTGTGTGTTTGGAATCTCGGTGCTACTCGCTTGACCCCACCACTTTCTCCGCCACCAAGTCGGCGAAGGCACCCCCGCCGCCGCCGCCGTCCTCGTCCATCTCGCCCATCACCTGGCTCAGCCGGCTCCGGTCGCGAGGGTCAAGTACATATTACCCGCCGCTTCACATGATGTCACTTGACTCATCTATCTGGCTGCCCTCGTTGCGTACTGGATACTTATTTCCAACAATAGATCTGGTACTGGCACTCGCTCTGGTACTGGCACTCGCTCTGGCACTAAACATGGCGAGCAATGTTCACTTATTAGGGGGGCATTGCTCACTGCCTAGGCGGGCATCGCTCACTGTGTGGAAGGGGGGGACGGTTCACGATAGTATATCAGTCCCTGCCGGTCGCGAGCGGTGGGGGAGCTGGGGTTGTTGGTGTAGTAGGGCAGGAACGACAGGTCTTTAGGGTTTAGGATATAGGGTATAGGGTTTCGGGTTAAGCTGTCCCTGCCGGTCGCGCGCGGTGGGCGAGCTAGGGTTGTTGGTGTAGTAGGGCAGGAACGGGTTTAGGGTTCAGGGTTTAGGGCCTAGGGTTTAGGGTTTAGCTGTCCCTGCCGATCGCGCGCGGTGGGGGAGCTGGGGTTGTTGGTGTAGTATGGCAGGAACGGCAGATCGTCCGGTATAAAATCGCCGGCCGCTGCGCAGGGTCATTCAGAACTATGCTTGTCGAACTAAGCTAGTGCTGGCAAGAGGGGGTGTTAAACTAGGCTAGTTTAAGCTAGTTTAAAGGCTAGTGGTCAGTGGGTTAGTGGGTTAGTGGGGTAGTATTAGCGACTACAGTGGGTTAGTACAATAGGGGGGTTTAAGCTAAGCTAGTTTAAGCTAGTTTAGGGGCTAGTGCTTAGTAGGCTAGTTTAGGGGCGACAAGTATATTCAGAACACGCCCTCGAACCGATATCGGGGCATGCCTCACCGGGTATCTTCAAGGTGAATGCTCATACAGACGTGCCAAGGAGGAGGAGGACATTCAACCTCGGTCGAGTGCTTGTTCTGAATAACCCCTGTGTCAGGGATGGAGGGTCATTGAGAACAAGCACCCGATCCGATATTGGGGCATGGCTTACCTTCAGACTGACACGTTGAATGTTCACACAGACGAAAGTACTAGTGCCTGGTCTATACCCCGTACTAGATGTAGTACTTCGTACTACATGTCGTACGGTCGGAGTTTGGTGATCTGGCCAAAAGTCAAATGTGTTGCGGAGATTTGGCCAAAAGTCAGACGGTACTACAAATTGAGATCCGTACCACGGAGCAGACCAGGCACTAGTGCTGGCGAGGGGGGGGGGCAAACTAAGCTAGTTTAAACTAGTTTAGGGGCTAGTGCTTAGTGGGTTAGTGGGTTAGTATTGGGGACTACAGTGGGTGAGTAAAATAGGGGGGTTTAAACTAAGCTAGTTTAAGCTACTTTAGGGGCTAGGGCTTAGTAGGCTAGTTTAGGGGCGACAAGTATATTCAGAACAAGCCCTCGAACCGATATCGGGGCATGCCTCACCGGGTACCTTCAAGGTGAATGCTCATACAGACGTGCCAAGGAGGAGGAGGACATTCAACCTCGGTCGAGTGCTTGTTCTTAATAACCCCTGTCAGGGATGGAGGGTCATTGAGAACAAGCACCCGAATCGATATTGGGGCATGACTTACCTTCAGACTGACAGGTTGAATGTTCACACAGACGCACGTACGAGTGGGCTCTTTGAATAATGTTCCTAGCCAGGTACACCACAGTTGTCCCGGAGGTTCCAAGCGCTCGACGGTGGGAAGTTCGACGATTTTGGGCGGTTTTGATCAATTTTGGGCGATTTCAGCGTAGGCACGCTCCCAAAACACACCTAGATTCCAGGTTCCAAGCTAGGTGCGGAACATTATTTAAAGAGTGCACTCGTACTCGATTCGCCGACTCAACGTCGGTCCAGTGCTGGTTCACAATAACCCCCCTGCCTCGCCGCCGTATTCGGCCTCGAACGACGCCTCCGCCGCCTTTTCCCCGAGAGTCAGCGCCGCGTTCTCCTCCACCAGGTCCTTGCGCGTCACCACCCCGATGATCATAGGCTTGGCCGGAGTGATGTACATATGCCGCAGCCCCATGGTGCGGAACAGCCGGTAGGCCCGGGACCAGGGCCAGACACATATAGTCCGCCTCGTCTTAGGGTGTCTACGTTTTTTGTTTGTTGGGTATGGGCATTTGACTCCTTGTTGCTGAGGTTGTTCCTGGTGTACCCATACACATTGACCCCATCGTCCTCCTATTGTACCTGTACACGTCTGCCTCCTCCTCCTCAAGGTATATTTGATGACGTCCCTCTAGCCCCAATATGTCGGATGACGCGACGAGTATCTGTCCGAGATGTGGTGGATGACATGGCGAGCGACGATTCACTATCCCTGCCCTGGTGAGCCTGGCGTCGGCGTGCACGATGAAGGGGTGGCGCTGCATGAAGTGCGTCAGCTCGATCGACATCTCCATGTCCTCGCGCGATATCGTGGGTGCCACCTGCTCAATCGTCGGCGACTTGAACGGTATCTGCTTGAGCTTCTCCTGCGTAAATGTGATGAAGGTGAGAGGATGTTAGTCTCACGTTGATAGTAGACTGGATTCAATTCCAAGACGCAAAGTTCAAGTGGACAGCCGTATTGGTATGTGAGTCTCACGTTCACAGGAAGCTAGGTCCAAGTGGATGGGTAAATTAGTATTTTAGGTCCAATTTGACAGGATGATAGGCTCAAGCGGAAGGGTGTTTTAGCATGCTAGGTTCAATGTGATAGCATGCTGCTAGGTTGAAGTGGATGGGTTTATTACCAGCAGCTCATCGCGCTCGACCGGGGTTTCAAACAGCGGCTCGCGGGGCAGGTCCGGGTCGAAGAAGGCCACGCGGTGGGTCAGCATCTTCAGCAGCAGGTTGCGGGTGATGGTGCCGCGGAGCAGGGGCTTGCGCAGCGTTACCCTTTCAGCTCAATTGGCAGATCTTCAAGGTTCTCATTCGTCTTCGAGGTAATCAGTAGCTCGCAGGGACCACACAGCCACCTGATGCGGTCAGAGCGTGTACAGGTACACTTCGGGCAAACAGTCAGTGAACGAGTGGCCAGGCCAGGGAGCAGGATGCGGCGAGTGCGTACAGGTACACTACGAGCATTCATTTCAGGTCAGCACACATTCAAGGTGATGAGGACACTGGTGAAGGACCCAGCCATGGAGCTCGATGGGGTCGCCCGGGTTCTCAGCCTCTTGCGGTGACACTGGGAAGCCACCATGCGACGTGGTACACAACACCTCCACCACCTGCTTCACCCTCATCACCGGCTGCCAGGGGCTTGCACTCGTCCACTTCTCAGCTCAACGTCAATACTTCTCATGGGTAACGGTGAGGTTTCAGCAGCGCTTGACAAGATCAATGGGCCATAACTCGTCGCATATTGGACACAAAATGTTCACTGCCCAAAACAGCTTCGGTTGAGCTGAGAAGTGGACGAGTGGAAGTCCCTGCCGGCTGCAACGTCACCAGCCGATCTGCCATGATCTCGTTCACCTTCAGCTTGTCGTGCGCCGGCCCCACTAGGTCGCTCTCCTCCAGGAACGGTGCCCCTCGGATCTTGATGTGCGTGTCGTAAATGCCGTGGCTTGGGGTCTGGCAGATAATGCTCGCCACGTCACAGGCTGCCATGCAATTCAAGACACGAAGGTCAAAACAAGGTCCAGCTACGACGTGGCTGGTTGCTCACAGTGTACCGGTACATTGATTAACGACTGCCGCGTCACAGGATGCCATTTATTTGAAACTTAATAATCATAGGATGCCATTTATTGGAATCAAATCGAGGGATCAAATGCGTTGGATGAGGTGGTGGGCAATATCTAGCAGGCCCTACCGTGGCTGTACCTATCGCCGATGGCCTTGGCGAAGAAGATGGTGAGCATGAGGGGGATGATGAGCTGCATGGACCCCGTGGTCTCCATCACCAGCACCGTGATGCTGATGGTCATGCGTGTGGCGCCTTGCGGTACGGCCAGATGAATGATGCACGCGTTGTTACACAGTGACATTGTTCTCCACATCATAATACCTGTACGCATGTACCGCCTTCTGCTCCGCATAATTCACCCGTGATTATTGACAACCTACTCCTATTCCTCCTCTTGATAGTATACCCGTACGCGTTGACCTCCTCCTCCTGATCGTGTACCGGTACACAAACAACCTTAGAATGTGATGAATGACATGACGATAATCGTGTATCAAGCCTACCTCCCAGGCCCGCGGCCGCGCCCACGACGGCGTAGGTGTGCAAATCCACCTGGACTCTTGACCCGGCGGCCTTGGCGATGGCCATGACCGCGCGGCCCACAATCTGGCCCATCGCGCCGCCCACCGCCAGGCTGGGGACGAAGAGGCCAGTGGGTGCGCCGATGCCGTACGTCCACGTCATCAGTGCGAACGTCATGCAGAGCCACACAGAAATAGTCGTGTCGGTCCAAACAAACACAGCACCAGCAGTCACTTGTTCAATATCTCCACCTAGCCTTCCGAGGTGACACAACTAGATAGAGTGTTGGCGCGTGGTACGTCGGTGGATCCTTCGGTTTGGTTTGTGTCATTGCACGTTGTAAGATGGTGGCACCTGCGATATAATGCGAGCAACCACACGAATGGAAACTAAAGCTGAGACTCGTTTCCATGTTGTGTGTTTGCTCTGCTTACCATGATGACGAAGTATATGATGAGAGCGTCCATCCCGAACAGGAACTCGTGGTCCGCCGCTACCTCGCCCACCTCGCCCAGTCGCAGGGTCCGGAAAACATCGCTCGCCACGTCATAGGATAAACGAGGGATCAAAGCGCAGGTGTAGGTCTGGCCGACATCACCTCTACGTCACAGGATGCCACTGACAGACTAAACTCGAGGACGAGGGCTCAAAAGCGTGTCGATGATGTGGTGAGCAACCTCGGCCAGCCGGGCCCTACCCAGGTGCAACAGGAACTTGAAGGACTCCGACAGCGGCACGTAGAACAGCTGCCCGTAGGCCGAGTACTTCCCCTCTTCGCACGGCCAGCCTAGGACACTACACTCGCCACGTCACAGAGTGTGTGTGCGCGCGTGTCTATCCAAAAGTAGACTAGGATGATCAGCTGCAGCAAGACCACCTAGACAACAGTACAGTAGGATGGAACTATCGCAACAAACGAGGGTCTATAACATGGCGAATACACGGCAGGCATAGTGCACTCGCCTCGTCACCCGGCGTCTCGAAGCTCGAGCAACGAGGGTCTCAAACGTGGCGAATCAAGCAGCAGGCATAATACATCGAGCCCTGCCTCTGGGCAGTACAGCTGGCGGAAGAACTCGGTGCGAATCTGGTCCTTGGACTCCACGCCGTATTCGAACGCCGGCTGGAGGATCTTGGGGCCGGCGATCCCGATGCGGAGCGGCGCAAGTTGAAATTGAAAGCAAAATTGGAAAGCGATGCATCGTAATTTAGCATCAAGCGCTGAAACCAAGCACGGTCAACCCTGGGTCAATCTGCGGTCAGCCTGCACCGCCCTACCGATGCGGAGTGGCGGGGGGATGTCCCGGCACGGTGAGATCACCATGCTGCAGGGTCATTGAAAACGACGTATCGTCCGAAGTTGGACCGACGATAAACCGAAAATGGGACGTGGGTAAATGCTCATCGATATGTCGTACTCCACCACGAACTGTGTTCGCGCGTCTATATGAGCAGTTACCCTGAAGGACAGTCATGCTCCAATCACCAGTCGAGACGTTGTTCTCAATGCCCCCCCTGCCATCAGCGTGAACATGATGGTGGCCGTGATGAGGGCGACGAAGATCACCTCAGAGAAGCGCCGCCACTTGAAAATGAAAGCAAAGTGATCATCATGTATTAGCTTTAAGCGCTAAGCCCAAGCACGGCCATCCTGGTGTCAACCTGGGGTCAACCTGGGGCCATCCTGGGGTCAACGTGGGGCCAAGCTAGGGCCAAGCTGGGGTCAACCTAGGGCCAACATGGGGTCAACCTGGGGTCAACCTGCGGTCCACCTGGGGTCAACCTGCACCGCCCTACCTCAGCGAAGCGGCGGAAGCTGTTTGACTGGGGTATCAACCGTTGCCGAATCATGGTGAGCTTGACGTTGAGGTGCACGAACAGAGCGCCCAAGCCGCCTCCCAGTAGGGTCAGGCGGATTTTGCACCACGTCATAGGGTGCTATTGTTTTATTTAAAACGTAAAAAGAGAGAATGTGGAAGAGATTGGGGAGAAAGAGGATAGAGAGAAGCGATGTTAGAGGAGAGAGGAGAGAGGAGGGGAGAGAGGAGAGAGGAGAGAGGAGAGAGGAGAGAGGAGAGAGGAGAGAGGAGAGAGGAGAGAGGAGAGAGGAGAGAGGAGAGAGGAGAGAGGAGAGAGGAGAGAGGAGAGAGAGAGGAGAGAGAGGACAGAAGAAGAGAGTGCCCAGAATGCGTTGGATGACGTGGCTGGCATCATCTGCCAGTCCCTACCCCCCAGGGCCCCGATGAAGCAGAAGATGGGCACCTCCCAGAAGTACCACCAGTACACGCGGCTATAGTTTGCCTCGTCGTCCGTGTACAGGCCAAAGTCTAGGGCCCGGCAGACATTGCCAGCCACCTCATCGACATGCGTTTTGAACCCACGATCCTCGATGTAAATGGCATCCTATGACGTGGCGAGCAATACTTGCCAGGCTCATGGCCTGCCACATTGTCGATACGCGTTGTGAGACCACGTTTCTTGAGTCCAGTGGCATCCTATAACGCGGCGAGCAATATGTACCAGGCCATACCGAAGTCGCGGTGGGTTCCAAACTTGGCGTAAGCAAAGTCCGTAGCGTCAAAGTCCAGCTGGTCCAGCCAGTGGGTGGTCAGCACCCCCATGCAGGTGGCCAGGAACCCGCGCCACAGCATCGCCGTGCTGTAGAAACTCGCACCCTCTGATCAGGGCCATACACGAGTTTCTTTCATTAGAGGGGAAAGAGGAGAAGGGCGAGAGGACAGAGATGAGATGAGGGAGGGGATAGGAGGGAGGAAAGAGGATAGAGGATAGAGGATAGAGGATAGAGGATATAGGAGAGAGGTGAGAAGAGACATGCGAGAGGAGGGAGGAGAGAGGAGAGAGGATCGAGGAGCGAGGAGAGGGGAGAGGATAGAGGGGCGACAAGCGAGGAGAAACAGGACAGAGAGGACAGAGAGGATATACAGAGGAGAGCGAGGAGAGCGTGCAGAGAGCAGAGAGAGGAGAGAGGAGCGAGAAGAGAGAGGAGGGAGAATGGAGTGGCGATAGAGGAGAGAGAAGATAGATAGGATACGAAGCAGCGAGTCGAGAGAGAGGAGAGAGGTGTAAGGCCCCGCCTCCTCCACAGTGAACAGCATCCCTCCGATGGGTGCACCAAACGCCACGGCAACCCCCGTCGCCGTGCCGATGGCGACGAAGTCCCGCTTGTCCGCGTCGTTGCGGAAGTGGCTGGGCTTGCGCGTCTTGAAACCCAGGCGTAGGGTGGGTAACGGCAAACACATCGTTTGGTCAGGTGACCATATCGCCACAGCTTCCTTTGGTAGGGATTTGGGTTGGCAACGGCAAATACACCATTTGGTCAGGTGACCCTATCACCACACCTTTGTTTGGTCACTGGCCAGAGCCACGAACGGGCGTAGGGTGGGAAGTGGCAAGTGCATGGTCTGATCAGGTGACCGTATCGACACAGCTTGGTTTGGTACCTGGCCGAGACCATAATAGAATCCTTCGATCAAGTGATCATATAACCGCGGCTGCATTTGGCGAATCACCGAAATTGTAGGAAACTTCACAACTGTGCAGAGTGCCAGGCCTACCGAGGCTGTGGGAGCCGAACGCGGACAACCCGCCGCTAGGGACTGATGGACAGTGCTCGCCACGTCATAGGCTGCCGTTTGACCCAAGGAACGAGGGTTCACAAACTCGTTCGATGACGTGGCGAGCACTATCCATCGGTCCCTACCCGCCGCCCACCAGCCCACCGCCATGAACAAACGGTCCTTCTTTCCCAGCGATGAGACCGGCGCCGATGGAAAACGAGATGCCTCCGAGCTTGGCAACAATGGTGCGGAGCCGGAGCAAAGGGTCATTGAGGACAAGCACTCGTGTCGAGATCGGACGTGCCCGCATGACTTACTTTCAGGGTGCATGCTCTTATAGACGCGGTTGAATGCTCATGCAGACGTGAGGACTCGGTTCGTTGGACCACAACGTTGGTCGACTGCATGTGCTCAATGACCCCCCGCGTGACTGAACTTCCGGGTGAATGCTCATACAGTCGCGCGAAACCGGTTCGTCGGAACACAACGACGGTCGAGCGTTTGTTCTCAATACCCCCCTTGCCGGAGCAAGCCACGCAGGTGGACTCCGTTGAGGTATGTCTTTAGCTCGGGGATCCCCGACCCCGCTGCCAATGGCTCGATGAAACTGACGAGGCCGCCCGCGCACGCCGCTAGGAAGCAGCTGAGGCATATGAACGCCACCCAGGAGGGGAACGCGCTCACACCGTTCTGAATGAGACTTGTGACAGTTCCGAACTTGAACGCATTGAGCTTGTCGATCAAACCGTCCACTGTGAACGCGATGAAGCCCATGACAACTCCGATGAGCGCCGACATCATCCACTTCCAGTTATTAAGGTCCGCACTTCAGTTTTGTGGTAAATGCCAAAACATACAAGGGACTCAGTGACCTTGTCGCTGCAGCTTTGTGTGGATGATGCCAAAATATTCACCACATTATTAGCTAAGAGTCAAGGAGAACGCGGCTAGGTGTCTGCGCAAACATTCAAGGAGCGAGTGCCTAAGCCAAGGAGGAGGAAGTGGCCAGGTGTGCACAAGCCTCACCACTTCTCCTCGGCCTTGTATTCGGAGCGCTTGCGGCTGCGGCGCGACTCCGCCTCCAGGTCGTTGTCCGTTGGGTAGCGGCGCACGTTGAACTTCGAAAGCAAAGTTTGAGAGCGGCTCATCATGTTTTAGCTTCATGCGCTGCAACCAAGCACAGTGACGTCGGGTTCAACCTGAGGTCAACCTGCACCGCCATACCGTGGGGTCGTAGTCGTGGCTCTCGAACGCCGCCTTGCTGTAGCGGCACAAATTGAATCTGAAAGCAAAATTGAAGAAAATTTGAAAGCAGATTATCAAATCACAGTCTCAAGCGCGTAGCGCAAGGCGCCTTCAACTTGGGTTTCATAGAGTCAACCTGCACCGCCCTACCATTCGCTTCAGCCGTGCATGCGCCTTTTCCGCGGCTTTGACCTCGAGCGCGCCCCCGAACCACTCTGCACCCCCTTTGTGTAACTCTCGCGACCCCTCCTCCATGTTCACCACCTCACCATAGAGCCCGACAGTTACTTATGTTGCTCGCCAGGTCATAAGACGCCATTTGACTCGATGTTTTTGTTGAATGACGTGGCGGGGAAGGCCAGGCACATGTCGCTCGTCACGTCCAAATGGCAATTGATGAGAAACGGAGTTCCAAAATGCGTTGGATGACGTGGCGCTGGCGGGATGGCTGAGAGTGCTCGTCGTGTTGTAGGATGCCAATTGAATTGAACTCGAGAAACGAGGGTTCAAAACGCGTCTCGGACGTGGCAGGCAAGTACTTCCCTGCCTTATCGAGCCGGTCCATCTCAATGTACTTCCCCGCGCCCCCCAGGTGCCCGCGTCGTAAGGACAACCTATGGCCCGCCACGTCATCGACACTCGTTTCGAACCCTCGCTTCTTCAGGTAAATGGCAAGCTATTCTTATGAGTGAAAGCAACAGCGTATGTGCCGTGCCCTACCGGAGGGATTTCCTCGCCCGCGCATGCTGCCGCTCCCTCGGTCGACGCTCCCTCGCTCCCTAGCTCCTGAGTCCTGTCGCAGCTGCCCCCGCGAGGCCGTGCTGGGGACGGCTCGTTCCATCTCCGGAGTTGGCTCCATCGCTACCGGACGCCTTCACCCAAACGGGGTGCCGCCTGCCTCCGCAACGGTATCTGACTCGACGGGTGAATCTAATTTCGCACCGAGACGTTGTCCCCTTCCCGCCGTGCGCGATTGGGACGAGCCCCGGGGAAGCACGAGGGGTGCAGTGCTCTCTTTTGAGGAAGCTATCCCCTCTCACGGGGTGCGGGCGACAGAGTTCTCTGTGCTCGAACCTGAGCTGCGACCTGCACCGTGAAGACTCAACTCAACACACAAAATGGTGAGTCGGCAGTCACCCGGTGTCTGCTGCGGGGCGTGAGCAGCAACCGACGCACGGGGACGAGGGACCGCGGCGTGAAGAAGCTGCGGTCTCCACGGGCGGTCGACCGCGCGCTGTGGGATCTGTGTGGGGCGCTTCGCATGTGAGGCGGATGAAGAGGGGACGGGGGCGTGGGGGAGTTCAACCCTGCGCGGATCCGGTGCGACATGGCGACAATAACCCCCCACCAGATCTGCGCAGTTTAAGGCAAAATAATCATGACGCCGCGGGACCAACGGGAGCCTATGGGCCCGTGGTAAACTGTTGTGGGAGGAGCAGGAGCGTGCACTGACATGATGCACGCCACGTACACACAGTACAACAGTATTGGGCTCTAGATGTGCGCTGCTTCTATAACTATTCAAATTTGTAATACTAACGTGACCGCTTGCTACCTCGTACCGGAATGATGATGACAGTTGAACTTGTATTACACGTACTATTAATTTGTCGTTGAGTGCTTCTTGATTTTCACGAGATGTCAGATGTATAGATCCAATGCGCTGCTTACAATGTGCTATGCATGTGAGTCCGCTGCGTGATGATATCCGCCACGCGGGTGGGCACAACGTTTTCACTCGCCGCCAACAGAGAACGGTGTCGGCGGGGGCCGGCACGGCTCCCTCGTCACCCGCCGGGTCCGGGAAGTTGAGCCGCTTGATTTTCGCCCACCCGCGGCGGCGGATATCCGTGTCGTACGCCCTGGCTGCCTCCTCCTTGTTGCAGCGACGGAAGTCGAAATTGAAAGCAATGTTTGACAGCGGCTCATCATACGTCAGGTTCAAGCGCGGAAACGTCAGGTCGGCGCCGTCTGTTGCATGCCATGGCACTGTACTGGAATTGTCTTCTGTCTCAAATATTGTCTCTGTCAGGCGCGGTCAAGCCCGGGTCAACCAGGGGACAACCTGCACCGCCCTACCTTGGTGGCGAATTGCCCTACGACGTATTGCCTCCTTGCATCCGTCATATACGGGACTCCGACCTCTGCCTGCCACGGTGTGGACTTGTAACATCGTTTGCGATTTTTGGACACGCCGAAGAACCCACTCTTGCCGACGAACCCACCCGCAGCACCGTGTGCGGCGGTCGAGCCCTGGGCGCCGACAGAGGAGGGCGGCAGGAGCGCTGCGTCGTCCGCCGGGTCCGGGAAGTTGAGCCGCTTGAGGTGCGGTGCGTCCACCCGCGCCGGCGGATTTCAGCGTCGTGCGCCCTGGCTGAAGCGGCACAAGTTGAAATTGAAAGCAAACGTTGAAAGCAATTTATGATATTATACGAGTGTATGCAAGCGCTGAAACCACAGGCGCTTTCAACACGGCTTTTGCTACTGTCAACCTGCATCACCCCACCTGGCGGCTTCCTCCTTGGTGGCGAAGTATCCTACAACGTAGCTCTTCATCTTTGTGGTCTTTGTTGCGCCTGGCACGCTCACCTCTGCCCGCCAAGGTGTTGCCTCGTGACACGTATGAGCATCTTTCGACACGCCGAAGAACCCACTGCTGCCAGGCGGCTTTCGAGCACTGAGCGGTGGCCGCTGCTGACTCGCGGCGCCTTGCGTGGCGGTGGCTCCCTCGGTGCCAGCAGGCAGCTCAGGTGCGAGCGAGAGGGCCAGCCCTCGCTCGTCGCAGCGCTCTCTGGCCTGCGCTGGGTATGCCGCCAGCTCCTCCGGCTGCGGGAAGTTGAGCGGCCGCACGTGCACCCACCTGTAGCGGCGCAACTTACAATTGAAAGAATACGTGGAAAGCAGTACATGATATTCTAGTGTCAAACAAACGTTGAAACCATAGCAGGCACTTTCAACACGGGCTTTGTTACTGTCAACATGCACCACCCTACCCATCCGCGCCGCCAAACCTCAGCGTCGTAAGCCCGGGCGGCGTCGGCGGTGACAAAGCCTCCGAGATCAAGGGTTTGCTCGCTAGGCAGGCACAGCCGCGCGCCCCACTTGAGCCACGGGGTGTCCTTGCGAATTTGCTTCTTTGTAAGCTGGCGCACGCCGTAGAGCCCAGAATGTCCGACTTTCGAGCCACGGTGGCCAGACTTTCGCTTCGGTGGAGGCGCGTCGTCGTTGCGGGCTGCGACATCGTCTCGCCGCCTGCTCCTCGACCCCTGCTCCTGCTCCTGCTCCAGCGATACCCTTGTCGCGTGTTGTTATGGAGGACTCGAGTCGCGCTGTCGTATGTGTGTTGAGATTGTGTGTTTTGGGTTTTTGTGTTTATGAATCTATTCTAATTGTGTGTCTAGGTGTTTCTATTCCAACTCAACTTGAGGGCTGCTCTGGTTGGGGGTGGTGGCGCCGAGGTGATGCTCGCGCTGCTCTGCTCACTGTCGGAGCTGATGTACGTTGGCCGTGTGGCTTGTACAGGTGACTTGGGCGGTTCGGAGGCCTCTCCTCAGTCGGAATCAAGTGACGGCTGAGGACGAATCGTGCTCGTCTTTGCGTTGGGCGAAGGCAGCGCGTGGAATCTTTACCGTTTGAGATCCTTGCTGCCATCCAGTAATATGCTGCCAGGTGGCAGTGGCCGTTAGATCCTGCAGTTCCCCAGTGGCCCGACCGGTGGTATGCTGCCAGGTGGCAGTGGCCTGGATCATTTGGAGGAGGGCTCACGTGGCGAATGCCACGTGTGGCTGCAATAATATTGTCAAGGCTGACAGTATTTTGGGGAGTTCCCCAGTGGCCCGACCAGTGGTATGCTGTCAGGAATGCCGTGGAGCTGGCTGACGTGGCACTGTCGCGCGTAAGCCATGTATGTTAGTATAATGCCCAGCTGTCTACTTAGGTGTGCGGTACTGGTGTGTGACACCTGTCTACGGGGGCAGCCTGGCCAGGCGCTCCCTCCTTCACGTGCGCCGCTACCGCGAGCAGTTCCAGTCCCCGGTCCCCGCTCTGTCCCTCCTCCCCCTCCTCCCCTTTGTCGCCCCCGTTACCGTCCGTGCCCTCCCCACTAGTGCCGCCCTCCACACCCATGACCTCGAGGGCGGCGCGAGGCCCAGGCGCCGGAGCCCGCGCGGGCCCGGCCGCCGCCCCGTCGTGCCGCGGCCCCTCCTCCTCCTCCTCCTCCTCCTCCTCCTCCTCCCCCTCCTCCTCCTCCTCCTCCTCCTCCTCCTCCTCCTCCTCCTCCTCCTCCTCGCCCGCCTCCCCCTCCTCCTCCTCCTTCTCCTCCTCC
>Ga0307489_10001841_pt1 | contig 14144 bp, 22 predicted proteins | sample SB12metaG_FD_202247 | JGI IMG/M metagenome (GOLD analysis project Ga0307489, IMG submission 202247) | Sea-ice brine microbial communities from Beaufort Sea near Barrow, Alaska, United States - SB 1.2 | ecosystem: Environmental > Aquatic > Marine > Coastal | place: USA: Alaska | collected... | reverse complement strand
GTGAAAGCGGGTACCGTGGACTTCATCCGCGACACCCTGGCGCGCCCCAAGAAGGACGACCCCGAGGTAGGGCGGTGCAGGTCGGCCATATCAAACTCAAGTTGAAAGCGCCTGTAACTAAGCGCTTGAAACTAAATATGATCCACTGCTTTCAATTTGCTTGAATTTTGCTTAAAGTCGACATTGCTTTTGATAAACTGCTTTAATTTTTATTACATTCAACATTGCGCCGCTACACCGAGGGCAAACAGACGCGCAAGCTGATCGGATGCCTGCTGTCGCTGGCCACGCGCAACCCGCGCGTGCAACACGTGCTGGTGGACACGGGCAGGGCTTCACTCGTCCACTTCTCACCTCAACCTGAGCCGTTTAGCACACTCAAAACATCCCCTAAACTTCCAAAGTTCTCCTCCATTAGCTACATAAATCCCCTTCAACATCCCCTAAACAACCCCTGTCCCACAAAAAGCGCTTACGTTGAGCTGGAAGATGAACGACTGTGAGCCCCTGGACACGGGCGTGCGCGCGCTGATCCGCAAGGGGCTCATTGAGCACAGCTCCATATCGTTCCATGGGGAGTTCTCCGCGCTCCGTGATTGGACCAAAGAGGCAGGGACCAGTGAAATCCTCACATTTCGTAATGTAACCCCTCGTAGCTAGTCTGTTGTTTCAGTATCATTCCGTTAGCTATCCGTGACCCGTGTCACGTGGCCAGCATACGTCCTGACTGTTTGCTCATAGTGTACCGGTGCACCCGAGGACGCGGCATGTGTGTACGGCCACCCTGTGCGGCGTCCTAACTGTTTGCTCATAGTGTACCGGTCCACTGTGGATGCGGCAGCCAACCGTTCCCTGACTGTTTGCTCGTAGTGTATCTCAAGCTGGCCCTACAAGTGGGAGTTCAACAACCCCACGCAGCTGCCCGCGGGGGTGGTGATTGACATGGCGCCCAGTCCCGTCCAGCCCGTGCAGGCGAGGTAGGGCGGTGCAGGTGGATCCTATCAAACCCACGTTGAAAGCGCCTCGAACTAAGCGCTTGAACCTAAATGATGATGAACTGCTTTCAGATGTTGCTTTCAAATACAACTTGCGCCGCTACACCGAGTGCAAGCCCTGCGGCCGGCGCCGGCGCGCGCGCAGCCGGCGGCACCGCCACTGCGCAGCAGCAGCAGCAGCAGTCCTCCTTGTCCCGCCGCAACCAGAGCTCCTCCGAGCAGCACGTCACCACCTCCACCTCCAAGCAAGTCTCGTATGAGGAGCAGCAAAACGCCACCCGCTCCACGGGCGCCAGGTCGACCGCGGTCAAAGCCCCGAAGCGCAAAGGGGTAGGGCCTGGCATTCATTCCTTGCCGCATCATAGGATGTCGTTTGACTCCATAATCAAGGGCATGTCGGGCCATATCTGTACTAGGGACTGGCACACATGGCTCGCCATGTCATAGGACGCGATTTAATGCAAGGCACAGGGCTAAAAATGCGTTGGATGACGTGGCGAGCAGTATCTGGCAGGCACTACTGAGGGGTGACGGGCGACATGCTGTACGGTGCCAAGAAGCGGGCCATCACCATGATGGCAGGGGCTCACACTTGCCTACGTTTCAGTTCAACCTAAGCCGTTCTGGTCATATCTGCCCGTCCCCCTGACTAATAGACTGGCGGAATATATGCACCCAACGTATCCCACAAGATGACCCAACGTATCCCACAAAGTGTGCTTGCGTCGAGCCGGAAAGTGGACGAGTGTAAGCCCCTGCATGATGGCCGCCGTGGCTGTTAACCCGCCGGTCGGGTCCGATGCGTCATGCGGAGCCACGTCATCCGCCGCGTTATGAAACCCCGTGTATTGAGCGATGTGGCGATTCATGAGTGACCGACGTGATGTGATCCGACGTGAACCGACGTGTTGTGATGTGAACCGACGTGATGTGACGTGGCGAGCCTGAGTGGGGTGACCTTAACCCGCGGGGCGGCACGCGAACATCACGCCCGCGGAGAGCGAGGAGATCGCCTGTCGCTGCCTGCAGGCAGGGGCATACACTCGTCCACTTTTCTGCTCAATGTAAGCACATTTTGTGGGATAGGTTGGGTGCATGATTTTCCCCCAGTCTATCAGAATAGGGGACACGGGGAGGTGTGACCAAAATGTATGAGGTTGAGCTGAAACGTGGACGAGTGTAAGCCCCTGCCTGGAGGCGCTCGCCAAGCTGTCACTGGGCGACAGTTCCTACCTGGTGCTGATCCACGGCGGGCCCCGCGCGTCCATCGACTGTCTCCGGCAGGGACGCCTGAACTAATGCTCGCCACGTCGTCAACCACATGTGTTGCATCGAATGAGACTATGTGACGAACGGGGCGAGCGTGTGTTGCGTTGAGTGACACCATGTGAAGTGGCAAGCGTTGCTTACCCGGCCCTGCCCTCTGGCTGTACAACCACAACATCGACATCACCTTCGCCTCCTTCTCGGTGATCCGCGGGCTGCTGCAGAACCCGAGGTCGGGTCGAGGCCCAATGGATTACTCCCGCCAAGCACCTCCTCCTCCTCTGCCTTCTCCATTCAAGGCCCCGTGGCATCTGACTATGTGCTGACAGTATACCCGCATACATTCAGCTCCTCCTTTGTCTCTCCCACCGAAGGCCCGATGAACAGTTGAAACCCTCCATTCTTGATTCAAGTGCCAATGCATGACGTGGTAGGAGTAGGTGTGTTCGACCCTATCCCGAGCACCATGATGAAGTTCCGCAAGCAAAAGCGATTCCGCATCGTCCCCGCCACCGTCATGGACGGCCTGAACCGGCACGGGTCGGTGCTGGACCTCAAGGCGGAGGCGGCGCACACGCTGTGGGCAGGGGCTTACACTCGACCACTTTCCGGCTCAGCGCAAGCACCTTTTGTCGGATATGGGGTGTTTAGGGGGGCATTCAGGTAGTGTCCAGGGCGAAAATAGGGGTTGTTAGGGTGTATTAGGGGGTGTTAGGGGGTATTAGGAGGTATGAGGGGGTGTTGGGGGTTGTTTAGGGTGTATTTTGTGTCAGAAACGGCTCAGGTTGAGCTGAGATGTGGACGAGTGTAAGCCCCCGCCTGTGGGCGTACGCTGGCGTGGGCGGCTCGGACGCCCAGGACCTCATCATCTCCGTTGAGATGCTGCCGGTCGTCAAGCAGGGCCTGGAGGTAGGGACGGCGCCTCCTCCTCCTCCTCCCTGACTGTTTGCTCATTGTGTACCGGTGAACCGGCACACACTCACCGCCTCCTCCTCCTCCCTGACTGTTTGCGCATGTCTACGGTGTACCCGCACACTCTACATCGTTCACCACTGCTCTCCGCGTCATCCATGCCGTATTGTACCTGTGATCGCCACATTCGCATCCTCAACGTGGTGTACCGGTGCCCGTCACGTCATTCTCCACATAGTGTACCATTGCCTGCCGCGTCATCCACCACATGTGTTACTAGTACTAGGCCCCACTTGAAGGAGGCACGCGGGATGAAAAACACCGATAGCGAAAACGTGCGCAAGTTCGTGGGTCTGTTGCTCGCGCTGGCCAAGGGAAACAAGCCGGTGCAGGATTTACTGGTGAAGGTAAGGCGATGCAGGGTGACCCTATCAAACCCACGTCGAAAGCGCCTGGAACTAAGCGCTCGAACCTGAAATATGATGAACTGCCGTCAAACTTTGCTTTCAATCTCATCTTGCGCCGCTACATGAAGGAGGGGTTTCGGAGTCTGATCCGCAAGTGCTTAGTGGAGCACAGCTCCATCTCATTCCACTCAGAGTTTTCGGATTTGAGAGACTGGATCCGGGGCAGGGACTTACACTCGTCCACTTCCCAGCTCAACCTGAGCCGTTTCTGACGCAAAATACACCCTAAACACCCCGTAATATTCGGCTCAAAGTAAGCGCTTTCTGTGGGATAGGGGTTGCGCTCAGGAATTGTTCAGGGGGTGTCTAGGGGCTGTCAGGGGATACTATGGGGTGTCCACGGTGTATTTTGAGTCAGAAACGGTTCAGGTTGAGCTGAGAAGTGGACGAGTGTAAGCCACTGATCCGGGGCGACCGCGGGGGAGCCAATTCGGCGGTGAACACTCGGGGGCGGGTGGACGCCGGTGAGAAAAACGCAGCGGAAGCACAGCTCAACAAGGCAGGGGGGGGTCTTGAGAACAAGCACTCGACCGACGTTGAATATCCTCCCCCTCCTTCGGGCGGGCATGCTTTATATGAGCATTCACTCTGAAGGTGAGTCGGAAGTCATGCTCCAATCTCGGTTGGAGTGCTTGTTCTCAAAGACCCTGCTGCAAGGGGACTGAGGCAGGGCCTGGCAGATGGTGCTGGCCACGTCATCGGCACGCATTCACACCCTCATGTCTTGAGTTACATGGCATCATATGACGTGGCGAGCAATATCTGCCAATCCCTAGACGGAGGAGGGCGAGTACGGTTCGAGGAGCCACGCGCAGGCGGCGCGCAGTCAGCAGCAAAACAGCAGCAGTCATCAACAAAACAGTCAGCAACAACAGCAGACCACGACGACGACGACGAGCACCACGTACACGACGTACGAGGTAGGGCGGTGCAGATTGGTCCTATGAATCCCAATTGAAACCGCCCAAAAATATACGCTTGAAACTAGAGAGTGATACATTGCTTTCAACTTCTGCTTTGAACCTCAACTTGCGCCGTTACAACGAGGAGCAGATGGCAGCGAAGCGCAACGAGCAGCGGAAGATCTCGCAGAGCGGAGCGGGCGACCCGTGGGGCGCCGGCGCCAGCAGGCAGGGGCTTACACTCGTTCCCATTTCCGCTCAACTTGAGCTCACTTTGCCACTTTCCGCTCGACTTAGGCTTACTTTGCCCCCCATATGATCCAAATTAACCCGTTGATGTGTCCAGAAGGTGCTCAAGTTGAGCTCTAAATTGAGCGATGTGTCCCGAAGGACCTCATATTGAGCTCTGAAATGAGCGAGTGCAAGCCCCTGCCGGCAGGCCTGGCGGAACCACATTCACCCCAGCGGCCGGCGGAGGCAAGTGGTCCATAGAAGAGTCGCTTAAGGTTGGGTCAGCTAGATATGTTTTGCTCGCCACGTCACACACCAACTTTGATATCCTCGTCTATTGACTTGGGCGACAGGTGTACAATGCTCCCATGAAATCCGTCGCATTTGAAAGCGTCATTTCTTGACTTCAATGCCAACTTATGACTTGGAGATGTTGACTGTGGGGCTCTTCATTACGAAGACCCCGAATTAATCTCTGGCGTTTGTGTGCATTTGACGAGTGGGAAAGCTGTTATTGTCTGACCCTAGCTCGATGTTCTGAACAGCGATCAGCGCGAGCTGCACTCCCAGGCGTCCGAGGCGCTGGTAGGGTCTTATACTCGTCCACTTCTCAGTTCAATCAGAACCATTTTTGTCATCACCCAGCTTATCCCACAGAATATGCTTACGTTGAGCTAAAGAAGTGGACGAGTGTAAGCCCCTGGGCGCTGGCGGAGATGTTTGCGGCTGCGCCGGCCACGGGGGTTGAGATCATCATGAAGGCAGGGGCTTACACTCGTCCACTTTTCAGCTCCACGTAAGCGCTTTCTGTGGGATAGGGGGTGCACTTAGGAATTGTGTAGGGGGTGTTTATGCGGTGTTAGGGGATATTAGGGGGTGTCTAGGGTGTATTTTGTGTCAGAAGCGGCTCAGGTCGAGCTGAAAGGTGAATGAGTGTAAGCCCCTGCGTGAAGGGCGGCGTGCGCGCCATCACCAACGCCATTGAGGCCGGCCACGCCGCCTTCGCCGCCGGCGGTAGGGCCCTGGCAGAAACTGCTGAGAATATTATTCATCAGATGTGCCAGAATTCATTTCTTATTATGTTGACGGCCACCCACCTTGATGTTTTGAGCATGCAGGGCTCGGCAGAACTGAACTTGCTCAAGATCTGTTTTGACACACTTGCCAATGCTCGTTTTGCTTCCCGCCTGAAGAAGCCCGCCTGATTTTCCTGTCGCCTGCCTAATGCCGCCCGCCTGAATGTTCGGGATCATCCGCTGGGCCCTAGCGAGCGGTTGCGCATTGTTGCACATGTTCGCCGCGTCGGAGGCAGGGGCTTACACTCGTCCAAATTTCGGCTCAACATAAGCGCTTTCTGCGGGATAGGGGTGCACTGAGGGGTTGTTTGGGGGATGTTCAGGGGGTGTCAGGGAGTATTAGGGGGTGTTTCGGGTGTTTTTTGTCCCAGAAACGGCTCAGTTTGAGCTGTAACGTGACCGAGTGTAAGCCCCTGGTCGGAGGTGACGGGGCGGCGCATACGCGCGGACGAAGACGTGCTGTCCGGCCGGTGCCCCACCGTCGTGCTCGCTGCCATGAAAAACTTCGCCAAAAACACAGCTGTGCAGCAGTGGGGCGCCATGACGGTGTGGGCGCTGGCCAAGGACAACCCGCGGGCAGGGGCTTACACTCGTCCACTTTGAAGCTCAACTTAGCTCTATTTGTCACTGACAACCTGACGCTACTCATCGTCACCTACAACACCGTGCTTACGGTGAGCTGACTAGCTGGACGAGTGTAAGCCCCTGCCCGCGGGCGAAGAGCGCGATCCTCGGCGCGGCGCCCGGCGGCGTGAGCCCGGGGGACGTGCTAATGGACGCGCTGTCTGCAGGGGCTTACACTCGTCCACTTTGCAGCTCAACCAGAGCCGTTTCTGACACAAAATACACCATAAGTAACCCCTGATAACCCCTGACACCTCCTGCACACCCTCCAAATAACCCCTGAACACACCCCCTGTCCCACGGAAACCGCTTGCCTACGTTGAGCCGATAAGTGGATCAGTGTAAGCCCCTGGCTGTCGGCGTACGGCAAGCAGTCGGAGGCCATCGCCAAGGCGGTGCTGGGCGCGCTGATGACGCTGGCGATGAACTCGCCGGAGTGGCAGGAGGCGGGGCCGAGCACTCGTGCCTTGTTTGTAGATGTTACTCCCAGTGGAGCTTCATACGGCCTGTAGTAAGTTGTATTTTGTTGAGCTTCCAAACAAACCAGGTACAAGCACTCACTACTCGTAGCCAACAGACGATGCACTAGTCCCCTTTGCTGCTCGATTTGAGCCGTTTTATGACTGAAACTACCGGCAGCTACCCCGCTTGAAACCTCCTAGATGCTCAAATTAAGCTGAAAAAGGAATGAATGGGCCGGCCCGGTTTGGAGGTTCTGACGGGGGTGGGGGCGCCGCACCTCATCATGGACGTGCTTGGTAGGGCCCGCCGGATCACGCCCGCCTATACTTGTCGCCCCTGATGTAAGCCACAAGGTTACTCACCCTATACTAGGCTCAACCAGCCTGGTTTACAACCCCCCTATTTTAGGCCCCTGTCTGACCACTCATCACTAACCACTGACCACTAACCACTAACCCTAAACTGGGCTAAACTAGCCTACTTTAATACCCCCCCTCGCCAGCACTAGCCTAGTTTGACAAGTATACGCCCGCCACCTCATCGCCACGCATTTGAACCCTCGTTTCGTGAGTTCAATTGCATCCTATGACGTGGCGAGCAATGGACGAGCGAATGTTGCCCGCCACGTCATCGGCACGCAATTTCGACCCTTGGTTCTCGAATGAAATGGTGTTCTATGACACGGCATGCGATGGACAAGCTTATATTGCCGCCACATCGTCGACACGCATTGAAATCCTTGTTTCTTGAGTCAATGGCATCCTACGACGTGGCAAGCAGTATGTGGCAGGCTCTAGTGCTGGGCTCGCACCGGAGCATCACCTTCAAGGGGGAGTTTGACCCGCTGCGGGGGTGGCTCAGGGACAACGCATAGTGTACCGGTGCTCGCCGCATCCCTCACCGCATTTGTATGTTTTCGTTATTTGGTCGTGTTTGATCGTTAGACTTGCAATAAAGACAAGACTTTATGAAAGCCAGCTGTCACGCCCCCACTGGCCGCCCTGCCAGCTGTCACGCCCCCACAGGCCGCCCTGCCAGCTGTCACGCCCACACTGCCAGCTGTCACGCCCCCACTGGCCGCCCTGCCAGCTGTCACGCCCACACTGGCCGCCCTGCCAGCTGTCACGCCCACACTGGCCACCCTGCCAGCTGTCACGCCCCCACTGGCCGCCCTGCCAGCTGTCACGCCCCCACTGGCCGCCATGCCAGCTGTCACGCCCACACTGGCCGCCATGCCCCCACTGGCCACCCTGTCAGCTGTCACGCCCGAACTGGCCGCCATGCCAGCTGTCACGCCCCCACTGGCCGCCCCTTGACGCTCGCCGCGTGATCCGCTGCACAGTGTGCCGGTGCTCGCCGCGTAATCCTCCGCATGGTGTACTGGTGCTCGCCGCTTCACCTGCCGCATTTGGGTGTTGTCGTTACTGGTATTACATAGTGCTCTATTGTTGGACTTGAAACACAGACTTCGTATTATTCTAGTGTAGCAGTGCTCGCCGTTTTGTGCGCTGTCGTTGTGTGTGCGTGTGTGCGTGTGTGTGGTTGCTCAGCTGCCTAGCTGAGCTGTCTCATTCGTGGTAGATGATGCCGCCAAAGATGACCATCACCAGGGGCTTACAATTGCTACTTTTCGGCTCAACGTAAGCACATTTTGTTGGATACGTTGGGTGCATGAATTTCCCCCAGTCTATAAGGCACTGGGGACACGGGGAGGTGTGACCAAAATGGCTTAGATTGAGCTGAAGTGTGGACGAGTGTTAGCCCCTGCCGAAGATGCCCATCACGCGGTGGGCGCGGGAAGCGCCGCCGCAGCCGCGGGGAGCACAGCCACGGCAAGCGCTGCCGCGGGGAGCGCGGCATACACCGCCGCGCGCTCAGCCTTCGCCGCCTCATGCTCCGCAACGTGCGCCGCGAGCTGCTTCTCCGCCAGCGCGGCCCTCAACCAGGGGCTTACACTCGTTCACTTTTCAGCCCAACGTAAGCGCTTCCCGTGTGATAGGGGGTGCGTTTATGGGTTGTTTAGGGGGTGTTTAAGAGGTGTTAAGGGGATATTAAGGGGTGTTTAGGTGGTATTGTGTGTAAGAAACGGCTCAAGCTGAGCTGAAAAGTTCACAAGTGTAAGCCCCTGCCCTCAACTCCGCCACCACGGTCCTCGCCGTTTCTATCTCGACCCTTGCCTCCGCAACATCGTTCTTAGCCTTCTCAGCTTTCACGCGAGCCACCAATGCCGCCTCCCGCGGGGTTGCGTTCGCTACCGCCGCCCAGGGGCTTATACTCGTTCACTTTAGAGCTCAACTTGAGCAATTCCAGGACACATTCATGAGTTAAGTTGGGTACACGACTACACCGTGGACAGAAGAGCTCAAGTTGAGCCGAAATCGGAACAAGTGTAAGCCCCTGCCGCCGCCGTGACAGCCCACGCATCCGCCGCGCCCGCCGAGTTCTTCAGTCGCATCTTCTTCGCCTGCGGGGGCGCGGACGCCGGTGTTCAGGGGCTACACTCGTTCACTTCTCAGTTCAACTACAGCCGTGTCTGACACACACAAAACTCCCTACACACCGTAAAACCCCCCTAACAACCCCCTCAACATGCGTTACACAATCCCTCTGCGCACCCTGTATCCCATAAAACGTGCTCAAGTTGAGCGGGAATGAAACCCAGTTGTAGGCCCCTGCCGGTGTTGTCCCGTCTGCAGCGCGGTTTGGGGCGCGCGGCCGCTTCACAGGAGTGACGCCGTCCTTGACGCAGGGGCTTACAATCGTTCACTTTTCAGCTCAACTTGAGCCGTGCCTGACACACAAAAACACCCTGCACACCCCCTGACACCCCCTTAACACGGGCTACACAACCCCTACGCGCACCCCCTATCCCATAAAAAGCGCTCAAGTTGTGCTGAGAAGTGGACGAGTGTAATCCCCTGCCTTGACGTAGCTGTCAATCGCTTGCGCGGCAGCCTCCTCGGTGAGGTGCATTCCCAGGTACACCTGTTTGCCGCCCACGCGCGGTTTCGCCTCCCACTTCCTGCCGCTCTTGTTCCAGGAGACGCCGATGATGAGAGAGATGCGCTTGTCGCCCGCATCCCCGTTAGCTGCGCCCTTCACTACCGCCAACGACGTATCCTCGACCGCATCCTCGAATTCCTCCTCGACCGCCTCTTCATTTTGGGGGATCGTCATCTTAGCGGTGGTGGCGCGCGTGCCGCACGATGCTCGCGGCGGTTACGGGGACCGCTTCGGGCGGCTTGGCCACCGGCCTTGCGTGACCCGGGCGTGATCCCGCACGGCCTGCGTGGCGTGGTGTCCAACGTTCTGCCTCTTCCGTGCTGCCGTGAGTTCCCGTGCACAATGCACATGCTCTGTTACTAACCCTAAACCCGTGCAAACCCGTGCAACCCTAAACTCGCTTCATGGTGGATTTTTGTGCCACGTGCCCGCCCCGTCCATCGGCCACAGCTGTGCGCGCCGGTACACTCCACGCAAGGAAGCATGGCGACGTTCGCAGCGGCGACACGCTCTGCGGCGGTCGCAGAGTCCGCTGGCGTCGCGGCGCGTCGCGGCGCCGCCGCCCCGCGCGCGGCGGCGGCCGCGTCCAACGCTTCGAGGGCCCTCGCCCCATCATCCAGCAGCCGATGCCCAGCCGCCGCCAGTGTCGCGCTGGGCAGCGCCCGCGGGGGCGGGGGCGGCGCGGGCGCGGGGGCGCGGCGGGGGCTGGCAGTTCGCGCGGCGGTGGCGGAGGCGGGGGAGAACGAGTCAAGCATGTTTACGGTCGGGCGGAAGGAAGCGGGGAACGACGGCTACGAGGACTTTGAAGACGAGAACGTCATCCCCAGGTCCGCGCAAACCAAACCACCATTGCCCTCGCATCCGAGGTTCCGAGCGTCACCTCTTCCTTCACCCAGGGTTTTTTCTTCACCTCTTTACGAGGACCAGGCTAAGTCGCGAGTACTCTCCGTCGAGCCATGACCACTTCATGTGTTTGACGAGCTCTGTGCGGCGCGGAGTGACGCCAGCGCGGTGGTGATAGCGGCGGCTGCGTGCACAGACCGCCCATCGCCAGCTGTGTTTTGCTATCCACAAGAAGTTGTCCAGCAGCGCTTGTCACGTTTCCGTTCCCCAACGTCGCGTCGTCTTGCCTGGAGCGGGACGCGCGACGCGCGCTGCGCACCACCGGACTGAAAGCGCCATACCTTCCGCGTGTTGTGTCGCAGGGTGGAGGCCGAGTTCGTGTGGGCATCGGACCGGGATATGCACAGGTGGGGAGGCGTTCGAATCAATGCCCAGGATAAACTTTTCCATATGTCTAGGCGTCGCTCTGCTCCAGTCTGTCACGTGTCGATGGATGTATTACAACGCTAAGACTCTGGAGATACGTGTGCTAGAACACGCGCAAAGGTGCGAGTCATGCAAAGAGCTGTCGCTCGTGGAGAATGAGGAGCAGACAGGAACGTAGCTCCTATCTAGATACAGGCTGTAGTAGTGTTGCCGATAAACTAACGTAACCCCACAGAGGGATGCCGTGCCAGGGGAGTGCAGAGGGGTGCTGCAGGGATGCTATAGGTGTGCCGCAGGGGTGCCCCATCCATACTCTACGTGCCGTGTCACATTATGCATTAAGCCGCGCCAACCGATTCGTTCTAATGAAGTTGGACCTTGGGCGCGGGTACCGGGACCTGGAGCCGTTCAAGCAGGACCTGGCGGGCATCAAGTACGGCGCCATCGAGGCAGGGGCTTACACTCGTCCACCGTTCTGCTCAACGTAAGCATATTTTGTGGAATACGTTGGGCCCTTGACTCCCCTCAGTCTGGTAGATGGGGACACGGGGAGGTGTGACCAAAACGGCTGAGGTTGAGCTGAAAAGTGGACGAGTGTAAGCCCCTGCATCGAGGCCGGCGAGGGGGAGGGGGCCGCTCCCAAGCGGAACCTGGTGTGCCCCGTCACGTACAAAATGATGCTGCCGCGCAAGTACGACGCGGCGCGGAAGGAGCCCTACCCGCTCCTCATCGTGGTGCCGGCCGACGCCGTAGGGCCGCCCAGAGATTTCTCAACGTCCGCTGTGTTGCCAGCTGTGTTGCCAGCTGTGTGGTCACGTCTCTTGGCCAACTGTGTGCCCGCTGTGTTGCCAGCTGTTTGCTCACTTCTCACATGACAACTGTGTCCTTACACACAGTTTCCAGCTCGCCTTTCTTGAATGCAGAAAAAAAAAGGCGGATTGCCGCCCACTCGCCTGATGTTCCAAACTCATTTGTGGCGGGCCGTACGACGCGGGATATGGCGCCGGCAGCGTTATGGGGGCGGGCAGCGGCGGCGGCATCAAGGTAGGGCGGTGCATGTTGACGGTATGAAATCACGCGTTGAACGCGTCAATGGGTTCAGCGCTTGAAACTCTAATATCATGAAGTGCTTTCAACGTTTGCTTTCAATCTCAACTTGCGCCGCTACATCGAGGCGGTGAAGAAGCTGCACTTCCACGATGAGCACGACGCCATCGTTTGCGAGCTGGGGTTCAACCGCCCCTCCTGGGCAGGGGCTTACACTCGCTCACTTCAGAGCTCAACTTGAGGACGTTCGGGACACGTCGCTGACGTTAGAGCTCAACTTGAGCACCTTCAAAGCACAATTCAGGTCATACGGGGGATAAAGTGAGCTTAATTTGAGTAGAAAGGTGCAACGTAAGCTCAAGGAAATGGGAACGAGTGTAAGCCCCTGGTACTGGGTGGCGGACAGCAGCATCAGCAACCACGAGTCATACGTCCTCAATGTCGTGCTCCCTCGGGTACTGGCCGAGCACAACGTCGGGAGAATCAGCCTGCTGGGCTACGCCAATGGAGGCAGGGCCACGCACTGCCCCCTCTGCGCTGTGTGCTCACATTGCACCTGCACACCAATGCTGCCGCTGCCGCCATCTGCTTGGCTTGTTGCCGATATTCCTTTGACTATTGCTCATATGCGGATTTACACCAATGCTGCCGCCGCCGAGCAGACAGTCAGGTTGAGCTGGGACCAAACAATTTTTACACCAATACGGGCACCTGTCCGAATAAGCTTATAGCATTGTGGTCACCTGACCAAACAAGCTCACACCAATCTGGTGACCTGACCAAACCAGTCCATCAATATGGTGACCTGACTAAATCAGCACGGCGCGTTTGAGGCCCTGCGGCACGGGTTCGGCGCGCTGCACCTGCTGATGCGGCACCCGCACCTGTTCCACCGCGCCGCCGTGTGCGACGTCCCCGTGCTCGGCAGGGCCTTACACTCCTCCACTTTCCAGCTCAACTTGAGCGCTGTGTATGGGATAGGGGGTGCGCGTAGGGGTTGTATAGCCCGTGTTAAGGGGGGATTTAGGGTGTGTAGGGTCTTTTCTTGTGACAAACACGGCTCAAGTTGAGCTGAGAAGTGGTGAGAGTGTAGGGTATCTTCTTGTGACAAACACGGCTCAAGCTGAGCTTAGAAGTGGACGAGTGTAAGCCCCTGGTGCTCGGCGACTTCGTCGGCATCCTCAGGCAATGGGGCATCGAGGCAGGGGCTTAGACTCGTCCACTCTCAGCTCAACTTGAGCCGTGTCTGACACAAGGAAACACCCTAGACACCCTTGAAACCCCCTAACACCCCCTTTACACGGGCTACACAGCCCCTGCGTGCACCCCCTATCCAACACAAATCGCTCAAGTTGAGCTGAAAAGTGGACGAGTGTAAGCCCCTGCATCGAGGACTTCGGCCCGCCCAAGAACACAGGCCCAATCAACCAACGCCGAGACGTCGACAGGCCCCAGGTAGGGGGATCATTTGAGAACAAGCGCTCGACCGACGGTGAATCGGCGAACCGAGTGTGCGCGTCTGTATGAGCATTTACCCTGAAGGCAAATTACGCGGGCACGTTCGAACTCGGTTCGTGTGCTGAATCCTAAACCCAAAAGTCTAGACCCTAAACCCTCTCAACGACCCTGCTGCCAGGACTGGGTGTTCGAGCCCGAGGAAGTGATCGAGCCCAAAGCGTTCCGGGACTCCGTGCATGACATCGATGGCAACGCCGCTCGGTGGGGCCTGCCACAAATACGCCGATTTCGGTATATCGCTTCCCGCGCCGAGCGCTGACGTTTTGCCCGCAACTCTGTATGGGCATTCAACCTGACGCCCGCTTGCCCGCGCGAAGCGCTGACGCTTTGCCCGCAACTGTGTACGGGCATTCCACCCAGGCGATATGACAC
>Ga0307489_10001840_pt1 | contig 14145 bp, 26 predicted proteins | sample SB12metaG_FD_202247 | JGI IMG/M metagenome (GOLD analysis project Ga0307489, IMG submission 202247) | Sea-ice brine microbial communities from Beaufort Sea near Barrow, Alaska, United States - SB 1.2 | ecosystem: Environmental > Aquatic > Marine > Coastal | place: USA: Alaska | collected... | reverse complement strand
TCGCGTCGTACCCTGCAGATTTGCTGATTATTGGGTGCGGGGACAAGATTGGGCAGCTGCCCCAGGCAGGGCTTACACTCGTCCACTTTTCAGCTCAACGTAAGCAATTTTTGTAGGATATTTTCGTTTTTTTAAGTATGAGAAGCGGCTCAGGTGCAGCTGAGAAGTGGACGAGAGGAAGCCCCTGGCCCCAGGCGACGATTGATGCCTTTCAGCTGACCGAGACGCGGCTCGAAGTGTTAGACACGGTGAGTTCAGTCCCAATCAGGGGCTTACAATCGTCCACTTTTCAGCTCACTGTAAACACCTTTCACGGGACATGTTGCGTGGTTTCAGCCGCCAAAGCGATTCAAGTTGGGATGAGAAGTGGACGGGTGTAAGCCCCTGCTTCAGACCCAATCTGTGTTCATTTCTGTCTCCATCGCAGCGGCGCTTTCGGCAGTACCGTCACGAGCTCGACACTGACATTTGAGGCTGACAAAGACAACGTGTTTCTCATGTTACACAGACAAACGCTATCGCCACATACAACATCTTGGTCCAGGAGGGGAGACAGGTAGCTGCAGCTCTGATGCTGCCTACAAAATAGCCAACTCGAGATCAGAGTATGGGTGTATTGGATTGTAGTGGAGTGTCGTAGAAGGTGGTCGAGTGTAGTGTAATGTGTGGTTAAGCTCACCATGTGAAGCGCCTTTGGGCTCGATGAACGTGAAAAAAACAACAGTATGGTAATGTGTGTGACTGTCAACTGTAAAACTGTGTGTGCCACGTACTTGATGTACAGCATCCTGATCCAAGCACGGAGACAAGTAGCCGCAGCTTTGATCCTGCCTACGAAACAGCCAACGCCAGCTAGGATTGTATTGGATTGTGGTGGAATGTAGCGGAACGTGGTGGAAAGCAGTAGAATGCGGAGAAATGTTGTATAACGTAGTATAAGATGTACTGGCATTACATGATGCAACGAGCCTCCAATCAGCATCATTGACCCATCAATTGATCCCACTCTACCCCTCTCAAGACCCCCGCAACATGCCCTGAACCCCACTCAAAACCCCCTTAAAGCCCCCCTTAACACCGAATGCAGAGCGTCCCTGCTTTCATCCTGTACTTTATGTCCCGCGTCCGCCCACGGACGACACGTACGTAGCACCCTTGGAGTCGGGCGGCTTCGGCACGAAGCAGGTGAAGCACGACTGCCGGTGCTTCCTGTTGTGCCCGCCGCACGCCTCGCACTCCCAGTCGCCCCACTGCCCGTGCTCCTTTCAATAGGGCCTATCGGAATTTGCTCGCCACGTCAAAGGGCGCCGTTTAACTCAAGAGACGAGGGTGCAAAGTGCGCTGAGTGACGGGGCCTGGCAGATATGGCTCGCCACGTCAAAGGGTGCCGTTTGACTCAAGCGACGAGCGTTCAAAGTGCATTGGATGACAGGACTGGCGTATATCGCTCGCCACGTCATAGGGTGCGGCGTAACTCAATAGACGAGGGTTCACAGTGCGTTGGATGACAGGGCCTGGCAGATGTTGCTCGAGGGGGCGAGCAATATGGACGAGGGATCATCGTGCATTGGATGATGTAGCAGTATCCACCAGGCCCTTCCTTGGGAATCCGTCGGGGAGCACCGGACGGGTTGAACCCGCCCGCGGGGTTGATGAATCGTCCCTGGTGAGAGGGTCATTGAGAACAAGCACTCGACCGGTATCAGAACATGACTCACAGACTAGGTACCTTGAGGGTGAACGCTCATACAGACGGGGAGGAGGAGGAGGAGGAGGAGGAGGAGGAGGAGGAGGAGGAGGAGAAGGAGGAGGAGGAGGAGCAGGAGGAGGAGGGTGAGTGCTGATACACGAAGGAGGAGGAGACTCGACGTCGGTCGAATGCTTGTTCGCAATTGCCCCCCTGCCTGGTTATCGAAGAACCGCCCAATCGCCTTGTTCCCGCCCACGCTGGCGCCCTGGCCGGGGACGCCTCCTCCGCCCGTTTCTGCGAACATAGGTATTCGCGTAGAATTTTAGCACATGAAGACAACCACGCAACAGCCAATTCATCTCTGGTGGCATATAACCGTCATAGGATACTGAAACGAGGGTTCGATAGGCGCTGGATGACTGGGCGGGAAATCTGCCAGGCGCTTATCACGGGGACCCCGGGGTAGGGGGCACCGGCGGGGGCGGCGGGGGCGGAGGACCGGTACACTATGGGCAAATTAGGGTTAAACGACATGCAATACTGACCTGGGCCAACGACGCCCATGCGAGCCTTCTGCGCGTTCTCCATCGCGGTGGCCAGGAACTTCTTCTCCCACCCCGCGTCCTCGCTGTCGCTGTCGCTGCTGCTGCTGCGCCGGCGCTTCTTGTGCTTCCTGCCGAGCGGTGGAGTTTACGTGTGTGTAAGCGATGTGCGTCGGAGACAGGTGGGCACACACAACACGCAGGAAGCTAGGGCAGAGGCAGCCCGAAACTCAAGTGCGGAGGCGGGCTGCCCGAAAGTGGAAGATGGCTTTCTGGGCAGGGGCAGGAGGGTTGACTCCCGGCGTCAGAAGTTGAGACGCGTCGTCAGGGGCTCGGGCTGCCGCGTCAGGGGCAGGATGGAATCGGGCTGAGTTAGGGCACGGGACCGAAACTGAGCTGACGCGGCAGCCCAATAACGCCTCTAACACCCCCGAATGTACCAAGGGGGGACGTCGCCACGCGATGCCACCGCCGCTGCGACATCGATCAACACCCAATGGGCGCTGCCAACGCTCGTTGGTGCGCTTTGACGGCGGCGATCGTGCACGAATTGGGCAGGGGCGAACGAAACTGGGATTGAGGCAGACCACGCATTTTAGCCAGGGCTAAACTTCTGAACCTCGAGAGCGGGAGCGAGAGACGGGGGGCGGGCGGGGCCGAAGAGGAGATCTGCTTCCGCCGCCTGGGAAGGCGCGTGCGGCATGAACCTAGGGTGGAATAATTAACACCACAACGGGAGCGGGGGGCGAGGGGCGGGAGCGAATCTCCCATCCACCGGTGGCGGGCTGTGGTGCCCCCGCACTTACTTTTTCTTGCTCTTCCGGCTCTTCTTGCGGCTGCGACTGCGGCTGCCGCTGTCGCTGCCGCTGGCCTTTTCCTTCTTATCGTCCTTCTCCTTCTTGTCCTTCTTCCCCCGGGACCGCGAGCGGGACCGCGAGCGGTCTTTGTCCTTGCTCCGACCCTCGCGCTTCTCGTCCTTGTCCCCGCCATCCTCCTTTGACGCCTCTACCTCTTTTCCCTCAGCATCCTTCCCCTCCTCGGCCACCGCCACCGCCGCCTCCTCGGTCACCGCCACCTCCGCCGCCACCGCGACTGGCTCCGCATCCTTCTCCGCGCCCTCGTCTCCGCTCATGTCGAGTGAGTTCGCAGCGCGCGTTCAAGGCGCCGCGCTTCTAGTTCTGGCAGGCGGGACACACGAAGATCGCTGCTCCCGCCTGACCTGATTTGCGCATACGATCGTGAGCGTGAGCCCCCCATCGGATCTGCACTGAAAGGCCAGTTCCCGCTGTATCCTCTTGCTTAGTTCACTCTGGCGCGCGGGCGCAGCATAGCTCGCACATAGTGAGCGGGTAGAGCACGCCGCCTTGTCCCGCAAGTGCCAGGCTTACATGGAGTCCGGCGCGGGTGCCGGGGTGTTTCTCAGCAGCGACGTTGACCTGGACGTGCGGCTTCAGGTGCGTGGGGAAGACATGGCTTTGGGGCATTCAGTTTTTTGGATGGGCCGAGGCGAGGGTCGCGTCAGCTCAACTGGCACTCACACCGAGGCGGAACGCTGGTCGCTCTCACGCGCCCCACACTGAGAACTCGTCCATACCACGCGCGTTGCTCCAAACCTAGAGCGAGCGAGAGCGAGCCAACTTACAGTCACACGGCGTCAATCCGCCTCCGTTGTATATAAATTTCGTTTTGTTTCGCCTGTGTGTGGGAAAGAACCACTAGCAATGCAGCCAATACTTTGCACGATAGACAACGCTGAGTTTCGTTGCACCCGACTACCCATCCGTCGCAGGTTGTTGGGTTGTACGGACGACTCCCCGCGGCAGGGACCCCCCAGCCACCTCGTTGAGCCTGGCGCTTTCCAAAGCATCTTCCCAAAATCACGGGTTCCCGTGACTCGGCACTCGGCACCCTTCGAGTCTCGACTCTCCCCTCTCCTCTCACTCCTCTCACTCCTCTCGCTCCTCTCGCTCCTCTCGCTCCTCTCTCCACTCTCTCCTCTCTCCCCTCTCTCCTCGTATCTCCCCTCGTTCTTCTTGCCTCTCTCCACTCACCTATCCTCCTCCTCTCTCCCCTTTCCCCTCTCTCATCACTCCTGACTGCTGTCTGTTGAAAGCGTGGCTTCCTCCCATTCGGCGCGATACTTGCGTAAGGAGTACCAAACCGCGGAAGGTCAAGCCGAATTGAGCGTCAGCTTCCAGCTGTTCGCGGAAGGTACGCAGACGCATCCATTTCGTCTTCCCTCGCGAACGTTTCTCATTCACCGCCTACAGTTGTACCTCAAAGTTGTGCTTCCCCAACAAGTGTACCCGTGCACACTCGCCGCATCCTATACCTCCTCCCTCTCATTGTGCACACGTACACACTCGCCGCCCCCTCTACCTCCTCCTTCTCATTGTATACCTGTATGCTATCGCGGTATACTCCACTTCTTACATCTCGTAGTGGACCCGTACACACTCGCTGTATCCTACACTTCCTCCACCGAATCGTAGTGTACCCGTACCCGTACACACTCGCTGTATCCGCTAGCTCCTCCGTCGTATAGTTTAACCGTACACACTCGCCGTATCCTCCTCCCTGGCCTGACACGCCATCCCCTACCACATTATTGCGCCCAGATGAAGCGCTGACGACGTCCACGAGCACAGCCGCGGCGGTGTTCGAGCAGGGCGCGGCGAAGTGGTCGGAGACGCTGTTCTTTCCCGTCAAGTACCGTGACTTGTCGGCGGGCGCGCGGCTAGAAATCAAGGCAGGGGGTACATTGAGAACACGCACTCGAACCAAGATAGAAGCATGACTTTCCACTTACATTCAGGATGAAAGCTACAACACTCGACCGACGTACAATCTCCTCCTTCTCCTCCTCCCGCGTCTGTATGATAATATACGTTGAAGGTGACGGGAAAGTCATGCTCATATCTCAGGTCGAGTGCTTGTTCTCGATGACCCTCCTGCCAGGTTTGGGATGCGCGCAACATTCTGCGGCGGGATCTAATTGGGAAGTCCACGTTCTACCTCTTCGACGAACACCAGTCGCTGCACAGGTAGGGCCTGGTGGATTATGCTCGCCACGTCATACGTATCACTTTGAACTCTCGTATATTGATTCAAGCGCCAACGTGTGACGTGGCAATCATAATCCGTAGGGCCTAGCATGCCTGCCACGTCATACCTGTCACTTTGCACCCTCGTTTATTGAGTTGAGCGCCAACCTGTGACGTGGCAAGCATAATTCGCCGGGCTCTATTCAGAGGGGCAACCAGCGCATGTTTCTCGAGCGCATGCACAACGGTGCGGTGGTCAAGGCAGGGCCTGGCGTATATTGCTCGACATGTCACAGGAACCCATTGTGCTCCCGAAACGCGGGTTCAAAGTGCGTCGCATGAAGTGCCGAACAAAAGGGCTCGGCAGATATTGCTCGCCACGTCATAGGAACCCATGTAGCTCCTGAAAGGAGGGTTCACAGTGCGTTTGATGATGTGGCGAGCAATATCCGCCAGGCTCTACGTCATGGAGCCTTCGTCGTTGGAGACCACGTCGTCGCTGCGCTGGGGGGACCTCGGGAAGTTTGAAGCGCGTCTAAAGAGTTACGAACAGGGTGAAATGACCGAGGTGGACTGGTTGGACAGGTAAGGCCTGGCGGATCGCTTGCCACGTCATAGGATGCCATTCAGATCAACAAACGAGGGTTCAAACTGCAATGGATGACCTGGTGGGTAATATCTGCCAGGCCCTATGGACAGGCTTACTTTCGCGCGCATAGACGAGATGCGAAAGGCACAGCAGGCCGTGCAGCTTTCCAACGGGTAGGGCCCGTTGGATTATGCTTGCCACGTCATAGGTTGGCACTCAACTTAAGACACAAGGGTTTGAACCCAGATATATGACGTGGCAGGTATAGTCTGCCAGGCCCTGCCAACGGGCAGATGGAGATCCATATCGAGATCCCCACATTCTCGGCACCGGTCGTGTTTTCGGAGCAGGCGCCGCAGTCGTCCGAGCAAAGCACCAAGCCGCCGTGGGTAGGGCCTGGCGGATTGCACGCTCCACATCATGAGATGCCATCCAAATCAAGCGACGAGGGTTCACAGTGCGTTGGATGACAGGGCCTGGCGGATATACTCGCCACATCATGAGGTGCTGTGCAACTCAAGCGACGAGGATTATATGTGCGTTGGATGACGTGGCGAGCGACATCCGCCAGGCCCTACCACGTCATTCAGTCATGGTGTGCCATTTACGTCAAGCGACGAGGGTACGAAGCGCGCTGGATGACCTGGCGAGCAATATCCGCCAGACCCTCGAAGACGGAGCAGCTGATCTGGCTGGTGGATAGTGAGGCAGGGGGGCCATTGAGAACAAGCCTTCGACCGACGTTGATTGACTCGAATCTCCTCCTCCTACTCCGCGCGTCTGTATGAGGGTTCACCCTGATGGTAAGGCATACTCTGATCTTGGTCGACTGCTATTTCTCAATGTCCCTCATGCGAGGTGACCATGGGTCTGGAGAATCCGGCTGAACGAAAGCATCAGAAGCTGACGCGCAGCGTGGCGCGTGGCGTGGTTGACCACGACCTGAAACCGAACGGGGCCGAGAAGCGAAGTCTGGCTATGGCGATCAGGCGAGGAGGGTTATCTAGATAAAGCACTCGGCCGACGTTGAATCGACGAACGAAAAATCGGTCGAGTACGCGAGTCTTTGCAAGGATTCACAGTGCCTGAACGTTATGGTATATCATGCTCCGATCTCGGTCGAGCGCTTGTTCTCAATAACCCTCCCACCCTTTCACACTGAATGTTAGTCATGCTCTGGTCACGGTCGAGTGCTCGTTCTCAACGACCCTCCTGTCAGGTTACCGCCCACCCGGCAGTTGGGAGCAGAGTTCAAGGCTCTGCTGTGGAAGTTCCGGTTCTCGCTGCGGACGGAATCTGGCGCGTTGACCAAGTTTCTCAAGTGCGTGGACTGGGTAGGGCCTGGCGGATATTGCTCGCCACGTCATCGACACATAATTTGAACCCTCGTCTCTTGAGTTACAAGGCACCCCGAGTCATTACTGCTGCGGTGAGAAGGTTGAGAGAGGTAGGGCCTGGCGGATATTGCTCGCTACGTCATCCAGCGCACTTGAACCCTCATATCTTGAGTCAAATGGCACCCTATGAAGTGGCGAGCAAATCCGCCAGGCTCTGTATTGCTGTCCACGTCATCCGAGCGCTTTGCACCCTCAAATCTTGAGACAGAAGGCACCTTATGATGTGGCAAGCAACATCCGCCCGGCCCTAGGACGGGGGCGATAGCGAAGAGGCGAAAGCATCCATTGAACTCATGTACCAGTGGGCTCCGATCGATCCAGCCTCCGCGCTGGGTAGGGCCTGGCGGAGATTGCTCGCCATGTCATCCAACACACTTTGAACACTCGTCTCTTTAAATTCAAATGGCACCCCATGACGTGGCGAGGAATATTCATCCGCCTGGCTTTAGCGCTGGAGCTTCTCTCTCCCTTCTTCACAAACAACGAGGTGCGGAAATACGCCGTCTCGGTCCTCTCCGACGCCGCTGACGACGAGCTCATGTGTTACCTGTTGCAGCTGGTTCAAGCCCTGAGGTAGGGTCTGCTGCATATTGCTCGCCTCTTCATCCATCGCACCTCGAACCCTCGTCTCTTTACGTAAACGGCACCCCATGACGTGGCAAGCAATATCCGCCAGGCCACGTCATCCGATGCACTTTGGGCCCTCGTTTCTTGACACGGCACGTTATGACGTGGCGAGCAATATCCGCCAGGCCCTACACTGAGGTACGAGAGTCAGGACGACAGCCAGCTCACCAGGTTCTTGGTCGACCGGGCTGTGGGGAACCCAGTCTTGGCAGGGGGGGTTATTGAGAACAAACACTCGATCGACGTTGCATCTCTTCCTCCTCCGCCGCCGGACTGTATGAGCATTCAACATGAAGGCATCATGCTTTGATCTCTATTCAAGTGCTTGTTCTGATTGACCCTTCTGCTTGGCAAACTTTCTGCACTGGTACCTGGTGGTGGAGTGGGAGGATCCGAGCTTTGCGCCGCGCTCGGCGCACACGCACCAGATGTTCGAGGAGGCGTGTCGTGTCTTGGGGCCCAAGGGAGAAGAGTTGTGGGACTCGCTGAGACGACAGAGCGAGCTGATGGCGCAGCTGACGGTAGGGCTTGGCGGATATTGCTCGCCACAGCATAGGGTACCGTTTAAATCAATAGACGAAGGTTGAACGTGCGTGGGATGACGTGGCCTGGCGGACATTGCTCGCCACGTCATACGGTACCGCTTGATTCAATAGACGAGGGTTCAAAGTGCCTTGGGTGACAGGGCCTGACGGATATCGCTCGCCACGTCATAGGGTGCCGTTCGCTCAAGACACGAGGGTTCAGAGTGCGTTGGATGATGTGGCAAGCATTGTCCGTCCGATCATAGTTGACGGCCATCACGCGAGAGCTCAACGGCATGCGGGGACAGCCCAGAAAGGTGGAACGCCTCAGGGCGCTCCTCTCTGACCACGGTGAGGCTGCGCAGGTTGACCCTATCAAACCCACGTTGAAACCGCCTGGAACTAATCGCTTGGAACCGAAATGTGATGAATCGCTATCAAACTTCGCTTTCAACTTCAACTTGCGCCGCTACTGCACGGCGCTGCGTCGTTTACACAACCTCTGCCGCTTCCCATCGATCCGACGACATCTGCAACCGGCATCATTCCCGATCAGAGCAAGGTTTTCAAGTCCGCCCTCAGCCCGCTTAGTCTGGCGTTTCGCTCTGCAAACAACGCGCCGCCAAATGTGGCAGGGGGGGTGTTGAGAAGAAGCACTCGACCGAAGTTGAATCTCCTCCTCCTCCGTGCTCAGATCCCTGGTCTGGCACTTGTTAGCAATGACGCTTCTGCCTCTCGGCGGGCCTGACTCGGGGGTATTGAGAACAAGCACTCCACCGACGTTGAATCTCCTCCTCCTCCTTGTGCTCTGCGCGTCTGTTTGAGTTGTAACAAGCACTCGACCGAATCTCCTCCTCCTCCGTATGCTCCGCGCGTCTGTATGAGCATGCACATGCAAGGTAAGCCGTGCTCCGATGTCGATCAATTGCATGTTCTCAGCGACCCTCCTGCGTGGTGCTTTTCAAGAAGGGGGACGACCTGAGGCAGGAGCTTAAACTAGTCCACTTTTCCGGCGTGACATGAGCACCTCTTGCTTGATACGTTGGATGGGGTCTGTGAGTTCCAGTGACAAAAACGGCTCAGGTTGAGCTGAGAAGTGGACGAGTGTAAGCCCCTGGCCTGAGGCAGGATCAGCTGATCGTACAGATGATATCGCTGATGGACCGGTTGCTGAAGCGGGAGAACCTGGTAAGGCGGTGCAAGTCGAACCGATGAAACCTGTATTGAGACTGCCTGGGATGAAGCGCTTGAAACTAGCATATGATGAACCGCTTAAAAGTCTTGCTTTCAGTTTCAACTTGCGCTGCTACATTCTGGATCTGAAGCTGACGCCGTACCGAGTGCTGGCCACAGGAAGCGACACCGGTAGGGCATGGCAGATATCACCCGCCACATACTCCAACGCACTTTGAACCCTCGTCTCTTGAGTCAAAGCATCCTATGATTAAATGACGTGGTAGAGCCTGACAGATATTGCCATCCACATCATCCAACGCACTTTGGCCATCGCCTCTTGAGTTAAATGGCACCCCATGACGTGGCGACCAATATCCGCCAGGCCCTAGACACCGGGCTAATCGAGTTCGTTCCCTCACAGACCGTGGCGGATATTTTGGCTGAGCATAAGACGTTGACGCGGTACATTGCTATGAACAACCCAGATCCGGTAGGGCATGGCAGATATCCTTGCCACGTCATGTGATGCCATTCACGCCAAGAAAGGAGGGTCTAAAACGTAGAGGATGACGTGACAGGCATTTTCTGCCAGGCCCTAAGATCCGGAGGGCCCGTACGGATGCTCGATGGACGCGTTGATGTCGTTCGTGAAGAGCTGCGCCGGGTACTGTGTCATCACCTACATCCTCGGCGTGGGCGATCGCCACCTGGACAATCTAATGGTGGTGGGGTCTGGCGGATATTGCCCGCCACGTCAGCAAACGCACATTTTGACCCTCGTTGCTTGAGATATATGGTCTGGCTCATATTGCCCGCTACGTCATCAAACGCACTTTGGACTCTCGTCTCTTGAGTTGGCTGTAGGGCCTGACGGACATTGCCCGCCACGTATGGAAGTGCACTTTGAACCCTCGTTTGTTCAGTTAGATGGCGTCCTTTGACGTGGCAAGAATATGTGCCAGGCCATTGGAGGGCGCGGGCGCAACGTCATTGCCACGCATTTTGAACTCTTGTATGTTGAGGTAAATGGCATCCTATGACGTGGCGAGCAATATCCGCCAGGCCCTAAACGGTGGCGCCGGATGGGCGAATGTTCCACATTGACTTTGGGTTCATCATGGGGCGCGACCCGAAGATATTCCCGCCGCCTATGAAACTCTGCAAGGAGATGGTGGAGGCGATGGGCGGGACGGTAGGGCCTGGCGGATATCGCTCGCCACGTCATAGGGCTGTTTGACTCGTAAGAGGGGGGTCCAAAGTGCGTAGGGCCTGGCGTATATTGCCCGCCACGTCATAGGGTGCTGTCTGACTCAAGAGAGGGGGGTCCAAAGTGCGTAGGGCCTGGCGGATATCGCTCGCCAGGTCATAGGGTGCCGTTTAACTCAAGAGACGAAGGTTCAAGGTGCGTTGGATGACCTGTCGGGCAATATCCAATGTGCCCTACGGATCGGAAAGCGTGTACTTTGGAAAGTTCAAAACCTACTGCTGCGAGGCGTACAACATCCTGCGCAAAAATGTGGTGCTCATACTCAACCTGTTCAGCCTCATGGTTGGGCGGTGCAGGTTGACCCCAGGTTGACCCCAGGCTGACCCCAGGTTGACCCAAGGCTGACCCAGGTTGAACCCGGGTTGACAACAGGTTGACCCCAGGTCGAATCCGGGTTGACCGCGCTTTGCTTCAGCGCTTTGTTTCAGCGCGAAAATATGATGAACCGCTTTCAAGTTTTGCTTTCAATTTCAACTTGCGCTGCTATGTCACGGCGCACGCGAACATTCCAGACATTAGCCAGGACTGCGAAAAGGCGCTCCTCAAACTAGAGTCGAAGTTCGCGCTGGCAGGGAGGCTATTGGAAACAAGCACTCCACCGATGATGAATGACTATGATCTCCTCCTCCTCCACCGCGCGTCTGTATGAGCATTAACCCTCCGTCTCAGCAGGACACATCGTGGGATAGCCCCCACTATGTATCTCGCAGGCTAGTGAAGGTCATGCCCTGATCGCAGTCGAGTGCCTGTTTGCAATGACCCTACGCCCTGGACTTGGATGACGAGGCAGCCATGCAGCACTTCCAGGTGCTCATCAACGAGTCCACCAACGCCCTGTTCCCCCAAATCTTCGAGACGACGCACAGGTGGGCGCAATACTGGCGCTAGGTCATAGCCGATTCACTCACATAGATTGTGCGCCTGATGGGGCGGAGGGGGTTGGTTAATGCTCACCATGTGAAGCGCTTTGGAGCTCAATTAATCTTAGAATGAATGTAGACGGGACAAATATAGACGGACAGCTAACTCTAGCTAGTTGTTTCCCTAGCCCTGTTGTGTTGTAATATAACTCGGCAACGTAGGCGGTCAAAGTGGGGTGCGACTCATCCTTGCCCCCGACGGCCCTCTCTTGAAAAGTAGCAAATATGTAATTAATGAATGGGGTATCAACTTCCCATATATCGCGACGAATACCACCGGACAACGAAAAGAACAGTGAACACAGCTGTCTTCACTCTTCTTGGTCGAGGTTGTTGGGCGGTTTCGTAAGGCTGCTGGCGTTGAACTGCGACTCGCGGATCACGCGGTCTCGATGTAGCGGCGCAAGTTGAAATTGAAAGCAAAACTCGAAAGCAGTTGATCACATTGTAGTTTCGAGCACATAGTTCCAGGCGCTTTCAACATGGGTTTCATCGCTTCAACCTGCACCGCCCTACCTCGAATACTCATCGCCGCCACTGACCAGGGGCGTACACTCGTCCACTCTTCGGCTCAACGTATGCTCTTTTTGAGCGATGTATTGGGTGGTTTCAGTGACAAAAACGGTTTAGGTGGAGACGAGAAGTGGACGATCGGTCCGGGGCTTACACTCGTCCACCTTTTGGCTTGACGTGAGCACTCTTGGAGGGATACGTTGGGCGCTTTCACCGTGTTTCTATGACAAGAACGGTTCAGGTTGAGCTGAGCAGTGGCTGGACGAGTCAAAGCCCCTGCCACTGAACCTTCCCGCGACATCAGCAAGGTTTCCAGCTCCTTGTATGTCGGCTTCTCTTCGAACTTTGCTTAGGAACGAGCAAACGTTACCCGCCACGTCATCCAACGCGTTTTTGAGACCAGATGGCATACGGCAAGACTTGATTCAAGTGTTGCTTTCAATTTTAACTTGCAACGCCCCAACGTGGCGAGCAATATCTGCAAGGCCATACCTCCTTAATGCAGTCGGGCGCCCGGCTGTCCGCGGTCATGTCCGTCAACACATACAGCTGCCAGAGAGTAGGGTCACTACGAACGAGCATTCTACCGAGATCGGAGCGTGACTCAACTTCCAGGTGAATCCTCACACAGATACGCGGAGATTCAAGGAGGAGGAGGCGAGGAGGAGGAGGAGGAGGAGGAGGAGGAGGAGGAAGAGGAAGAGGAGTAGGAGTAGGAGTAGGAGTAGGAGTAGGAGTAGGAGTAGGAGGATGAAAGAGGAGGAGGAGGAGGAGGAGGAGGAGGAGGAGGGAGGTGGAGGAGTAGAAGAGGAGAAGCAGGACGAAGAGGAGGAGGAGGAGGAGGAGGAGGAGGAGGAGGAGGAGGAGGAGGAGGAGGAGGAGGAGGAGGAGAATATGTAGGAGGAGGAGGAGGAGGATTTGGAGGAGGCCGAGGAGGACGAAGCAGAGAAGGAGACTCAACGTCGGTCGAGTGCATGTTCTCAATACCCCCCTGCCAGGGGTGGGGATACGCCCTCAACAGCCTTATCGTCTCCCCCTGAATCCGCTTCTCACTCAGCCAATAAATCTGCTCAAACTGCGCCAGGAACTCCTCGTTCCTCTTTCTCCACGGCCCGACAGTAGGGTCATGGACAACGTTGTCTCGCACGGCGATCAGAGCATGACAAACCAACAGAATACTTGCTCATGTAGACGCGCTGACATGACACAACTCGTGGTAGCCAAAAGACCTATGAGGATTTATCCACATCCCGTTTTCAGATTATTTTACCGTCAATAAGCCGATTTCGGTATGAAAAGGTGAAATGCCCATACGGAGTTGCATGCACAGCGCCAGCGCTCGGATCTCGGTATATCGCTTCCCGCGCCGAGCGCTGACGCTTTGCCCGCAGCTTTGTATGGGCACTCAAACTGACGCCCGCTTTCCCGCGCGGAGAGCTCACGCGTTGCCCGCAACTCTGTATGGGCTTTCACCCATGCGAGATACCGAAATCGGCATAATCTACGTCCGTCGAGACGAAGTTCTCAATACACTCCCTGCCCGATCCCGAGGTCCGAGACCACGTTGAAGTTGTTCCCGTCAGCGTTGTCATTGATTTGACTGTTGACGATTGCGAGCACTCCAGCCTGCTTCTTGTCCTTCGTGAGGCAGGGCCTGGCGGATTATGCTTGCCTCGTCACTGGTTGACACTTAATTCAAGAGACGAAGGCTGAGTTGAGAGATATGACATAGGGCCCAGCGGATCAAGCTTGCCACGTCACACCTTGGGAATTAACTGGAGTCACCAAGGGTTCAACATACGACGTGGCAGGCGTTATCCACCGGGCCCGGCGGAGTATACTTGCCACGTCACAGG
>Ga0307489_10001839_pt1 | contig 14148 bp, 18 predicted proteins | sample SB12metaG_FD_202247 | JGI IMG/M metagenome (GOLD analysis project Ga0307489, IMG submission 202247) | Sea-ice brine microbial communities from Beaufort Sea near Barrow, Alaska, United States - SB 1.2 | ecosystem: Environmental > Aquatic > Marine > Coastal | place: USA: Alaska | collected... | reverse complement strand
TGTAACGGTGCACGCTACGTCATCCACCACAATGTGCGCAAGGGACCTCAACGTCATCCACCACATTGGGTTTAAGTGCTGGTCCCGCCATCGAACACATTACCATCCCGCGTCGACCGTGTCAAATGTCACCATATGACGTGGTGGGCATCATTAACGTGACTCTGGTCGGAGGAAGTGGGTTCAGCTTTCGCGGCGGCGTCGCCGGGCCGGGGTACTTCGGCGGCAGGGCCTCATACTCTTTCTCCTTTTGCTCTTGTCCTTGGTCGTGTTTTGTATGGATTCCAGGGTGAGGCATGATGCCTAAGGAATCCTAATGACAGAGGTAGGTATTGTATGACAAAGTGCGTGAAACCACTTAGACACTTAGCAACAAGCAGTACTAAGTCGTCTAAATAGAGCGTTATGATTGGTCGATCGGGCACTAAGTCAGACTAAGTAGCACGAAGTCAGACTAAGTGTCTATGTGGTTTGGCGCACTTTGTCATAGTGTCCAGTCTCTCTACTTTACTTCAGCCTCTTCTTCACAGCTCAGTCTCAGGATCAACTGAAGCAATTCGTTGAAAGTGCACAAGTTGAGCTGTCAGGGCGTTGACAGTGTGACCCTGCACGGCGGTTACAACTCGACCGCTGAGCGCCAGGCAGGGCCTTACACCAGTCCCACTTTCTTCTGAACTTGAGCCGTCCGCTCCCTTTAACCTCGACAAGAGTAAACTCGATATGCATAAGCTGACCTGAAACGTGATCTGGTGTCAGGCGCGGTGCCCAAATCAGCTCAGCCTGAGACGTTGTCCACCTGAATCCTCGACCTGATATCATTCAAGATACTGAAGTTCACCCGCGACGTGCACTTGTGCCATACCCTGCCGCTGGGCCACCCAGGGCGACGTTGCCGTCACCATCAGGTATGGCTCCGCAGAGTATAACTGACTGCTTGCTAACAGTCTGACAGCAGTTATTCGTGCGCATGGAATGTATCTGATTGTCCGCTCACAGTCTGCCTATAAACATCCGCCTCCTCCTCCATTCCCTCTGCGTCTATCCGGCGAAAGCTCGGTATCATCTGACTGTTTGATGATAGTGTTCTGGGCCTTACACTGTGCATCCCGCACAAGAAGGTGGGCCTCATCATCGGCCGTGGCGGCGACAACATCCGGCAGGGCTCGATGCTATCCACTGCATTGCAACCCCTTGTGCATGAAGTTACGTGCTGCCATTCGGTGTATGATGTCGAGAGTACCGGTCGTGTGGCCGTGGATGATGTGGCGACCACGGGTACACGGTGTGGTGCATGTCGTCGGGAGCACCAGTACACGATGCGTTGGGTGACGTGGTGACCAAAGGTACACCATGTGCCGGATGATGTGGTGTGCACTGGTACACCATGTGGTGAATGACGTGGCAAGCTGTGATGTGCTAGGCTTGACCATGCGGTTTCTGCAGCAGCAGACACGCGCGCACATCCAGATCCAGACCGAGCACGACGCGCCGCCGGGCCAGCCAGAGCGCACCGTGTTCCTGCGGGTACGCCTTTACGCAGCATGTGTGTGCCCTTCCAATCACTAGGCGATGGTGGTCGGCGGCGTTTACGAACAGTTTGGGTCCTAGGGCGTCCTCCTAGTAACCACACCGGTTGCTTGCGCCTTCTGGGTCCGTCTAACTATTGAAAGGATATAACCAGTGTGTCTGTCACGTCATCGTGGTTCAGAGTTGATGTGGCGGGCAGTGTGCATCATACCCTATTTCCTGGGCCACGAGGAGGCGTGCTCGGAGGCTGCTCGCATGATCAAGGATATGATCGACGGCCGCATGCACATCGGTAGGTGTTGCACTATAGTGCCCGCCACGCCATTCGCGTTGTCGTACTTTCAACATGCCACGACACATCGCCATCGTTGTTAGCTTGTACAGTGTAGGGTGTAGGGTGTACCATGCTGGCTAGAGAGCTGTATGGTCTGTGCTTGGTTCCTGACAGTGAGCCAGCCCACCGCAACTAGGCATGCAGAATTGAGCCTGCATGTCACTAGCCTATTTGCGATACCGTCACCATCTTGTCAAGTGATATGGCGATGTTACGATCCTCCTGCCCCTGCGCGTCGGATCCTCCTCCATCATGCCGCCGCAGCCGCCACTGCCGCCCAACCTGTCCGCCATGCAGGTCAACCAGCTCATGATGCAGGCCAGCGCTGGAGGTGGTCCTGGCAACGGCGGCAGGGCCTTGTAACCGTTCCCGTTGCCGTCCTTGACCAGAACTACATGAGCCCTAGAAGGTTCAGTTGACGATTGTGTTGAGTGAGGACCTACTAAATTGCACAGACGTTCATCGCCATCTAGCCACTCAATAACCAAACTTTGTGGTGAAAAAGTAAATGTCAGGCTCTGAGCGGCGGCGCTTACGCAGGCAATGGGATGGTGGTCCCGCCCGTGCCGGTGCCCACAATGAACGGTAATGCCCAGTATTCCCTGACGTGTTGGTCAACAAGATGGTATAATGGAATCAGATCTCTACTCCTCGCATGATCCGATTGCTCGAAGCGTACCTGTGCACTTTCACGTTGTCCCGCTCCTATCTATGGCCCTATATCCTCTGACTGTTTGCTTATGGTTCACCTGCACACATTTGTGTTCTCTTCCTGAGACTCGGTATTATCTTAATTTAACCGGGCCCTGCTGAGAGGGATCGGGGCTCCCCCGGGCATGGGGCTCCCTATGCCTCCCCACCTCGCCGCCCACCCGCCTCCCGCCGCTGCTGCTGCCGCCGCCGCTGCCGCTGCCGCCAACCAGATGTCTTGGTATGGCCATGTACATTGTTTTAGTAATCTTGGCGCACTGATCAGTATACTCGACACGTCATCACCACAATGGCACACCTCCCTATCATCTACAACATCGGAAGTATTGAATGTACTGGCCCTATGCGTTGGCAGACGGCTGGGCAGTCGGCGGCTGCCCGCGGGCCGCAGCCCAACCCGTACCTGCAGCAGCAGCAGGGTAACCAGCAGCAGCGGCAGCAGCAGCAGCCGCAAGTAAGAAACATGCAATACTTGATTCCAACATAATAACAACTTGCCTACGGTAAGCAGCTTCCCATCAACATTGAGGCACCTTCGACGGGTACTGTATTAACAACCTACCCATTAACCAATCACCAGCAGGCACAGCCGCCGCAGCAGCCGCAGCCGCAGCCGCAGCCACCGCAGCCGCCGCCGCAGCAGCAGCTCAACTGGCAGGGCCTTACTTACACTCGTCCACATCTTTGCTCAACCTGAGCCCTGTCTGTCACTGAAACCTGCAAAGCACCCTCACACATGGGGCCAACAGTGCTCACGTTGAGCGCAAAAGTGGACGAATGTATGCCCCTGTCACCTGGCAGCAGCAGCAGCAGCAGCAGCAGCTGCAGCATCAGCACTCCTCGCCCCTGCCGTCCCCGCCCCTGCCTCAAGGAAGGGCTTGACAAGTTGGTGACCCAAGGAAAACGTTGATTTACCAAGGTTGAGGTTTTGTGGTTAGGGTTTAGGGTGTAGGGTTACAGCAACAGCACTCCTCGCCCCTGCCGTCGCCGCCCCAACGAAGGGCTTGACAACTTCATGCCTCTGGCAGCGGGCATGTGTCCCCCCTATCATGGGCACCTGAGCCCCCTGGTGTCGGCACCTGCATCCCTGTGATGCGCACCTGACCCCAATGTTATGGGCACCTAGAACCCCTACGATGGGCAACTGACCCCCGTATATGCTCATGTCTCTGGCAGCACGATTATAAGCTTGATGTTACAAGCCCGCTGCCTGAACCCGCAACTTCCGCCAGAACGTAAACGCGAACGTCGATGATGATAAACACCTTTCTATCTGACGCCCCCTGGGACTCTGGTGGAACGAAATTGAAAGATCTGAGATGTCCACTGGCGCTCACTGCCCGTTCAGTATTCTTTCATCATTCTCAGCACGGTACACCACCTGTGACGCGGCGAGCAAACGCCACCGTCATTAAGCCTCTCACATACCTAATAAAGTGGCACCATGTGACGCGGCAAGCAAAGGTTACCACAGAATGACGTGGTGAGAATAATATCACAGACCGTAAGTCACGGCCAGTTCAACGGCGGCACCAACGGGTACCAGCAGGGCGGCTACAACGTAGGGCCAGTTGTTTCGCACTCCCACCTTTCATTATTAGTGGCGTGAGTGAAACGAGTTGGCTAAATTTCATAATTTATGCCTAGTCGTGAGCTCGAGTCAGGTGCATGTCTTATATGACATAATAATGAACTTACTTATCCAGTGCACCGTACTTGCGGAGCTCTTACCCGGGGCAGATGGCGATGGCCGGGCAGGGGTACGCCGCGACGCCGGGCACCACCTACAACGGTAAGGCCTCGTCTCGTCGAACTGCTCGATCACAGTCAATACGCCGATTTCGGTTTATTGCTTCCCGCGCCGAGCGCTGACGCTTTGCCCGCAACTCTGTATGGGCATTCAACCTGACGCCCGCTTTCCCGCGCGGAGCGCTGACGCTTTGCCCGCCACTCTGTATGGGCATTTCACTCAGGCGATATACCGAAATCGCCTATTCATGTACAGTCGCCGCCAAGGCAACCTCCATATACCAGGTGTATTTGTATTGGTTTCCCTTGCTAGTACGAGGCAGTTTGCACTTAGTGTATCTCTACACGTCAGCCGCCAGCACTGCCTACTGAGGCAAATTTAAACCTTATTTCTCTTCCGTCTAGAACGTGGCCCTACACGGCGGCGGCACCACGTACTTCCCCACCGCCGGGAACCCGTACGTGGCGGGCGTGGCGGGCAACCCTGCGTACTACGGAGGTGGGGCGCGTGCAATTTGACGGTTTTTGTCACCACACGATTGGCTTCCACTGAACATCCATCTGCATATACAGTTGACACCCTGTGACCGTATACAGTTGACACCCTGTGACGTGGCGACTGTGATATATCTAACCCTGTTTCGTCTTTTGGCGCATTGAATTCTGACGTTGGTTCAAGTAAGTGACGCCCTGTGACGTGGCAAGGGTGATGCATGTGACCCTGTCCTGAGGGCAGTACCAGCAGCTGCAGGCCAATCCCATGGCCGCCATGCAGTACTGGCGAGGCCAGCTGACTGTGTGCACATAGTTCACTCGTACACTGCACCGCTTGGTGATATCCGACTTGTGCTACATTGTACACATTTGCCACCTTACAGAGCTCGGTGTCATCTGACTGAGTATTCTTGGGCATCCCTGTACACATTCGATCTGTCCCAAGGCCGTGTACCTGGTTTGATCCACCCGCACTGGTCGATGACAACACTGGAACACGTGTGATACCAGACTCTACGTATAGGCAGCAGTGCCTGGAGTACTACCAGAACATGGGATACGTGGGGCCCAACGGGGCAGGGCTCCCACCTCGTCTTACCCTTCTTCCAACACAATATCAGCTCCTTCCAACACAGCTGTATGCCAACATATGTGTATCATCTTCCATCAAACCTAAACCCGTTTCAACTTCAAATGAGCCAACACACTACAGCCCTTAGGATTCAGTTCTATCGTAATCGGGGTTTGCCCATACGAATGAGTACCCACGGCACAATCGGGGCGCGCAAATGACACACCGGAGCCAAGACGACTGCGAGTTTTTCAGCCTTGGCGTGTGAACCGGTACATAAATAGTGACTCGTTTCACAGGCAAAAAGACTGCTGTACCGTAATTGGCTACTCCAATGTCGATTACGATGGAACTGAATGCTTAACTGTTTGCTCATGGTGCACCGTGTGTCAGTACAGCACGGAGGCCTCGGACGCGAGCGGCATGTCCATGCACAGCGGCGTGGAGCTGGGCAGCGAAGGAGGGTAGGACCTGGCCATAGCAGTCGCTATTCAGAATTCAGTCACTCTCTCTCACGGGGGCCCAGGCGGTATCATGGTGCTCCCTGTACACGCGGAGGCGTCTCTCTCTCTCTACATCCTGTAATTCACGGGGAGTAGGCCGGAATTATGTTGCCTGCCTATACACGCGGTAGCGTCTCACGCTCTCGAAAGCCTAGTTCCTCCTTGTACGCGTGGGAGCGTACCTCTCTCTCGATCATCTTTGAGCTACTCGATTGGTCACAAGCGACAATTGCTGAAGTTAAGCTGAACAAGGAACGAGTTTGGGGCCCTGTCAGCAGGGCACAGCAGCTGGTGTAAACACGTGGCGGCTCCGGCAGTGGGGGGGCAAGACACAGCAGCAGAAACACAGAAACACAACAAACGAAAGCAACGCCGCACTTCACTCGCGGTGTTGACAAACAGTCTCGATGATGACACACAACTCTCGATGATTGTACATTTTGGCACATAATGGCAGATACTGGCGTATACTACGAGCGCCATATTCCACTTTGGCACCCCAACTATTCAGCACATATGGGGGGGTCGGGCGGGATTCAGCAAGGCCCACGTGGAGAGTGGCGAGACCCATGTGGATGCCGTGGCGGGCACCAGTACACTATGCGGTGCAGCGCACAAGAGTCACACACATATACATATGATGAGACCCACACCCCAAGAGAGATACAGAAATACACTGATCCGCTGATACAGAGATTCAGAGATACGCTCATGCAGAGATACAGGCATGCAGTGATACAGGGATACAGCGATACTGAGATGCAGATGTACAGACTCTCACACATATACATACGACGTCAAGCAGAAGACCTTCCCCTGCCTTTGGTGACACAGCACGAGCACACACGATGAGAGCAAACGACCTTCCCATTCCGTGATTGAGAACATGCACATACGATGACCACGTGAACGAGAACGATAAAGTACAAGACCTTCCCCTGATTGAGAGCACGCACACACGATGAGCCCGCATACATAAAGATGATGTCACGATGCTTATGATATCATGATACACGTTCCAACACCTTCCCCTGACATGTTGTTGTGAAAAAAAACGTACAAAAATAAAATGTTTAGCGCTTTTAGCTGAGCTTCCAAAAAAAACAAAAAACATAATTTGCGCATCTCCGTGTTAGCTGAACTGTTGGCTTCATGGCGTTAATAATAAGCTATCACGAGACCAACATTGCACAATCGCACGCGCGCGCGCGATAATAGCTCGAGTTGCCGGCACCTAGATTTTGTTCAAAGTGACAATTTTTCGGTTCCTCCAATTTTGGGCATATCACTGGGTATGCCCCCTCATTAGGCCCGGTCCCCGCGCGCTTGCATGCGGGTCACTACACAGGAGCCAGGGCGAACACCTGGCTTCTCCTTATATCCGCGGAAGCACCTCTCTCTCTCGCACTATAATCTACGCTCGCAGACACTCTCCTCACTTTGCTTGCTCGGCTGCATTTGCTGCTGACATTCGCTGGCGGTCAGGTAACTTGTGCGGCATCGGGGTCGCGTCCACTAGGCCGCTTGTCTGCGATCCCCGCTTCGAAGGTGTGAGGTTCCCACCACCGCCGCGTCTCACACCACCGCCACGGCCGACGCCACCGCCACCGCTTCTACGGTTGTTGCCACCACTATCTCCTCCGCTAACACCGCCGCCGCCGCCATCACTAAAACCCGCCCCATCGACGCCGCTGCTGCCGCCGCCACCACCACCTCCGACGCCGCCGCTACCCGCTCCGCCGCCCCTACTGCCGCCGCCGTTGCCGGTACCACCAACCCCGCCATTCCCGTCACCGCCGCCGCTACCACCAACGTCCCCCACCAGTATCGTCTCAATCAGAGCCCGCAGCTTCGGCATACTGCAGGGCTTGCTAAGGATCATATCCATTCCTGCCTCCTCCGCCCGCCACAACTCCCGCTGCTCCACGCTAGCCGCGCGGTAGAGAACGTAGCATATAGAGTATCGAGACTATCGGTACATAGTCAACAGTGGTAGGAGACACAACACCCAGTGTACCGGTACATAGCCAATAAGAGCATGTGATGAAATGACGCACTATGACACACATGCCATTGGTCCGACACGCCGGTGTTACTATTTAGTGTGTATATGCTGTAGCACGTGGCTGCATGACACACATGCATGTAGGCGGGCCAACACCGAGTGGCGCTTACTGTGGCAAGGTCTGAAGAGTGGCGGACGAGACGGCGAGCCCAACCGTATAGCCGACAATGGGGATGGGCGGTCGGCCGGTCTCAGTCTCCAGCTGCCTGATTCGTTGCGTGGCCTCGATACCATCCATGATGGGCATCTGATAATCCATGATGATAAAGTCGAAGTCGCCTGGCACGAGGGTCATTGCGAACAAGCACTCGAACCGTGATCAGAGCGTGAGTTACTTCAGGCTTGTACAGACGCGCGGAGGAGGAGGAGAATATTCAATGTCGGTCGAGTACCTGATCTGAATAACCCCCCTGCCTGCAGCTGCGGCAGTCATGATCTTCACAGCCTCTGCTCCGTTCTCCGCGCAGTAGAGCCTGGCAGTAAACGCACGCCACATCATATGATGCTAATGAGCTCAACTTGAGCTCAAATGGGAACGAATGTGAGGCTCTGCTCATCGTCATGTGATTCCACTTTACCTCCGGAACGAGCGAGGGTCTACAATGTGGAGGATGATGTGGCAGGCATCTGTCGTGTGATTCCATCCAAGTCAAGAAGCGATGGTCTATGACATGGAGAATGACGCGGCAGGCATTATCTGCCGGACCCTACAACGCATCGCACCCGGAAGTCTCCCAGCCTCTTGAGCTGCGCGGTCAGAATGGTGCGGTTAAGCGCGTTGTCTTCCGCGAAAAGCACCGAAACGGGCGGGGCGTCCGAGGAGTGAGGCCTAGCAATCAATACTCGCCACGTCATAGGGAACCATTTCCTTTATTGTACCAGGCGTAGTAATATTATGCCGGGTTCATTGTCGATGACGCGGCAGACTGTGGGCCGGTCAGATCTCATTCCCCGCTTCATAAGATGCTAATTAATTCCACAATCGAGGGTTTGAAGTGCGTTGGATGACGTGGTATGCAATACTTCTAAGGCCCAACCTCCGGAGGGCTGGGTCTGTGCTCAGAATTCGTCCGTCGAGTCAGTGCATTCGTGCGCCCTCTGGTCCGGGGACCAGAGTCAGTCGCCGCCGCCAAAGCACCTGCCCCGGTCGCCTCCGCCGCGCCCGCCATCCCGGCCGCCTTCAATACAGCCTCTGCCCCCGCCGCTGCCAGAGCCCGCACCTCCGCCGCCGCCGCCCCCGCCTCCGCCCCTGACACTGCCAGAACCCCCACCTCCAATGCTCCCGCTCCTGCAGCCGCTGCCGCCGCTGCTTCTGCGCCCGCCAACGATGCCGCGCTTGGCACGGACCCCACTCCCGCTGCGCCCAACGCCGCTTTCGCTGCCGCCACTGCTGCTTCCAACGCCCCCACTTCCAATTCCGCTGCTGCCCCCGCCGCCTCCACCCTGGCAGCTGCGTCTCCTGCCTCGCCATCCCCGACTGTGCTCGCCGCTGCCGCTGCCACCCCCGCCCACGCGCCCACCCTCGCCGCCGCCGCTGCCGCCGCCGATGCCGCCGCTGCCGCCGCCGCTGCCGCACCCACCGGCGCCGCCTCCGCAAGGAGGTGAGGCGCCACGTCCATGCTGCCACGGCCGTTACTCACCCGACCGTCGTTGCTAACCCGACCACTGATAAGTTGCCCCACCGCCGCCGCAGCCGCCCCAGCTGCCGACGCGGCCTCCGCTCGGTGCGCCCTTACAGCAGGGCCTTACACTTGTCCGTCTTTCAGCTCAATGTGATCACATTCTGTGGGATACGTTGTGTGGTTTCAGTGACCAAATGTGCGCAAATTCAACCAATAAGTGGATAAGTGTAAGCCCCTGCCCAATAGGGCCAACGTTTCCATCCAATCCGTCACCATCCACACCGCGGTGGCACACCTCGTAATACCGGTTTGTCCGCGCGGCACCTGACCACAGCGCGTCCGCCCGACCCGTCCAGGACTGCGTACGCTGCAACCCCGAGCTCAAACCAGCTGTGCCGGCGTTGATAGCAGAGGTTGACCCATTATTCGGTAAGTTGACAGCCTCCGAAGGGGGGCTTACACTCGTCCACTTCTCAACGCAACCTGAGCCGTTTTGGTCATATATCCCCGTGTCCCCCTGTCTAAAAGACTGGGGGAATATCATGCACCCAACGTATCCGACAAATGGTGCTTACAACTGAAAGTGGACAAGTGTAAGCCCCTGCCTCCGAGGACGGCCCGCCAGTCATGTACCTACCGCTGCGGGCCACGCTATAGCGGCGCAAGTTGAATATGAATGCGAAGTTTTAAAGCGGTTCATCATATTGCAGCTTCAAGCACTGAAATCACAGGCGCTTCCATCACGGGTTTTCATACTGGCAACCTGCACCGCCTCACCGTGCCCGAAGGGCCTTCACTCTCAGAGGAGACTCTGCTGAGCGGACAGCCATCCTTGTCGTTTTCCCAAGCTCCAATGGCGAACGAGAACGTCGACCCTTCGCCCTGTTTTGACTGCGCGCGAAGGCTCCCGCCAAAAAATAGAGCCCAGCAGAGAATACTCGTCATGTCTTATGATGGCAATTAACTGCCTCCGTCTCATGCTATGCCATCTAAGTCAAGAAACGAGGGTCCAGAACGTGTAGGATGACGGTGGCGCGCAAGTGGAGGATGACCGCGGCGAGTTATATCTGTCAGGCCATACCGAACAGTTCCACAAGACTCTTGCTGAGCGCCAGCCCAAGGCCCGTGCCGCCGAACGATCGTGTGGTGGACGCGTTGGCCTGCGTAAAGGGCCCGGTAACCATGAGCACACAGTCAGATGGCACCGGGTCGTAGGGGGAAGTGAGTGCGTATTGACGGATCGGGTGGCGGTGGCGTCGGCTTGCTCGCAAGGCCCAGTGCCATTGGACAGATTGCTCACAATACACTTGTACACTTTCAGTGTGCACATTGTAAGACGACACCAGGTCGAGGAAGTGCGTGTGCGTGCACTCAGGTGCACCATGGACAAACAGACAGACAACTCTGGACCATGCCTGCTCGAAGGGCTCGAAGATCTTGCTGAGCACCCCCTGCGACATCCCAATGCCGGTGTCGTGGACCGTGAACATAAGGTGGAACTTCCCCGGTTTGATCTCCCTTGCGCCTCGGTTGAAACAGAACCGAGGTTCAGGGCCTTACCTGTTGCTCGCAAGCATTTGTGTCAGCTAGCACTGGGGGCCGTTTGTCTACGACGCAACATGAGTTATGCTAGTTCATACCTCACAAATACTGATGATACATCCCCAGTTGCAATTATACCAGTTGTCAACATGCCTCAGGTTGTTGTGGGAAAATGCATGTGCTAATGAAATGCCTTGCCGCTTTTTAGCGCCGACTCCCACGGTCAGCACAGGCCCAGGCTGCGGCTGTAGCAGGTCGCTGCGGCTGATGCGCCGCTGCATCCCAAGGCCCAGCGTGGGTCCCCAGCTGACGTCTCCAGCCCCGTCGAACTCCACATCCGCGCTCCTCCGCCGCGCCTCTACCGCCATGTAGTGGCACAAATTGAACTTGCTAGCAAAAGTCGAAGCAGTCTGTTTTATCTTAGTTTCAAGCGGTGAAATCAGGCGATTCCGACCAGGTTGTCAATACGAGTCAACGTGCACCGCCTTACCGCCGCCGCCTCCTCCGCCGCTGCTTTGCTCACCATCAGTGTCACCCGCCCGGTCTGCGTAAACTTGATGCTGTTGGATAGCAGGTTGACTAGCACCTGCTTGAGCTTCATGGTGTCAGACCGAAGTACAGGCGGCAGACCCAGCTCTATGTCTACAGACAGGTGCAGCCCCTTCTGTGCGGCCTGTGCGCTCAGCATACCCACCACCTCGTTGTAGGGGCACAAGTTGTAATTGAAATTGAAAACACAACTTGACATCTGTTTATCATAGCTTATCGACATAGCTCTCAAGTTTAGCTGTTTGAGATAGCTTGTCGACATGGCCATTGACAGTTCATCACAGTTTATTATTATCCAGCTGGTGTCATTGGGTGCTCACACACAGCGCTCTCAGCGCCGGTCTCAAATAGCACCACCCCACCTCATTGACCAAGTGTGAGAGGTGGAACACCGACTCCTCCTCCAACTCCATCTTGCCTGTGAGGGTTTAGGTTGGTAGAATGGTAGGGTCAGGCTGCGTAAAGCTGACAGAACGGCGGGCGCAGGATGTGTGACTTTGATACAATGGATGGGGTCAGGCATCGTTGAGAGGTTGATAGAATGAGTATTTTGGTTAGGCTGTGCGAGGTGGATACGAGGATGGGCAGGGTCAAACTGTGTGCGGCTGATAAAGTGGGTAGGATCTGGTATCAAGGCTGGTGCGTGAGGTCGATAAAATGATTCCACGCACCGGCTTCGATCTTGCTAAAGTCCAGCACGTCGTTGACGAGCCGAGCCAGGTGCTCGCCCGACACGATCATCACGTCCATCATCTCCTCAATGCTGCTGCCCCCCCCTTTCTGGCCCCAGCTGAGGGCCCGGCAGACAATTATCAACACATCATGGGGTAGGTAAGGGGGCGAACATGGAGACAGGCAGCTGGGGCGACAGATGGGATGGAGGTGCGGCGAATAATTTAAACGGATGCCGGTACAATACGAGCAACTAGTTTGGTGTATCTGAATAAGAGATGAGTGGCTAGACCAGGGAGGTCGATGCGGCTGCCAGTCCCTACCTGGGCTCCGGCCTCCGGTGGGGGACCTGGTAGCGCCGCCACCGTCCTGTAGCATCCCCCGCTTCTTAGTGCCTGACAGAGAATGCTCGCCATGTCATGTAATTCCATCATACTCAAGAGACGAAGGTCGACAATGTGGAGGATGACGTGACAGGCATCACTGTGAGTCCCTACCGCTTCTGCATGTCATCGCTCATGATCTCTATGGCGCCCAGCAGGGCGTTCAGCGGCGTCCGAATCTCGTGCGACATGTTGGCCACAGACTAGGGACAAGCGAACATCGCTCGCCACGTCATCGTAACTCACTTGAGCATTCGTTTCTTGAGTCGCGTGGCTTTCAATGCCGTGGCGAGCGCAGTGCTCGTAAATAAAACAAATGAGCTGTGGCTCCATGCAGAGTGTTTCGAATCATTCTGATGCATGTAATGACCCACCCCCCTTAGTTTTATGTCGTGGCGAGTATCATCTGACAGGCCCTACCACAAACTGTGTTTTGAGCTCGCTCGAGTGCTGCAGCGATCGCATCCGAACGCGCGTCTCATAGCCCTTCTCTACTTGCTCGGACTGCTCCCGAAGTTTGTTATTGGTTCCCTCCATGTCGTGTGACGCTTGGAACATCTGCCTGTCCAACCGAGACATAGTGCCAGGCAGTTTCGCCCGCCACGTCATCCGACATTCGTTGAAGGATCGTCTCTTAATTATGATGGAGTGGGCAATAACTGCTAGGCACTTGCCCGCGACGTCATCGACATCTAACGCATTGTGGACTCTCGTCTCATGAATCGAATGTCATCAAATTATGTCGTGGTGGGCAAGGGCAGTATCTGCCAGGCCCTGCCGAAAGAATATCGCGCTACCCACTGCCGAGCTTATTACGTGGAGTGCTGACATGACGAAGATCGGCAGGTACACGCCTGAGGGCTTGAGGTGCGGGACCAGGCCGTGCAGGAGGGTCATTGCGACCAAGCATTCGAACCGACATCGGAGGGGGGAATTTTACGGTAAAGGTGATTGCTCATACAGAAGGGCGGAGTAGGAGGAGTAAAGAGTTTCGACGGTGGTCGAGTGTTTGTTCCCAAGAACCCATCCATTCGTGGCGATCGAGAGGGGCCATTGAGAACAAGCACTAGAGCCAAGATATGATCGTGAATCACTCACCTACCGTCAGGTTGAGTACTTATAAAGACGCGCGAGGGTGGAGGAGGAGCTTCAATGTGTTCACAATAACCCCCCTGCCGTGGCTGAATGCGTCTCGATACCAGCACATGGTGGTGAACACAAAGTATGAGCAGACGATGAGGAGCACTCTTCCGAACACCGCGTTGTTGCGCCACGGCATGGTGAATCGCGCGACCCAGGTGGCAGGGGCTTACACTCGTCCGCTTTCCAGCACAACCTAAGCCGGTTTTGTCACTGAAACCATGCAACGTATCCCACAAAACGTGTTCACGTCAAGCTGAGATGTGCACGAGCTCGAGACCCTGC
>Ga0307489_10001838_pt1 | contig 14151 bp, 11 predicted proteins | sample SB12metaG_FD_202247 | JGI IMG/M metagenome (GOLD analysis project Ga0307489, IMG submission 202247) | Sea-ice brine microbial communities from Beaufort Sea near Barrow, Alaska, United States - SB 1.2 | ecosystem: Environmental > Aquatic > Marine > Coastal | place: USA: Alaska | collected... | reverse complement strand
TGCGGCGTGGCGGCAGTGTTCTCCAGGTTGGACGGCATCGCGGCGTGCGGCGTGGCGGCAGTGTTCTCCGGGTTGAACGGCATCGCGGCGTGCGGCGTGGCGGCAGTGTTCTCCAGGTTGGACGGCATCTCGGCGTGCGGCGTGGCGGCAGTGTTCTCCAGGTTGGACGGCATCGCGGCGTGCGGCTGCAGGTTGGACGGCATCGCGGCTTGCGGCGTGGCGGCAGTGTTCTCCACGTTGGACGGCATCGCGGCGTGCAGCTCCAGGATGGACGGCATCGCGGCGTTCGGCTCCACTTTCGACGGCATCGCGGCGTGCAGCTCCAGGTTGGACGGCATCGCGGCGTGCGGCGTTGCGGCAGTGTTCACCAGGTTGGACGGCATCGCGGCGTGGCGGCGTGGCAGGCTGTACGGCATCTCGGCCTGGTGGGGGGGAGGGGGAGGAGGCCCGTCAACGGATACGATATCCGGTCAAAGGGGGCCCTCCGCCGCGTGGGGCACTCCAGTGGCGAGGGCAGGCTGCGGCGCTGGGCACGCCGGTGGGCGTTGTCGCCTCGTGGCAGCCGAACTCGAGCAAGAGGGGGGGACGTCGACGCGTGAGGCGCGTGTTGCGTCCCTACGGTGTCGTGCGCAATGCTGTTCGCAAGGGGATGGGAAATAAAGGCCCTTTGAAACCCCCCAATGCCCGAGACCGGGGACGCCGGGAGCGCGCCGACGTCCGCGATACTCCACGGGGTGCACGTCTGGCGGCGCCGCGATGGGGGTGACCCCCGAGGGGGTCCGATGTCGTCACGGCAAAGACGCAGTACCGGGGGGGTCGGTGCGTACGTGCGCGGCAGAGGGTATGAAGATTGGAGGTACTGTCACCATCAGTATCAGGGGTAGTAATACTAAAATGTCGGGGTGGGGCATCCGGTCATATGCGGGAAAGACAACAATTGCAACAGCCAAACAGTCAGAAACGTAATAACCTGAAAACCGGGCCGACGACGGGGCGGCGAAACGGGCCGGGACGGCTTGACTCACGCAGAACTGCGGCTTGACGCACGGCGTACGGGACGCACAACCCCCGAATTAGTCAATGTACACCTCGCGGCGCGCTCTTCCCGCTCGGATACGAGCATGCGGCGCGGCGCAAGCGGGCACAGGCCGAGAAATGAGATCAAACAGCTGAACAGAGAAAAGCGATACAGGGCTGAGCCGGCCAAGAATTGCCCGAAAGGTGGCTCACGCGCGGCAGCGCGTTCAGCGTCGCCGACCGAGGGTTCTCGGGATTTTTTTTTTGGCAAGACCGCCCTAAAACCCCCGTAAAAAGCGTTTCCCGCCGTCCCGCGGGCGCCGATCGCGGCGCGCGCGCCATCCTGGAGCCCCGTGCCTCATGTGATGAGCAATGCATCGTCGTAAATTCCCCGGTACCGCGCCGTTTTCGAAACCTTCACCACCATTCATTTGTCTCCTTGGCACGCTGAGCACGACTGCGGGCTCCGTTTCGAGTGGGTCGACGTTTTCATGTTGCATATCGGGTGTAGTTTCCTCGGAACTTGAAACCGATTTTTGGTGGTCTAATAACTCAAGAAACGAAAAGATCGTAGAATTAGCGCATAGCGCGATAAAGCACAAATGCACGGGAACTAGCGCACAGCGGCGCCGCCGCAACGACTGCGCCGCCGCCGGCGCCGGCGGCACTCTCGCACGACCCCGTAGAGACGCCGCAGACCGTGCCTGATCCCCGGGCGGGACTTTCCGAACGCGCCGCCTCCGAGCCACGTCTTGGGCGATTCTTGCCCTGCTCAGCCCTATATTTCTACAGGTTATTGAGTTTTAGGTCTGCGCGGGTAAATGGGCCAGGCAGCGCGACGTGCGCCGAACTGCGGCGCGGCGCACGGCGTGTCGGATGCGACGCCTTGTGACATGTCATCACACACTGCGCGGCGCTCTCAACCGTTCGGTGATGGGCAGGTGGTGCGGTGCTAACACTGCCGCTCCCCCCATTTCGCCCTATGTTGTCGATACCACGAGAAATCAGACTCAAACACGCTGCAAAAGCGCGGCCAAATGGAGTGCGACGCTAGTCGCGCGCCACCCAACGGCCGCGGAAATGGCTTGAAGCCCCTTCCGCCGAACGATTTCCGGCGTCGGGGGGCGACGAGGCGTTCACGAACGGGCGCAGGTGCGTCGAGTAGTGCGCGCCAGGTTGCAAATGTTTGAGGGGGGTATTTTCACCCTCTAGGAGGGGTCTTCCCCACCCCGACATTTTAGTATTATTACCCCTGTCAGTATTACACGTCGGGTCCATAACGGCTTCGAGCGGTCTTGAGAGCTCTTTTTTGGGGGCTGACGACACACGAGCGACGCAAGATGTGCGGCGTCCGTGGACCAAACGCAGCAGCGATTCGCAGAACCGCATGTCGATACGGTGTGCGCAATGGAACGCCAGCCGCGCCGCCGCCTGGCGGCGTCGACGCGTCGCTGTCGCGCGTCCCGTGCGAATCGATTTCTGCACGAATCTTCGTTTTTCCCTCGCGTTTCGGAAAAGGTCCGAAATCGGCCAAGCAACCCAACTGAGTACCCTTGAATTGGCAAAACTGCCAAAATGAAGCCTGTGTTTTCTGTCGAAATACGTTCTTACGCGCGCTGAGAGCCGGTGCTGTTTACAGTGGTGAATGACCCTCGGCTGACGCGCGCCATAAGTCGGCGATGCGCCATTGCACGCCGCCGCCGAACAGCTGTACTGCTTACCGATGATATGAGGTACGCGTTTCAGCCGCGCGCCGTGCTCGCGGACGTCGGCGCGCGTAGTATTCCGCGGCGCCGTGCGGTTGAGTCGTCCAAGTCTTCGTATGGTGTCTAGTCAGGCAGAATGAAGAAATGGCTCAATTCCACGGCCACCGTGTGGAAAGCGTCCAGATGCTCGAATGGCGTCCGGGATTTCCGATGACGCGAAACTTTATGTGTATTCGCGGCGATCTACCGTGCCACATTTTTTGTACCTCCCGGCGACGCCGCCAACGCGGCATGTCAAGCGCGTGTGCATGGTGCCCTCATTTCCACGCAATTTCGGGACGTCTCGTTTCGTTAACTCGTCGATCTTGGTCTAAATCGATCTCATCCATAACCTGTAAGACTTTTTCAAAACGTCAAAAATGACGAAAAAAACCCAAAACGCGGACCGAAATCAGCCTAACGAAAAGAGCACTTGACCACTCAAAGCTGTTCTGAGCCTGACGTGCACTCCACGCTGTTTTGCACCCGAAGTGTATACTACCTGAGGGATATGATGAGCGGATCCTGAGGGACGCCCCCCAGCCGGATCCGCACCGACCCTGCCTCTCGGTCCTGCTTGGCTCCGACCAGGGGTAATAAATAACGGGGTAGAGCACCCTCCGATTTGCAGCCAAGCCAGTCTTTTCTCGAGGATTCGCCAAAAAAAACAGGAAACGGAGAAGCGGCGCGGCCGGGAAACGGGCCGGGACGGCGCGACTCGCGCAGAACCGCGGCGTGACGCACGGCGTATGAGACGCTCAGCCCCCTTTTTAGTCAGCGCACACCGCGCGGCGCGACATTTCTGCCCGGAGACGGTCACGGGGGCGCGGCGCAAGCTGCACGGGGTCTACGAATCGAACTAAACAACACTAAAAATGAGCACGGGGTCTACGAATCGAACTATACGAGTCCCAAAAGACGCTGCGCACGGCCAACAGGACGGCGACGTTGTCGCTCGCCACCCCGCCACCGCGGAAGCGGGATAATACACCTCGGCACCGTCCGTTCACGGTGACTGCGGCCGGCGACATGCTTGCGGGCGCGTGCGTGCGTGTCTGAAGTGGCGTCGGCGGCCTTGAATCGTCGAGAAAAGGCCCAGCACCACTATTTCCCCCTTCTAGGAGGGGCCTGATCTACACCGTTATTTATTACCCCTGGTCCGACCTCGCAGTCCTGTCACGGCCTCACTCTACCTCGCGCGCTGCTCCACTACACGTCCACCAAGCACGCGCGCACGCCTCGATCAGAAAGGGCTTCGGCGCCGCTCGATCCTCATTTGTCTTCATGCCGGTGCGCTCCCACCCGGCACACGACGCCCGGGTGACTCAGTTCACTCGACGGCATCGAAGCCTTTCTCCGTCTCAGCATACCCGCTAGCCGCCGCGCCGCCTCAGCCCGCCAGCCAGCTGCTGCGTTGCACCCACCTGCTCGCCGGCGCCTCGCCTCAATTGATTTGCTCGCTAGCCGCGGCATCGCCTTAGCTCGCTCGCTAGCAGCTGCCCTGCCGCTGCCTTCACGCTGGCTGCCGTTCATTGCCTGCTCGTAAGGGGAATGGCGGCTGAGCTGCCTCCAGCACGACGAAGCTGTGGCTATCACACACGCACCATCGCTAAACTGCAAACGACCACACAGCTGCGCAGCTAGCTGCTGCACGACCACACCGCTACATTCCTTCACCAACTGATGCCTGCACCGCCACACCGCATCCCGCCACTACATCACACTTCTAACCTGCCACAAAGCAACACAGCTACACCACCACAAGCCCACATATTTACTTGCAAAACGACACTGCTATAATACCATACAACGCATCGCTACCATGAAATAAGGCATGCCACTCTGCTACACTGCCACAGCAATGTGGCTACAGCGCTCCGCAACCGCCATCATTGGGGGTTGATGTCGTCCCATGTCCCACGTGCCCATCATCATTGGGAGACACCACACTTCCTGTGCGGTGACGGCACGATGACATGGACTGCAGTCGATTCCCCGTTGAGACACAGACTAACGGCACATACGAGCTAGCCAGCTAGCCTAGCACGCTGTCATGAAGAGAAGCTCCATGAATATCCGAACGAAAAGGAAGACGATACAGTATCCAGCTGTGATTGGTCAACAGCTCAACTGCTTTTTTGCTCGACCAATCACAGCAGGGCGCATCGTTTTCTTTTTCAGTTCGTTTTCGTTTCGTTTCGCCAGACTTTCTGTGACTTTCTACAAGTAGCTCTACGAGTGCACTCTTTGAATAATGTTCCGTACCTAACTTGGAACCTGGAATCTAGGTGTGTTCTAACAGCGTACCTACGCTGAAATCGCCCAAGATTGATCAAAACCGCCCAAAATCGCCGAACATCCGGGACAACTGTGGTGCGTACCTGGCTCGGAACATTATTTAAAGAGCCCACTCGTATAGTAGCTCACAGTACAATCTGCCAGTTAGAGGTTATTGTTAGGGAGCCCTGTATGTGATGTGACGGAGCCCTGAATGTCGAACTTTCGACTTTCTTGAGTTATAGACGGTCGATTTGGAAACAAATCGCGGGCTTTGGGGGTTTTCGCTTCTGACGGGGCGACCGTGGGCGGCAGGCGGCAACGCTGCCGCGTCTTTGGGGGTCCCCGACCCGGGGTTGCCTCGTGCACGGCAGAGATGTTGCGTGGCTGGGATGCGGGTGGAGCGCCGTGCATCTCTGGCGTCGCGTGGCGCGCGTCACTCAGGGTGCGATCGCCAAATGGGGCACGAGCAAAAGCTAAAAAGACGCGACAAGGCTACAAAACGGTGCAAAATGCACGGGGAGACGCCAACTGCGCACGCGCACAGGAGGGTGGCGGTCGGGGCGAGACGCTGGTTCTTTTGTCGGTACTATCGTCGCGGGATGTGCGTGTTCAGACTGTGCGGCTTGGGTCGCCGCGGCGCCGCTGCTCGTTTCTCGCGGCGGCGGCCACCCGCGCAGAGTCAAAACGTACAGATTAGACTGTCATCCTGAGTTGTCTCAGTTGGACATTCAGGGCTCCCTGCTGTTTGCGATGCGCCAAAAGAAACGGGCGTTGCGGTGTCAATACGACGTCAAACGACCTAAACTGTCTGAGGCGGGGAACTATTAGAGTTGCTCCTCACAATATGGCGGGGTAGTTAGGGTCGGTTCCATATGTTTGTCGCACGGTTTGGGGACTACTAAATCAGGTGGACATACAGGGCTCCGCAACCCTATGTCATAGGTAGCCGGACAACGTAACTACAGGCCGCCTGTCGACAGGTCGTTTGCGATTGCTGTAGTAGAGTACGGTAAAGTGACGTGGCACCCCAAAACCGCGCTCGTACGAAAGAAACCGATAAATCTCGAGACAGTGCGAGTGCCACTCTGAAAATAATGTTCATCGGTCAGAATCTGTATTTTCATCGCGAGACATCTGTCAAGTATCAACGGCGTGAGCATTTGACCGTCAGCCGTGAGGTTGGATCTTATGCTGACCGTGTCCCTGCCAGCAACGTACAGTATCAGACGACTGTGAACGCGAGCTCTGACTGAAAAGGGGAGGCAAGTGCGCGGCATCTTCGCCAACGCCGACGCCATTGCGCGCCGTAAAGTTCGGTGACGCGCCATGATATTAGGCGGTGAATATTTGTGCATCGACGTTACGGACATATGATGTACGCAGGCGTCGCCCCAGCAGCGCCTTGCAAGGCCGCCGGCGCCGACATAGGCGGTGTCGGCGTATATCTGCGGTTCCAAACTTCCAGTCTGTCATAAGCTCATATCCCCAAGAATACACAATCTTCGCGGCATCTTCGCCCTATTTCGGCGCCAGGCGCCCTTGCACGGCGCTTCTGGGGCAACGCGTCCGCACATGGAATGCCCGCAACGTCATCGCGCCAAAACTCACCGGCTAATAATATGGCACGTCACTGAGCTTTACGGCGCGCGATGCCGTCGGCGTCGGCGAAGATGCCGCGTACTTGCCTCCCCTTTTCAGTCAGGGCTCGCGTTCACAGTTATATAATACTGTACGTTGCTGGCAGGGTCACGGTCAGCATAAGATCCAATCCCACGGCTGACGGTCAAACACTCACGCCGTCGATACTTGATAGGAATCTCGCGATGAAAATACAGATTCTGACCGATGAACATTCTTTTTAGAGTGGCACTCGCACTGTCTCGAGAGTTACCGGTTTCTTTCGTACGAGCGCGATTTTGGGGTGCCACGTCACTCTTCCGTACTCTACTACAACAATCTCAAACGACCTGTCGACAGGCGGCCTGTAGAAACGTTTTCCTTGTCGCAGCTCTATTCAGTCCACGATGAACTCTTTTCGAGCCTCCTGATCGGCCACTGAGAAGCGCTTCTCAGTGGCCTATCAGGAGGCAGGAAACACATATCAGCCAATCAGGAGGCCGGAAACCTCTGTTTGCCCAACTTTCTCGTCTTGGCGCGGCCAACCTGCCCTGCATAAGCGCGCCGCTCGACGCCGCACGACTCAAAGTGGCCGCGCGACGTCAGGGGTCACTCATACTGGTCCCGTCAAGGCGCCGACCCGGTCGACGGCCGGAACAGGTGCGTAGGTGGCCTCCTCCAGCGCCGCTTTTCTGGGCAGCCATCCGGTGAGAACATGCGCCGCTTCCCCAAATCCCGCTGTGCTTGGCCGGCGAAACCCCCAGTGAACTCCGCCTGCTTCGCATCCGAGCCGCGAACAGCGCGCGGCATGTGGTGGTCACGTCATGGGAGGCGTATATCGCGTCCTCGTGCGGAGAAGACGCTCGCGGCGCGTATGTCGCCGCTGCCACGCACAGCGATGCGACAAGGCCCCGGTGTTTTTGAAGAACGGAGCCTTTCGCTTCAGAGGGGGGGTCGGGATGCTATATTTCCGGCCTTTCCCTGTATTTATTCAGGATTCTCAAAAGTAGCCTCGATGCTCATCGTGGACTGAACTCTACTATATTTTTCTTTTTTTTCTTTTACAAAGTTAGGGAGGTTGCTGGTACCATAAACACGGATTTGTAGGTCCTCAGGATGATTCGTCACTCATGGTTGAATCCGTCATCTGATCCACATCTTTCACTTGCGCCTTCATCGGCCGTCCAAATATTCCCTTACGAATGACCGCCTGGAAGGGGAGTTCGGTAGATCGTATTTGCCTTGTCTTGGCCTCTATCCACTCAGTCAGTCGGTGCCTGTCTTTTCGGCGGAGGAACTCCTCTCCGCTTTGTGCAGGACGTGGGAATTGGGAAAAATACAACATTACCCCTTCACCCAAAACCGATATCATGCGCCAAGTACGCACTAGGTATTGTGACGTGCTGCCGCACCCTCCGCTCCAGCACCCTCAACCCCGTCACCCTCGTCCGCGTCCGCTCGGTTCGCGGACCGCACCAGGCCTCAGGTCGTTGGGGTCCGGTATACGCGCGGATCTCCGGGTTTGAGTTACGCGGGTGGAAGGTTTGGTTAGGGTTTGACTTCGCCGCCCACTGGGAGGTCCGCGATGCTGGTTGTCGGGCAGGCCGCCCAGCACCGCGAGCGCGGCGGCGCCTTAGTTCCACCCCGCCCCTCCCAGCCGACCCTGCATGTGATCAAGCCACATTCACGACGTTCGTTATGCGCACCGACGCGGGTGCGTCGCAGAGTGGTCACTTTGTCACTTTGTCATACTACGCAGTTTTGAGACCCGGACTTAGTTCGGTAAAGTTTACCACCCCTGGATATCACGTGTTCTTGATCCTGATCGTGTTACAACACGTGTGATTACGTGTTATGCCACTGAATACGTGAAACTCGCCCGGGTTCGCGGAAACATCTTTTCGTGATGTCGCGTTAGTGTCGAGTCCAATTTCAGTTTTCACACTGAAAGTGGGGGGACTCCATCCGAACTAAGTACCGAGGGCAAAATTTGCGTAGTACCACCACAGCTTGCCATTTGGGGGTAAAAAACGGACTCCACTGTAATCCGGATGGTGATGTCCTCTTGCATTTGGTAGTTCCCGATCACCGATTTTCGGTGATCGGGAACCCCCAATGCCGGGAAACTGGCTTCTGGTGATGGCTTCCCGATCAACCCTCTCCCGAACCTGCTTTCCGGCACCAGGCTTCCCGACTCCCGACTCCCGCGTCTGTGGTTCCCGAAGCCAATGGCGCGGTGCGCTGATGAAGCTGGCTGCGCTTCGCAACCGCGCGCAACAGGCGGCGATGAGGCAACACCGTATACTCGTTTGTTTGTCGGCCGCCAGTCGCGTGGACGGCTGCGACCGCGCAATGGCGCTCGCGCAGCGACGCTCGGTGAGTAATTCTATAAGACACACGACAGGGAGCGACGGGAGCGGCGCGCCCCCCAGCGCCCCCCGGCGCCGGGAGCGAAGCGCGCGCGTGCTGGAGGGAGGTCGTCCCGAGCAGGGGCCGCCCGCCTGACGAGGCACCGTCAGCGACGCGGGGCGAGGGGGGCAGTGGGTGGTTCTGGGCGCCATCCACAAGTCGCGCGCAGTGGGAAAATTGACTTCGGGAAACTGGCTTCGGGCAACTGGCTTCGGGAGAGGGTTGATCGGGAATCGAGCTTCGGAATGGGTCGATCCGGGAAGGGTTGATCCGGGAACTCCTATCCTCGGAAGGAGTCCGATCGGGAACCACTACAAGCGAGCGGATGATTGGTCGTTTTACCAAATAGGAGTATCCGAGAACGGCGGATCACCGAAAATCAAGAAACCAAAACAAATCAAGAACATCGGAAGAACCAACAAACCACCCACTTTTCTTATAGCCCGTCATTTTGTCCAATGGTCAGACGACCAAAATGGATTATCGTGTTTCCGCGCTTTTGGACCTAAACAGGCAGAAGCCGTCAGAACTCTCCACGTGAGATGACGCCGTAAACGCCGTCTGGCGGCGGCGCGACGACGTGTATCACGCGCTTCCAAGCGGTGACACCTTTCGTCGACGCTGAATAAGTCGAGACTGGGGGGCGCCGCTTCCGCTGACGCCGCTGTCTGTGCCGCCGCCGCCATCGCGCGCCTGGCTCGTTTGGTCCAGCGTCGTCGGCAAACACGTCTTTGAAGCCGGTGTGGCCGTCATTGATCGGCTGGACAGCTGGTGATTGAAAGCCAAGTTTTGCCTTTCAAGACGCGATGTTCAAGCGCGGGGGAAATGCGGCGACGCTCCAAATGAAGGGGAAGTTCGCGTGAATTTGGTAACTTCGTTGTGTTAAGTTTCCATCAAGCGCGGTCCGCCGTCGCCCGTGGCCATATATCCTCGGGCAGCCACCGTACCCGGTGGAGCCCTCGTGCTTAGTCGACGGCAGTGCGCATTTACCCATAAAAGCCCCGAGCTGGAAAAAAGTGCATAGCGATTCTTTTCGTCTTTCTCACTTTATGACTCGTGTTTTGAAGTCCGTTGGACGAACCAAAATGGCACGCTGTGTTCGTACTGGCTGAAGTCCGTGATTTCGGCATGTGACCTGATCCGCGAGTCGATAATGATTTGGCCCGTCCAAAATCACAACGGTTGACCGCAATTTTACACTGTTTGCCCATACAAATCGCGAACACGCCTCAACCTCCTCACAATCGCAAAAGATCAACACGTGTTTCACCCATTCTCCGGCCTGGCCGGAAAGCCGTCGCCGCCGGTGCCCATGCTTTGCGACAATTTGCGGCGCGACGGCGCGTAAACGAAGATTCGTATGGCGACGTGGTGCGGAATTTGAAAGGCTGCTTTGGTCATTTTGGAATTGATTCTGGGTTTTGAAAGGCTGATCTAAGCAATAATTGAATCGAAACCCATTGTCAGTGAAATCATCATCGACTCGCGGGTACGGTCATGTCCAGACTGGCAGAACTCCAGACTGCGGGCTCGGTCAGCGCTAAATCTGACCTTACCGAACTCTCGCAAAACTGTTGAATGATGGCCTCCCTTCGTGTTCAGTAAATATGGACAGGGCCCCACAGGGGAAACCCCCAGAAGACCGTAGTTGCGGCATCTTCGGCGACGCCGACGCCAGTGCGCGCCGTAAAGCTCGATGACGCGCCATGCCACTAGGCGGCAATTGTTTGCCCAACGACGCTGCGAGCATATCATTTGCGTCGCCCCAGAAGCTCCGTGCAAGGCCTCCTGGCGCCGACACAGGCGGTGACGGTGGTTTCTGCTCACCGAGCTTCCAGTCTGACATGAACCCCAGAAGTCAGAATCTTCGCGGCAGCTTCGCCGACGCCTACGCTATTGCGCGCCGTAAAGTTCGGTGACGCGCCATATGATTAGGCGGTGATTGTTCGCTCGACGACGTTGCGGGCATTTTTAATTTGCGGACGCGTTACCCCACAAGCGCCGTGCAAGGCCGCCTGGCGCCGGCATAGGCGGCGACGGCGCTTTCTGCTCACTGAATTTCCAATCTGTCATGACCCCCAGCAGACACAATCTTCGCGCGTCGACGCCTACGCCATCGCGCGCCGTAAAGTTCGATGACGCGCCATATGATTAGGCGGTGATTGTTGGCTCGACGACGTTGCAGGCATTTCATTTGCGGACGCGTTGCGCAAGAAGCGCCGCGCCAGGCCGCCTGGCGCCGACATAGGCTGTGCCGTGAATGTGATGTGCTTCCATCAAGGCCACTCCACTGTTCGCGGCTCGTAACACGCTGACACCACCGACGTCGGCGCCAAGCGGCCTTGCACGGCAGTTTTGCGGCATCGCGTCCGCAAATCAAATGCCCGCAACGTCATTGCGCAAGCATTCAGCGCCCAATAATATGGCGCGTGACCGTACTTTACGGCGCGCAATGGCGTCCACGTCGGCGAAGATGCCGCGCAAATTGAGTCATCTAGCTAGGTCTGACAGAGCTGAAGACTGGAAGATCAGAGACTGCGAAAGCGCCGTCACCGCCAATGTCGGCGCCAGCCGGCCTTACACGGCGCTTCTGTGGAAACGCGTCTGTAAATGGAATGCCCGCAAAGTCATCGAGCGAACAATCACCGCCTAATCATATGGCGCGTCACCGTACTTTATGGCGCGCAATGGCGTCGGCTTAGACGAAGATGCCGCGAAGATTGTATCTTCTGGGGGTTATTACGGACTGAATGTTCAGAGGCGCAGAATGCGCCGACACCGCCTGCCGGCGCCAGGCGGCCTTGCAAGGCGCTTCTGGGGCGACGCGTCCGCAAATTACATTCTCTCAGCGTCGTTGCGCAAACCATCGCCACCTCATGATGTGGCGCGTCAATAACCATTACGGCGCGCAGTGGCGTCGGCGTTGGCGAAGACGCCGCAAAGACGGTGTTCTGGGTGGTTCTTCTGTGGGGCCCTGTCCAGATTTCCTGACCACGAATGCCCATACATCTGAAGGGAGGTTCTCATTTAACAGTTTTGCGACAGTTCGGTAAGATCAGCATGCGCGCTGGCCCAGGAATCCACATGGACAACCCAAATCCGACCCTCTGCCGAATCCGTCCGAATCCGGAATCTCCATCCCGTATCCCAGGCGCATAAAACCATCTCAGTATAAATCGCGGCGCGAGGAACCAGATCGAGACTGCGCCGGCCGATGACACTCGCGAGCGGCCGCGATGCATGCATCCGCATTCCGCGAGCAATCATGCTCATCGCACAACGCGTGCTGCCACGCCCGCGGCTGCGCGTATCGCGTGAAAGACCGTGACAAGGGGACTATGATTACATTTGTCTTCCCTGCAGGGCTGATTTCTACTGGTTGCTGTGGATTCGTTTCCGGAGTGGACGCCTCCCGGAATCCACTTGAATCCAACCGAATCCGACCCTCCACCAAATCCGTCCGAATCCGGAAACCGCATCCCAGAAAGAAACCCCAAAAGTTCCTCTATCATCGAGCTGTAGAGATCACTCAAAGCCAGATCCGGCTTGTTGTGGTGCTGTGTACTTAAGCTATGCAGTTCTGAGACGGGTTCAAATAGGTCATCTCGTGCGTGGGTGAATTTACCCAATCCCCTGTTCATGAACCCTCCACAAATAATCACGTCCTATGGACGCTGTCTCGGTAGTTTTGCGAGCAGTCAAAACGAGCTGTCCACGTCAGCACAGATGTCAAAATGAGCCATTCTGTAAAATCGTTGAAGCGTATCCGCGTCAGCAAAACGCAGGTTTGGAATCTGTGCCGCTCGTTGGGATGTACAGTAGCCGGCGGCTCAGAGTCGATCCCGCGGCTTTGACGACGCCGCGAGGAATATGACGGCGGCAAAAGAGACTCGACAGCTCGCATCGTGGGCGGAAGAGACGAGTACAATCGCATCGCGCCGCGGGGCATCGTCAAACACAATCACCGAAGATCGCAGTTCTCAGATCAATCGAGCAAACCGCAAAGACTTCGGCGCCTACGCAGTTGACGCTGGATACGCCGTGGGCGAGCACTGGCAGCTCTCTCCGATCAGTGTCCTGCACTGCCAGACTGCGACGTCAACGACTCGCGAGCAAGTGCGGCGCCTGGTTCTGTCGCAGCGCGCACGCTCATTTCACCGATGCTCAAGGGCACGCAATTTCGTGTCCAATTAGGGAGCTCCATTGCCACACGTGGCCAGTACACACTTTCGAAACGGCGGGCGAAATTTTCGTCAAGAAGCAATTTGCGTCCACACATGCTTTGGCCATCTGATCGATTCAACTCGAGTACCCCAGTCTAAAACTGAGGTGCCCTATTTGGACCCCTCTCAGAACTGCATACTACGCGGTACGATCCCCTTCACTTTAAGAAAATAGGGGTAATTCACACTGATTTACTACTGGTAGTTGGGGGTTTACTCGAGAAGGCACTGAAACCGGTCGGCCGGGTGTCGGACGGGTGTCCCGGGATCCGGCATCATCACACTGAACCCCCCAGTTTCTTAAGCGGGAAAGATAGCAAATCAACTCGTCAATTACACCGCCAATCCAAACACCCTCGCCACAGGCAAATGGGACAGGGGCCGAAAGTATGACGAAACTGAGCGTCAGCAACAGCCCGAGACCGCCCCTAACAACCCCGAATTGACGGCGGGGGGGCAGCGTGGCAACGTTGCTCGCTCGACGCCGCTGCGTCTATGATACCAGTTAACAAACAATTTGCGCGGCCGGCGCTCGTTGGTGCGTTTTTACGACGGCGTTCGCCCGTGCCCCCCCTCCCTGTGCCATGAGATGCTTCTTTTCGCTTCCTCGAGGACGGATCCGATGTACGGCGTGCCATAGGGCCCAAACGGTTGGGCAGCCGCACGCGCCCGTCAGGGGTCCACCTACCGAGGTGGTGTACTTGGGAGCCAGCCAATCGCCACCCTTGGCTGATGGGCCGATACCGCGCAATTTTGCCAGCCCTGTACTTGAGCCCATTGTCCCGATTACAGTACTCACTTATTAAAACCCCGTGACAGCTGGACAAAGTGGCCCAACCGATTGGGCGCTACAGCACGCC
>Ga0307489_10001837_pt1 | contig 14162 bp, 19 predicted proteins | sample SB12metaG_FD_202247 | JGI IMG/M metagenome (GOLD analysis project Ga0307489, IMG submission 202247) | Sea-ice brine microbial communities from Beaufort Sea near Barrow, Alaska, United States - SB 1.2 | ecosystem: Environmental > Aquatic > Marine > Coastal | place: USA: Alaska | collected... | reverse complement strand
GGAGTGGCGTGCGAAGCCTAGGCGCTCGGCGCCGGAAATGATGTACCGAAATCGGCTCATTGGCATCAAGTGACGTGGCGATCATCATCTACTCGGCCCTAGGGCCCGGGCCAAAGCGGCCGACGCGGGGCGGCTCCTAGCGGAAATGCAACTCAGGGCAGGGTTGGGTAAATAAATATTATCTGCCACTTTACTCGTCACAATGAAAACCCACATTCGATGAAGTACATCACTTGGCGTGAATACCATAGGCCGATTTCGGTATATCGCTAGGTGAAATGCCCATACATAGTTGAAGACAAAGTGACAGCGCTCCGCGTGGGAAAGCGGACGCCAGGTTGAATGTACATACAGAGTAGTTGCGGACAAAGCGTCAGCGCTCGGCGCGGGAGGCGATATACCGAAATCGGCCTATTCCTGCCCCGTCAGCCACCACAGTTCCGCCACACTTCAGACCCTGGTTTATTGAGATAATTCACATTACATGACGTGGACATACTGCACATCATGTGGCCAGTGTAATTCGCCTGGTCCTAACTTATGGTGCTGAAGGCAGAGCAGGCGGCGGCAGAGGTTCTGGGCGGCTAGGCTCGCACGGTGCGATCATGACGCCATAACGTGAGGCAATGACGCTTTCTCGATGATGGGCAATGTGTGTCAGAGTGAGAACGCTAAACTATGACAGATTGACAACCTACGCACGAGAATTACACAGGCTTTCGACCAAAATTCAGCACACGCACGTCACGACGTCGACGAGTAAATGCCGTACAAAGGCAGAAATTACGACGGGAACAATGCATGCGCGATAATAGCTCTTTGCGTCACTATCAAACTGTAAAATCCCCCGTATAAATGACTCAAGAGTTATCTCGGCAAACGCCATGCGCGCCGTTAACGCCGTCGCGCCGAACTTGCCGCCGCCGACAGAGCAGCGTCGTCATGGGAGCGAAACAAAGCCGTTGTACCAGTGGAAGTACCGCCACTGCCGGCGTGGCGCTCCGCCAGCCATTCAGATTGCCGATTACAGTGGCGTTTTCTTCATTTTCGTTCCTGCGCCCGGCCAGATTTTGTTGAGGGACGATATATGGCGAATCGACGGTCTATTAACTCGTAATCTTTACCGAAATGGTCGTATTTCGACGATACGAGGCAAAACCAGGTCTACCGATCAACAAATGACGTGATGACAGCTCAACGAAAGGAAGTGACCGATGAACAAGTGACCGATCTCCGAATCGTGCAGAGAGTGGTTGCCCTCGCGCCGCCGCCCGCACTATCGTTTGCACCGGTACGGCACGCCGCTCGCACGCGTCCGCGGCGAGCGAGGAGCGACCCCCATGGCAACGACGCCGGAAACACCCGCGCCGGCGCCGGCGCCGCGGCCGCCCGGCGCCGCCGCGCACGTCACGCGTATGGCCGCCGCGCGCGCCGCGCGTGCGTTCTCCCCCCTCCCCTCTCTCTCGGCTACCGCCGCAGCCGAGATGACTGCTACCGCCGCAGACGCTGCCCCGGTGGTTCGCGACACGCGCCCGATGCTCGCCCCGCGAGTGACCCTGAAGATGCCGCTACTGCTGCTGCTGCTGTGCGTGGTGCAGGGCCCGCGCGCGACGATCGCCGCGCCCCCGACCGACCTCTCCAACTACCAGAGCCGACACGCGTGCCCGGTGGGGCCTGCCACGGCGTTGCCCTCGCCGCCTCGTAACGCCTCCGCCGTCCCCAAGGCCGCCGTCCCCGCCTCCTCCCACCGCCGCCTCCGCCGCCGCCGCCGCCGCCACCGCCGCCACCGCCACCGCTGCCGCTGCCGTTGCCGCCCGCTGCTGCCGCGCTTTACCATCAGGAAAACCTTTGCAGCTGCCGGTTTCAGTCGTAACTTGTGCACCTGAACACCCACCTGTATACCACGGCCGCGCGCCGCCCTGCACTCGACGTCTCCTGCCAGTTATCAGTCGCATGGTGCACACGTACACACTACAGTCGCCGCCCATGAGCCTCCCACTGGCAAGCGCCTGCCACGGCGTCCCCTTAACAGCGCAACGTGCAACACCCCTCCCCTCGAAACGAAAACCATCAAACTGTACCCACTCAAGGAAGTTGTCTCCAGCACTGCATGCTATATCTTCATCCTCGAAGTTCCCAAGCTGAGCGTCCACGGGAAATATGCGTGAGGGCCCTGACACCCGGCCGCCGCCGGCGTGCGCATCGCGGTCCCCCAGACCGTGTTGGAACTCCAGGCCCTGGTCGTCGACCACGCGAGAGTCCGCGCGGTCGGCAGGCCTGGCAAATATCGCCCGCCACGCCATCCTCCACATTTTACAAACGATTTTCAGCGAAAGGGATGGCATCACATGAGGTGACGAGAGAGCGGAAGAGACGTTTTCTGCGTGTTCAAGAAGGCTCCATGTTTTCGCTTCGCTCTGCCCCCCGCGACGTGGCGAGCGTTATCTCGAAGGCCCTAGCGGTGGGCGCCGGGCACTCCTGGCACACCAACCTGTTTTGCGCCGCCAGCAGCTCGCAAGATGGGCCGGCGGTTGACATCATCATGACTGACATGCGGTCTCCAGACTTACCCGCAGGTGATGTGGCGGTGGGGCCGGACGCGGCGATCCCTCACAGACTGACTGCTCATAATGCACTTGTACACACTCCTAGCCACATCCTCCTCCCCAGCCTGACGAAGCGAGAGAGAAAGGTAGATGAAGAGATAGAGAGAGCGTGGAGGCACCAGGCTTCCGCCTTGGCCCCCGTTCACGCCTGACGCGGCGTTCCTGACTGCTTGCTCTCAGTGCACCTAATCCACAAGTGCATGCTCAAAGATGCTCAAAGATGCTCAAGATGACCAGAGTACGGGAACCAGTGTACGGCCCTTTGACGAGGTAGTCAATGATGATGGCACGTCGGTAGGGACTCACACTACGTTCCCTACATTCCCAGGCTTCCAAGATCAACTTTTGGTTGTCTTGCCACTGATACCGAACACGGCTTAATGTCTCCCAGCTATACACCTCGAAAGTGCTCAAGCGGCCCACAGAATAGAGTATGCACTCATGGCTAGACCCTGTACGAAGGTTCGGGTCGACGCCGGTGTGTTGGTCAGCGACCTCCTGGATTACTTGCAACTCAAGGGTCTGACCCTCCCCACATTCCCCTGGTGGTAGGGGCAGCTGATCCCTGAACCCTAAACCCTAAACGTGAAGCCTCAAACCCTGAACCCAAGACCCTAAACAGATGTAGAACGCGAGCCTCGTCATCCATCACATTTTGGAACCTATTTTACTGGGTTACATACCGCCCTATGACGTGGCTATGCTGTGACGAGCATTAGAGGCAGATACATGACGTTCGCCTCGTCATCCACCACAATTCAGACCCTCGTTTATTGAGGTGGGTTACATCCTATGACGTGCCGACACCGTTTACTCGACCCTACGTTGCGGATCGATCAGACAGTAGGCGGCGCCATCGCCACCGCCACGCACGGTGGGGTCAGACCAACATTACAGACCCTCGTTTCATGAGTTGACATCATATTATAATGTGGCGAGCAAACGTAACAGGGGCCAGAGCGAGAGCCTGATGCCTCCTCATACACGCGGAAGCGTCTCTCTCTCAGCATAGATTGTCTGCCATTTACGTTCCAGACTCTGACTGCTTGAGTTGAAAGGCATCGTATGACGTGGCGAGCGGTTTCAGTCTTCCTCTTAACACTTTAGACCCTACCTATTTTCATGAGTCAAATGGCATCACATGACCTTGCGAGAATTACCAGTCTGCCCCTAACGCACGGCAGCAGCCTCGTGCACGGCATGGCCTGCCACGTAATTCACCATTGTTCATGCATCTAGTGCGGCCGGATGATTTTTTTCTAGCGGCAAGCTGTACGTCTACGCGGGCCGTTTAGCCTTCGCGTTTATTTATTTAAATATTCATCATTCACTGGACCCTGGCTTCTCCAGTCACATGCCATGGAATAACGCGGCAAGGGTCTCCATCCGACCCTGGTGATCGGCTCGCTGTCCAGCCTGGTGCAGAAGGTGGAACTGGTAGGACGAGGGGCATAGTGCACAGGTATTTGTGCCTTCAGAGCGGCGCGCCGCTACAACGGGGCTTGGGTCTCAAATAAAGATAATGCAGCCAATCACACCTCAGAAACTCATTTTCTCGACCAATCGTGTGGGGGCCTGGTCTCCCATGACCCGGAGAATGGGTACAATAAGCATAGAAACTGTTCTTAATCTGACCCTAAGAAGTGGTCGCTGCTGATGGCTCGGTGAAAACTTTCGCACAAGGGGCTAGGAACGGAACATATTTTGACGCGAGCCGTGATGATGCCCCGATGCTTCGCGCGCTCCGCGCCAACGTCGGGTAGGGCTGACCTAGTGTACTATGTGTCTGGGTGCTCGCCACGTCATCGATCACGTAGTGTACCGGTGCCTGCCGCGTCATCCCCCACGTAGTGTACCGGTGCTCGCCGTGTCATCCACCACAATTTAGACCCCCTTTCATACGAATAGAACATATCATATGACGCAGTGAACATGGTTTACTTGGCTATAGGAGGATACAACCAGTGTGCACGAGTACACCGGGCACTGGCACACTTTGAGCTCACCATCAGTCTGATTTGCTTGGCCTTCGAAGGATGCGGCCAGTGTGTACGGGTATACTGGTACACTATGAGCAAACAGTCAGGTTGATTTGCCCGGCCGTAGCGCGGGGCGTCTCGGCGTGATCTTCCGGCTGACCATGAGGGTGATCGGCAACCCCACGGTCGGCCGGACCACCATAAAGGTGGACGAGGATGAATTCCTGGCAGGGTGGTGGGCGCTCATAATGACCTCCCCCCCCCACCAGCTCCACCACTCTGCCGGATGAATACTACAGGGGGGCAGGGTGAAAGCCTGGTGCCTCCTTATGCACGCAGAGGCGTTTGTCTCTCTCTCTCTCTGTCTACATCTCTCTCTGGTACATGGGGATAGGGCGACAGGCTGGTGATTCCTGATACACGCGAAGGCGGCTCTTTCTCTGCACGGCTGAAGACATCCACCATCCGAACCATCGCCGAAGGTACTCGTGCATTGTTGAGCGGGTTAGACCATTGCCCCATACTGTCAATAGGAAGAACTGGGCCACAGCAATACGTTCTGACCATCTCTGCCACGACGGGTAAGGCCTGGTCCCCGCTCGCTTGTGTGCAGGACACTATACGGGAGCAAAGGCGGAAGCCTGGTGCCTCCTCATACACGCTGACACCTGGTGCCTCCTCAAACCGGCCTTGCTTGGTGGCGAATCTAGAAGCGGCTCAGGCGTACTGGGTGGCCAGGAATGAGATACCTCCCGGACTAGAGGGCGCCACGGGGGTGTGGGATATCGCAAACAGTGGTGGAGCGTGGACCACATTCACGGGGTAAGGACATAGTGACAATATATCCCATATCGAGATCCTGGATGACAGTATCGACAATACTATCATCTCCCATATCGATAGCCCACATCCCGTATCGATATCCAGAATGACCAAACCGATATCGATGTCACCATATCGGAATGTTTTATCCCACATCGATGTCCCATATCTCATACATCAGTGTCAACCCCGACACGTTAGGGGCCACCAGCCAACGCGTGCCGTGACGATTGACTGTAATCTATCTGATCCTAGTGACATGTCGATTGTGACCCGTATGATCCTATCCCGGGGAACGGCGGTCCGGACGGCGCACCCACCACTTCGTACAACGTACAGCCAACCTCGCCCGGGTCCGCGCCTGCCGCGCCCACCGGCAGGGGCTTACAAATAAATAAATAAATTACATAAATTTGTAAAAAGCGCGAACCTGAACGACCCGCGTAAACGTAAATAGCTAGGTGAGATTACAATTTGATCTGTCCACTAGAAGCTCGCATATACAATTACACGGTTTATATCAGCAGGGGCTTACACTTGTCCACTTCATACCTTTACCTGAGCTGTTTTCTCACCAAAAGTCCATGAAACCACTCAGCGTATCCCTCAAAAGGCGCGTATGATGAGCCGAAAAGTGGACGAGTGTAAGCCCCTGCACAACGGCGGCGGCGTCACCCAGTTAATCGGAGGACTCACGGGAGGGGTCGCGCAGGGGGCGCAGCTACTTCAGAACCTCGTAGGGCGGTGCAGGTTGACCCTATGCAACCCACTTTCAAAGCGCCCGGAACTAAGCACTTGAAACCAGAACATGGATGAAATGCTTTTAATTTTGCTACAATCTCGCTTACAATTTCAACTTGCGCCGCTACAACCTGGTAGAGCGGTGCAAGATGACAGTAGCAACACCCGTGTTTAAAGAGCCCATGGTTCTGCCATCAGCGCGTGAAGCTATTATATGGTGAAGTGCTTTCAAACTTTGCTTTCAATTTCAACTTGCGCCGCTACGACCTGGTAACCACAGACCCGTTCGCCAACCTGCAGGGTTTTACGAGTGCGCTCGGTGGCAGGGCCTTATCAGTACATTCTTTGAGTCATATTCCGAGCCAGGTACGCACCCTAGTTATTCCGGAAGTTCTGGTATCTGTACGTGGCAATTTTGGGCGGTTATGCTGGATTTTGAACGACTTCAGTGTGGATACGCTCCCAAAACGCACCTAAGTTCCAGGTTCCACGGGATGTACGAATGTTATGCAAAGAGTGCACTCGTACACTGTGTGTTCCTTTCATCATTTGCTCCTTTACTGATGTTGTGTGATCCTTACCATGTTGCTCCTTGCAAGTCCTCTCCGTCGAGTGGCGCTTTAGGATTCATAGCCGGAACTGAGTCTACGCATTTTATCCCTGAAATCACTGAGGTCGCACTGGTTCTCTAACCCTCCCACTCGGCTTGGGGCAGGGTACGCCCTTCGTAGGGCGGTGCAGAATGACCCCATATTGGCCCAGGCTTGACTCCGTTTGGTTTCGGCGCTTGAAGCTATATAATGATGAATTGCTTTCAAACGTTGCTTTCAAATATAACTTGCGCCGCTACATGTTGGAACCGCTGACGGCGCTGATCCCCGACGGGCTCAACTTGTTTGGCAGCATCTTCGGCAGGGTGCATCAGGGGCTTACACTCATTCACTTTTCAGCTCAACTGAAGCGTGTCTAGGGGTTGTTTAGGTGATGTTCAGGGGGTGTCATGGGGTATTCGGGGGTGTGCAAGGTGTGTGTTTGCTTCAGAAAGTGCTCAAGTTGAGCTTGAAAGGGAATGAGTGTAAGCCCCTGGGGTGTATATGCAGATTAATCCGATGAAACCCACGTTGGAAGCGCCTGGAACTCATCGCTTGAAACTAAACTACGGTAAACTGTTCTCAATTTGTGCTTAATTTTTGCTTTCAAATTCAACTTGCGCCGCTACACCACGGCAACAACCGCGACCTCGGTATGGCGGTGCAGGTTGAATCGATGAAATCCATGTTGAAAGCGCCTGAAACTACGCGCTTGAAACTAACATATGATAATCCGCTTTAAAGTTTTGCTTTCAATTTCAACTTGCGCAGCTACCCCTCGGCACTCGAGACAGTTTGGACACTGGCGATGCCACTGGTAGGACGGTGCAGGTTGCTGCCAGTATCAAAACTCGTGTTGAACCTTGAAAGCGCCTACAGTTCCAGCGCTTGAAACTAGAATGTCATATGAAATTCAAAGCCAAGCCGGCGCCTTTGACCTGTTAACCATTTAACCTTTTCACCTTTCAACCTTCTAACCTTGTAACTCAAGGACCTTACATTTTATGACGCCGGCTTCTTCTAATGTCATAAATTGCTCTCATCGTTTGCTTCTAATCTCAACTTGCGGCACTTCACAGTGGCGGCAGCGCGCCGGACGCGGTATACAACTGGGGTCAGCTGGTTGACAGTATCGAAACCCGTGTTGAAAGCGCCTACGAGTATGGTGTCTGCAATCGGCGCTTGAAACTATAACATCGTAAACTGCTTTCATCGGTTGCTTTCAATGTCAACTTGCGGCGCTGCACAGTGGCGGCGGCACGCCCGACGCGGCGCCCGACGCGGTAGGCCGGTGCAGGCTGACCCTACGAAAAACCGCCTGGAAATAAGCGCTTGAAATCGAAATGTCATATGTGGCTTTCAACTTCTGCTTTCAAATTCAACTTGCGCCGCTACAACGCGGTTTACAACTGGGAAGGTATCATCAGCTTCGAAGCTCCCGCGCCCCCCACGGTGGGGCGGTGCAGGTCGGCCCTATCAAACCCACGTTGAAACCGCCTGGAACTAAGTGCTTGAAACTAAAGTGTGATGTACTGCTTTCAACTTCTGCTTTCAAATTGCGCCGCTACACCGCGCCCCCCACGCCCGACGCCGTGTACAATGTTGAAGGCAGGGGCTTACACTCGTCCACTTTTCATCTCAACCTGAGCCGTTTCCGACACCAAATACACCCTAAACACCCCCCATTATCGCTTAGCAACCCCTGCATACCCTCTGTACACCCCCTGAACAACCCCTAAGTGCACCCCATATCCCACAGAAAGCGCTTACGTTGAGCAGAAAAGTGGACGAGTGTGAGCCACTGGTTGAAGGCGTCATCAGCTTCGAAGCTCCGGCTGAAGCTGAACAGGTCGGGGTTGAAGTTGAGAGCGGGGGCGGGGGCGAAGGCGGAGGCGGGGACGGGGATTCGGACGACGGCGAGGGCGAGGGCGAGGGCGAGTACGAGAGTGGAGGCGAGGGCCAGGGCGAGGGCGGGGACGAGGGTGAGGTCGAGGGTGCGGGCGAGGACGCGGACGGGGGTGCGAGCGAGGGCGAGGGCGAGGGCGAGGGCGAGGGCGGGGGGAACTTGACTGGGATGCGGGTTGGGGCGCGGGTGGCGGCGCGTCCAGGCGCCGAGCCGATGACGTCGGCGTCGCGGCTGTTCGACTCTGACTTCGAGGACTCTGCCTCCTACTCTCCTGCCTTCCCCTCCTCCTCCTCCTCCTCGAGCTCGAGAACTCTTTCGGCGTCACGAACGCGGCCGGTAAGGCCATCCGACATATTATGACATCACATGCTCAATGTGTACAGTAGCATCACATACTCATTGTGTCACATCACATAGCTCTACTCGTTGTGAGACGATGCAGAAACATAGGATTTCGAAGTGAGAGCCGTACTTTTTAGTGCTTCCCCTCGGCCCTTGAAGGAGGCGGCGAGGTCTGGTGCCACACCCGCGGTGGTGGGGCCTGGCAATTATTGATCGCCACGTCACAGAATGCTATTGACTAAGATTTAACTTCAGAATCTTGAGTTGAACATTCGTCGTAAATGTTTTGGCAGATAGACGGAATCACAGGTGCATGACCTTAATGCAATAAACGAGGGCTCAAATGTGTTGGATGATGAGGCAGGCAATTTATGTACTTGGTTCTACGCGATGGTGCTCGCTCGGGCAGGATCCGAGAGAGCGTCGACGGCAGGGGCTTACACTCGTCCACCTTTCAGCTCAACCTGAGCCGCTTTTGTCACTGACCGGGTGACGCCAACCAGCGTGTCTCACATAAAGTGCTTCCGTTGAGCTGAGAAATTTGACGGGTGTTATGCCCTGGGTGACGGCGACAACGCGTCAGAGGAGTGCCCCTCGCCCCGACACAGCCGTGGAGACGCCGTCCACCCTTCCCATAGAGCGGCTGCCAACAGAGCGGTTGGCGCAGCGGTCGCGTCAGCAGGTGAAGAGGTCAACCAGACCGCCGGAGCCGATCCCAATGCCGGCAAGGCACCGACCCCCGCCCCCCCAACCGGATCTGCGCCTGGTCCACCATCCACCCCACACCACCCACCTCCAACCTGCCTCAATAGGTTGACGTTCACTGTGTTTTGTATGGGCGACCGATTATGGATTCAAGAAATTCCAAATCCCCGTTTGATCCCCCACCAGAACTGCGTAGACGGGTACGTCGGTACACTATGAGAAAACAGTCGGCTTGAGTACTCGTATACAGAGTGACAAGATATGGAGGATCGATATCCAGGATGACCATGAATCCTGTCATCCTGTCGTTTTGAGGATGACCTTGAAATACTAAATCTGGCCTTAAAATCCTGGGGATGACCCCCAAAATCCTGTCATCATGTCTTCCTGTCGGTCAACCGGACAGTATGACCAGATCATATCTTGTCAATCTGCGGGTACGTCGGTACACTATGAGAAACAGTTGGCTTGAGTATAATGTGGACAAGTGGCAAGACCCTGCATAGCGGCCAACACCTTGGGAATCCAAGTCCCGGGGGGGGAGCAACTCTCATCGGACGGGTTCACCACCAAGCTGGTCGATGCCATGGTGAGGCCACAGACACCGTAGTGTACCGGTACACCTTAAACCTAAAAACCTGAAGACTAACCTTTAACCATAAACCCTAACCGCCAAGCTGGTCGATGCCATGGTGAGGCCATGCACACCGTAGTGTGCCCGTACACCCTAAACCCTAAATCCTAAATACTAAACCCTAATCCCTCAACCCTAATATGCAAACCCTAAACCATCCTTCCCAAGCTGGTCGAGGCCATGGTAAGGCCATGGACACCGTGGTGTACCGGTACACACGGAGTGTAGTATTTTATTGTGTATCGGGTCACCCGGAATATAGTCAATATACCACACCGGTACGCCCAACTTCTGGTCACGCCCCCCCTTAGTCCGGAATTATTCCAAAACGAATTACGGACGTAGGGCTACGCGGCCCACGGACCCGCTGCATAATAAAATAAGGGTGGTCGGACTCCGGTCGGCAATTACGCTAATTAGACGGTGTCGGCCAGTCGGATGGATGGTCGTGAGTTTTGAGTTACAGTGTGTTTCCATAACTCACCACTGAGAGGCAAGTTTTCTTACACAGCGGGTCCGTGGGCCGCGTAGGGGGGGAGTGACCTTAAAGCCTGTGTCTGATACTTGGTGTCTTACCACGTGCTGCAATGAACCATGTACGACAAAGTGCGTCAAAGTGTTACGAGCAAAAGCAAAAGCAAAAAGCATGGACCAATCACAACCTCGGATTTGGATCGGAACGGTTTGATCCGAGCTTGTGATTTGTCCATGCTTTCTGCTGTTGCTTTTGCTGTGCAACACTTTGACGCACTTTGTCATAACAGTACACTATGTGTTGTGGTCCCTATTATATGGCCACCACCGCGTCAGTACCCATGTACCCGGACGGATATCCGACCAACCGTAACGTCGTTACCGGGTTTACCGGATTGTTCGGCTCCGCAATGGACCAGTATGAAGTGGCGGTGCCGCTGGCGACTGCGGGGACGTGCGCTCGCCGGGTCCAGTCCAAGATGGAGGAGCTGTTCCCCCCCCGCCTCACATGGCTACGTCCACGCAAGGGATTCTTCGCACCTATGCTGGCAGGGCCTGACAGATGTTGATCGCCACGTCATCCAATGCATTTTGAACCTTCATTTCTTGAATCAGCCGGCCGCTTATGACGTGCCGATCAATAGATTGCCTGCCATGTCATTGAACCATCCAGAATCCTCGTTTCTGGAATGGAAAGGCATGATATGATGTGTCCAGCAATTTCCGTCGGACCCCACATGGTGGTGCGCCTGGTGGGCCGCGAGCCTGGGGGCGCAATGCTCAGTCCCGCCGGGGTAGGTCCAACCGCCGTTGGTCCTTGAATCCACAGTCATTTGGGCATTGTAAGTGGGGAGCTCACCAGATCCCGACTGATAGAATCGAAACGCTCCGTGCGGAGCCACGGCTATTTTTCGCACGAAGCACTATATGTTCGATGTGCCGGCCGTACTCGCCGGCGGAACCGATGGTGTACTTCAACGTGGAGGACTACTGGGGACCCAACCAGGGCGTAAGGCCCGTCAACCGGAGTGAAACGAAGGCCAAGGCGGCGGCCTGGTGCCTCCTCATACACGCTGATGCATCTTTCTCTCCCGTCAATCGGAATGTCAATCTTCGGCATGAAACGCAGCCAACGTTGTTTGGCCGAATGTCTCCATATTATCTAAGGATTCCCTCACGGGGGCCAAGGCGGAAGCCTGGTGCCTCCAAATACACGCCGACGCATCTCAATCTCTCTGATGATGTCCGGCCCTACACGCAGGCCGCGAATGCGATGGGGGGCTACCGCGCCCACGAAGCGTTTCGTGCCGTTATCAACGTCCTCCGCAATGATTTGTACTGCAAGCACGGCCCGGTATCACCCGACTGCTTCCGCATAGTGTACCTATACACACTCGTCTCCTCCTCCTCTGCCTCCTCCGCCTCTATTCAGCTTTGGCTGACTTCATGTTCATCGGCACTTGTACTGTTCGAGGTACATGTATGTCAGCACGTCATACGACATTTAAATACAAGCCCACGTTCGAAAACATATGTTGAATCTAGAAGTCTTGGGGCAGAATGTCCGAAAATTAAATTGTCTAACGTGGGCTGGTCTTTAAATTTCATTCAGCAATATATTTATTTTGATCGAGTTGTATTGACTGGGCCTTTCTTTCCGGGGCAAGCTGCACTGGGGCAAGGCTGGGTTCCCCGGCGGCCGCACGGACCCCGCGGACAACGGCTTCGGCGCCTACAGTTCGCTCACCAGCACCTTCGACGGCTCCAGCAGGGCCTCACGGTCATTCCCATAACCCTGAACCCTGAACCCTAAACCCTAAACCCTAAACCCTAAACCCTAAACCCTAAACCCTAAATCCTAAATCCTTAATCCTAAACCCTAAACCCTAAACCCTGAACTCCAGACCCTAAAACCTAAAACCTAAAGCCTATACCCTAAAACCTAAAACTCTAAGACCTGGACCACTTCGACGGTCGTTCACTTTTCAGCTCAACCCTGCGCGTCCCCGTTGTGTTGCCGCTTTGTAGACTCTGTCGACTCTGGCCTCAACTTCAGAGCTCACATCTCGGGCTGTGTCCCTGAAATAACTCTCCGTCCCAGAAACTACTTTCCATCCACTATGGATGTGTCCCTGGCTGTGTCCCTGACTACACTCCCTCCGAGGATTCCCAATCATTAACCCCTTCAAGATGCTTGGGCGGATCTAACATCTGGACGCCGTGTGAGACCCTGCGCGCAGGCGAGTACGGCGCAGGGAGCGGGAGCGGGAGGGCGGAGGGCGATGATGCGTGGTGCGAGTTCGGGTGCGCGGCGCTCATCCTGGATGCGGACGGGAAATTCCGCGGGGCAGGGTTCCCGAGTATATGACAGAATTGTCATCGTGCACCTGTGTACATTTATCTCGTCCTCCTCGCGTGCACAATATGATCAAAGAGAGAGAAAGACGCGTCAGCGTATACGAGGAGGCAACAGGCTTCCACCTTGGCCCCCGTACATTATGATTACACTGGCCACGTCATTCACCACCTTGTAAACCCTCATTGAGTGAGATGAGTGAGAGTGCGACACCCGGTGACGTGGCGAGCAGGAGTGGGTCCCTGCGGAGGGGCCACGGACATGATGACGTGGGACCCAGACTCCGGCATGCTGGCCGATGGTGGGTGCTGCGACACCGCGGGCTTTGACATGGTGGGGCGCCTAAACCCTAACTAACTCCTAACCGCTAAACCCTAAACCCTAAAACCAAAACCCAAAACCAAAAACTTCATGTTGGCCAGCGGCGGGTGCTTGGACACCGCGGGCTTTGACATGGCAGCTTGGCAGGAAGGGCGCAGTTTCCAATTCGTATGACATTTAATGACAAGCCGGCGCTCGAAAATGTAATTTTCGGACATTTCAACTCAAGACGTCATGAGTTACGATATATGTTCGACGGCCGGCTTGCCTTTAAATCTCGTATTTGTACCTAAAGACCCGGGCCAAGACATGTTGGCTGAAGGCACAGTCTGTCGTCACTCCAAATCTAACGAGCAAACACAGTCAGTGAAGTGATGAAGACGCACGCTGGGTACTAACAATAGCTAATTGACATCTGGTAGTGAGCCATCAGACATGAATACAATGTGGCCATTGACACGGGATAATAATCCGTCAGGTTGTCGGTATGGCTATCTGCGTGTCATGTCGGTGTTCCTGTCGCATGCTTGTGATAAGTATGTGAGAGCACACTGTGTGTTGTGGAGGTCCCTGCCACCTGGCATTGCTGACGCCGCCGCCGCCGGCCCCGCCGCCACCCGCGCCGCCGCCGCCTGCACCCCCGCCGCCGTTGCCGCCACCACCGTCGCCGCCGCCGCCGTCCCCGC
>Ga0307489_10001836_pt1 | contig 14164 bp, 20 predicted proteins | sample SB12metaG_FD_202247 | JGI IMG/M metagenome (GOLD analysis project Ga0307489, IMG submission 202247) | Sea-ice brine microbial communities from Beaufort Sea near Barrow, Alaska, United States - SB 1.2 | ecosystem: Environmental > Aquatic > Marine > Coastal | place: USA: Alaska | collected... | reverse complement strand
ATTCGCGCAGGGATCGGGCGCATTCGACTTGCCCATACGAAAGCTTTCGTACGAGCAATTCGTGTTGGGATCGGCACTGGCAGACTTCGTGATTTGGCCATACGAAAGTGGGAGCCCGTCTCGACGAGATTTCGTAGATTCGTGGGACTGGCGGTGCACCTTGACGCGATGAACACCATGTTGGAAGGCACTGGAGTTAAGCGCTTGAAACTATAATATGATGAACCGCCTTCAAACTTTGCTTTCAACTTGGACTTGCGGCGCTTCAATCTGGTACCTCTTCTACTCGGAGTACCTGCTGCTGCCCTTCATCTGAGCATCGTGTGTGGGTTCATGTGTGGTATGGGGGAGGTGGGAAGTGGGTCAAAGTCAGAGGGAGCTGCGGCGGTGTGTGGTATCAAGGCGATGTGAAGTGGGTCGAAGTGAGGGGGGTGCGCCGTGGCGGGAGCCTGGTGCATCCTTACACACGTGGACGCGTCTCACCCTCTTTCTGAGTCAAAGAGAGGGGTCGAAGGCGGGTTGAGGCGTTTCAATGGTGTGTTCACGTGGGGTTGAATTTTGGGTGTGATTGTGCTGTACAGGCGTTTGAACGGGTTATAATGGGCGTCGCGGAGTGCATTACAAAGTGTACCAGTGGAGTGCGGCATACGAGGTTCATGAGTCATCAGAGGGGGCCGGTACTGGCGCGGTTCCCAGGTTCCGACGTGAAACAAAAACGCGTGAACCCCGTGGCGTGGCGAGCGATAATAGGCGCGCGTCATGACTGTATGGCCTCTAGGATTAATGCGAGCAGACTAGTCCTGCGGTCCCTAACACTGGATTCGACTTTACTAAGTGCTATTGTTGATGGATTGGTTGCTTCAGCCGGCAATCTGCACCGCGGCCCCGCCCCCTGCGGCCCCGCCCCCGACCCCCGCTCCAGCCAGCGCCGGCACAGCCCGCGCCACATCAGCGCTGACCTCCACGGGTTTGAGGGCCGCCGCCGCTGCCGCCGCGTCCAACGCCGCCGCCGCACCGTCCACCAATCCCGCCGATACCAGCTTCTCCGTCATGTCCGTGTAGCACGGGCTTACACTCGTCCACTTTTCAGATCAACGGGAACATATTTCTGTGCGATGCAATGGATGATTTCATTCAGTGACCAAAACGGCTGAGAAGTGAGAAGCGGAGGTGAGAAGTGGGGGAGTGTGCGCCCTTGCCGTATTGGTCCGCTCGAGCAGGCGCATGCGCTCGAACAGATGCGCGACGCACGCCTCGATATAGGGGCTTAGACTCGCCCACGTTTCGGCTCAACGTTACACACTTTTTTGGGGGATACGTTGGGTGGTGTTAGTCTGTCACTGACGAAAACGGCTCAGGTTGAGCTGGAAAGTGGACGAGGGTAAGCACCTGCCTCGATCTGAGCGTCCAGCCTATCACGCTCCGCCACCTCGCCGTCTAACTTGTCCACCTTACCCTCCAACAACCGCTTCTCCACGTACCAGTCTCAAGTGTCGCAACTTGAAACAGAAAGCAAAGTTTGAAAGCGGCTCATCATATTTTTGCTTCAAGCAAGTACTCTGGAACCAAGTGCAGTAAAGCAGCGCAAGTTGAAAGTGAAAGCAAGGTGCGAAAGCGGTGCATCCTAAATTAGTTTCAAGCGTGGGTACTGAAGCCAAGCGCGGAGTGCTCCAACCCGAGGTCAAGGTGGGGTGGACCTGGGGTCGACCTGGGGTCAAACTGGGGTCGACCTGGGGTCAACCTGGGGTCGACCTGGGGTCAACCTGGGATTGACCGGGGGTCAACCTTGGGTGGGCGCGGGGTGAAGGACGCAGGGCCTGACCAGTCGCTCTGGTGCTGCTCGGTCTCGTAGAGCCTGGCGCTGTAGATGGCGGCCTCCGCCTCACGCTCCTGTATGCAGTGGCGCAAGTTGAATTTGAAAGCAAAGTCTGAATGCAATTCATCATACTTCAGCTTCGAGTGCTGTGCTTCAGGCGCTTTCAACGAGGGTTTGATAGGGTCAACCTGCACCGCCCTACCTGTATCTCGCGGTTCAGCCGGTGGTGCAGCTCCTCCACCACCGCGTGATAAGGCCCGCTAACGAGTCAAGCTATTTGGTCAGATGCCCACGTACTACGAGGTGTCGTGTACTACGGGACTCGAGCCCCTGTGTCGTAAAAAAATACTCATACGGCAGTTCAAATGACCTGCTTTGTATGGCGCAAGGACAGAGATCTGGTATCGACAGCGTCAATTGGTCACATCGCCGACCGGATTCGGCCGCGTGAAAGTAGTTTCCACACTTGGGACCGGCCGACCAAAACGCCATTTTCTTACGACACAGGGGCCTGAGTCCCGTAGTAGGTGATAATCCCAAAGTTGTCTGTTTAGGGGTTTCCACCACCGTCCTCTAAGTAACGAATGAAGCTCCTTGGTTATATGCCCATGTACTACGAGTATCGGACAGAACCCGTTTACAGATACTATTGATTTCCGTAAATACTCCGTTTACGAGGGGTTTTTGGGCGAAAATACCCGTTTATGAGAGTTGCGCCGAAGGCGCGCTTTTGGGCGATTTTGGGCAGTTGTGGGCAATTTTGGGCTTTTCGGGACTGTTTTTGCATAAATATTTTACGAGGATTTTTCTAGCCATTAAATATTCTTTTACAGTCACTATTTCCTGTAAACGGGTTCTGTCCGATACTCGTAAGAGGTGCCAGGTATCAAATGGACAATACTAAGATTTAGGATTTGGCCTGGCCTTACCTTTTTGGCTTCAGTGTTGGCACCACCGGTGCGGCGGACGGCGTCCACGCGGCGGACCAGCAGGCGCCGGTAGTCCGCGCGGATCTGTTTGTACTTGGTGAAGTGCTGCGCGGACTGGCTCACCACTGCCAGCAGGGCCCGGGGGCCGGTTGGTCACGGGGTTACGGGGTTACGCGTATTTGGGTGGAATGACTTCATACTTACATGGATTTGTGTGGTTCTGGGGTGGTTTTGGGTGGTTCTGCGGGCGGAATGACTCCATACTGACATGGGTTTGGGTGGTTATGTGGGGCCCACCCTACCTTCCTGCAGGTCCGCGGCGGACAGCGACGCGGCCGACGCCGCGCGGCTCCCGTCCCGCAGGGTCTGACACTTCTCCACTTCTCGGCTCAACGTAAGCACCATTTGTGGGACACGCTGGGCGGTTTCCAGTGTTCCAGTGAGCAAGAACGTCTCAGGTTGATCTGAAAAGTGGACGAGTGTAAGCCCCTGCCGTCCCGCGCCCGCTGCTCCAGGGGGCAGGGACTCATGGAGAGTGCTCGACACGTCATAGGATGCCATGCGATTTAAGAAACGAGGGTTCGAAACGAGGGTTCGAAACGAGGTTGATGACTTGGCGAGCACTATCCAGTAGACACTAGTGGGCGGGGGTCGAGCGAAGGTATGACAAAGTGCGTGAAACCACTTAGACACTTAGCAACAAGTCGTGCTAAGTCGTCCAAATGGAGCGTTCTGATTGGTCGAGCGGGCACTAAGTCAGACTAAGTAGCACTAAGTCAGACTAAGTGTCTAAGTGGTTTCACGCACTTTGTCATAAGTACGGATGGATAGTGCGAGGCAGTACTCCACGTCTTAGAATGCCATTGAATACGGGAAACCAGGGTTCAACATGCGTTTGATGACGCGGATGCGCGGAGTACTCGAGCAATAGAGGTGTTCGCATCATCAGAGGGGGCGCGTGCTTTCAATGAGGCGTGGGTCCATCACTCGTCAAAATTGACCGGGTCCTGTTATTGTACAACACAGGGTCATTTCGGCGAGTTATAGACGCAAGCACCGTTGCAGGCACGCGCCCCTCTGAAGGCACAAATACCTATGAGTCCCCACCTTGTTGAGGTCGGCCACCGCGCCGCGCAGGTCCGCGATGGTGCGGTCGCGCTCCCGGATCATGGAAAGCGCCGTGGAGCCCTCGGGCGGCGCGCCGTATTGGCTGTTGATGCTGTTAATGCTGTTCTGGTTGTTCACAGCCACCGCCGCGGTGGCGGCGGCGGCAGCGGCAGCGGCGGCAGAGGGGTCGATGCCGCCTTTCTCTCCATCTGCGTCGGCACCGCCAGCGGCGGCGGCGCCTCCCGCACCCGCCGCCAGCGCCGCCATGGCCGCCGCCGCCTTCTCCTGTTCCCGCAGCGCCGCAGCTTTCGCGATTTGATTCTCCTTCTCGAGCTCCACATTTTTCTTGTACAGTTTTCGCATGATGCTCCGGGACATCTCCACGCGCCCCTGCAGCAGCGCCAGGTCACTCTCTTTGTCCTTGGCACCCCCCGCTTGTGCACCCCCCTTGGCGCCCTTGCTAGGTGATGCACCCGGAACTCTGGAGGCCCGCTTGCCTTGCCCGTTCCCGATGGCTTCGGCGGTCTTGGCCTGAAGCTCGGAGATTTCTTTCAACGCCTCTTCCATCTCCGCCATTGGACCCGTCTTCTTCCCTGCCGCCGCCGCCGCCGCCGCTGCCGCCGCCGCCGCCGCCGTCGCCGCCGTCGCCGCCGTCGCAGTGGCCGTCGCCGTTGCTCCCTCGCCGCCGCTAGTGCTGTCCGGCGTGAGAGGCTGGGACGTACCTACCGCTACTGCCGCCCCCGCCCCCGCCCCTGCCGCCGCCGCCGAAGCTGCTGCCGCCGCCGCCGCCGCCGCCGCCGCCGCCGTGGCATTGGAAACCGCTTTGTCCGCCACCGCGAGCTGTCCGCGCGACGCCGCCGCCACGTCGCTCATCTCCCGCAGCTGCTGCGCCGTGCTGTACCGCCGCAACATCAACTTAAAAGCAAAACTTGAAAGCAGTTCAACGCCATTCAGTTCCTCGCGCTTAGAATCTATGACAAAGTGCGTGAAACCACTTAGACACTTAGCAACAAGTACTACTAAGTCGTCCAAATGGAGCGTTCTGATTGGTCGAGCGGGCACTAAGTCAGACTAAGTAACACTAAGTCAGACTAAGTAACACTAAGTCAGACTAAGTGTCTAAGTGGTTTGGCGCACTTTGTCATAGTTCCAGGCGCTTTCAACGCGGGTATGATAGGGTGAAGCTGCACCGGCTTACCATGGACGCCGCCGCCGACGTCTTCTGGCCCGCCACGTCCTCGGTGTAGCGGTGCAAGTTGAATTTGAATGCAACGTTCGAAAGCGGTTCATCGTATTTAAGCTTCAAGCGCTCAGTCCCAGGCGCTTTCAACGTGGGTTTCATAGGGCCAACCTGCACCGCCCTACCTCGGCGTCGTTCAACGCCTCCTCCAGCGCCTCCTTCTCTCGCCCCAGGTCGCGCACCCCGGCGTAGCGGCGCAGGTTGAAATTGAAACCAAATTTTGAAAGCGGTTTACCATTTTGGAGCTTCAAGCGCTGTAATTATAGGCGCTGTCAACACAGGTTTTGATACTGGTAAGCTACACCGCCCGACCCCGGCCAGCGCCGAGTCCAGCTCCGTGAGCGCCACGTCGTAGCGGCGCACGCTGAAATTGAAGGCAAATTTTGAAAGCTGTTCATCATATTGTAGCTTCAAGCACTGAAACCAGAGGCGCTTTCAACACGGTGTTTGATAGTGTCGACTCGCACCGCCCTACCATGTCGCGCTCGCGGCAGTACCCCGCCGCCAAGGTGTAGCGGTGCAAGTTGGATTTGAAAGCAGAAGTGGAAAGCAGTACATCACACTTTAGCTTCAAGCGCTTAGTTCCAGGCGCTTTCAACTTGAGTTTCATAGGGTCAACCTGCACCGCCCAACTGAGGTCTCGGAGATGCGAAGCCGCTCCTCGAGGATGGCGAAGCGCTCGAACACCTCGTCGGGCAGCCCCGCGGTGTAGCGGCGCAAGTTGAATTTGAAAGCAAAATTTAAGCAAAATCCAAAGCGATTCATTCCACATCTTACTTTCAAGCGATTAATTCCAGGCGCTTGCAGCAATGGTTTGATACTGACAACCTGCACCGCCCTACCGCGGCGGCGGCGGCGGCGATGGCGGGGATGCTGCCCGGCCCCCCTCCGGGGGAGCCTTGGCCGTACCCATCGTCGTCGCCGTCGTCCATCCCGTCGCCGTCCCGCCCGGGCGTCCCCGGGAAGGGCATCATGTCGCTCGTGCCATCCCGTGCGTTGATGCCCGCCACCAGGGGCTTACACTCGTCCACTTTTCGGCTCAACGTGAGCATATTTTGAGGGATACGTTGGGTGCATGGTTTTCCCCCAGTCTATTAGACCGGGGGACATGGGGAGGTGTGACCACAACGGCTTAGGTTGAGCTGAAAAGTGGACGAGTGTAAGCCCCTGCCCGCCACGCCCAGGCCGCGCGGGCCCGTGCCCATGGTATAGCGGCGCATGTTGAAACTACAATCAAAAAGTGAAAGCAATTTATCGTACTTCAGTTTTAAGCGCCTGGTTCCGGGTGCTTTCAACGTGGATTTGATAGGGTCAAGCTGCACCGCCTCACCATGGTTGGGGCGTACTGCGCGCCGCCGGTGGTGCCCGTGCGCTGCACCACACTGAGCGCGTATTCGTGCTCCTCCTCCATCGCCGCCGCCGCCGGGTCGGAGCGGCGCAAGTTGGATGTGAAAGCAGCATGTGAAAGCAATGTATTACATTTCAGTTTCAAGCGCCTAGTTCCAGGCGCTTTCAACGTGGAGATGATAGGGTCAACCTGCACCATCTTGCCGGGTCGAACAGGTTATCGTCGTCCGCCAGGTGCTTGTGCAGGTCGGCCGGACGCGATGGAGCGGCGCAAGTCGAGTTTGAAAGCAAAGTTTGAAAGCAGTATGTCGTATTGTAGTTTCAAGTGCTTAGTTCCAGGCGCTGTCAACATGGGTTTCAAAGGGTCAACCTGCACCGCCCTACCGCGAGGCGCCGCTCCAGCCCCCGCCCCGCGCGCCGTACCCCACCCGTGCGTAGTGCCTATATCTATAAAAGCGTGTCACTCAGAAGTTAGAGTATACGCGCGCTACCTAGCTAGATGCTAAAGATGAAATGACATAGTGCCGCCCGGGCATACAGCATTCGCAACGTCATAAGATGCCATATCACTCCAGAAACGAGGGCTCGTTGCGCGTTTTGATAACTTGAAGTACTTGGGCAGTGGGCCTGGCGCTGGCGGATATTGGGGGTGAGCGTCATGGGATGCCATTGGACTGAAGAAGCGAGTTTTCAAAGCCCGTGGGATGACGCGGCGGGCAACATCTGCGATGCCCTACGTTGCCGCCAGTGGGTGCCGCCGTCGCCATCGATGTGGCGTGCGCGTGGGCGCCCGCCGCCGCCACGCCCGCGCCCGCGCCCGACTCCCCGGAACCTCCATTCACGTTCACACCCGCGTGTATGCTCTTTATACCACCCGCTTTGCCAGCCGTCGTCCCCCCCGCGCGCCGCGCCCCCGGCGACCCACCAGACGTCACGCCGTACGCCTCCACTTCCGTCTGCCCGCCGCCGCCGCCGCCAGCGCTGTCCCTGCGCTTCGGCCGAATGGGCGTTCCCCCGCTTCCAATGGGTGGACCGGGTAGTTTTGTACCCGGTTTGGAGCCACCCGCCGCGCCGGCGCTAACGGACGACGCCGCTTCCATGAACCCTCGCCCGTCGCGCGCGGAGTCGCTGCCCTTAGCGCGGTACCCCACGGACTCCAGCCGCCGCTCCACGCCGCCGCCGCCGCCGCCGCTGCCCCCCCCGCGGCCCCCCGCGCAGTAGGGTCACTGAACGACGACTCGACCGACGTTGAGATGGACGACACACCGAAAACGGGCCGAGGGTACACGCTCGTACAACGGTCTGGCCAACACGAACTGGGTCCGCGCGTCTGTACGAGCATCCACCCTGAAGGTGAGTCGTGAGTCGTGCTGCGTTGTGCGTTCGAGTCGTTGTTCTCAATAACCACCCTGCCGCGTCGAGCGAGCGCCCCACCGCCCCTCGGCCCTCGCGGCTGCTGACTCCCCTGTCTCCTGTGGAGGGGCGCGCGCTGGATGCGCCGGTGCTGGGCCCCGGGGGCTGGGGGGTGTAGTGCTGCGGCAGGAAGAGGCCGCCCGAGGCGCCGCCGCGGCTGCCGGGCCGGCTGCCGGGCGCCATGGCGCCGAGCAAGTGTCGCCCTGCGCTCCGCGCGGGCCGCAGGCACTCGTATCTCGTGACCGGTGCCGGAACAAAACAGGCTCGGCGCAGGTGGCCGAGATGGCCGGACCGGGACATTTCTTGAGTCACAGACCGTCATTTCGCCCCCACCAGACCTGGGTGCCGACCGCCGACCGCAATTTCAAATGGGTGTTTTGGCCCAACGTGGGAGTAGGTGCCCATCTTTACCGCGCTCGCCGACGCACGACGCTGACAGTATCGCCATGGGTGACGAGCGGCGGCCACGGCGCGCGGCGGCGAAGAATGTCAACTTTTACGAGACACACGCGGCGCCGTCGTCGTCGCACTACGTGGGATACGTCGAGGAGGACGAGACCCCGGAGATGATAATGAAGAAGTTTGAACAGCTGGAGCGGATTCAGAAGGAGACGGAGGCGGGGACGTCGCACTCCCTGGCTGGTTGCCCACAGTGTGCCGGTGTTCCCGCTCACCTCGCACTTCAGACTTCTCACTTAACACCTCCCACCTCAACACGTGGACCAACATCCTATCCCACGCTCTCATCTATCTCCTCATCTATTTCCCATCCTCCTCTCCCTCATCTAGTCATCTTCTCCTCTCTCGTCCCTCGTCTCTCGTGTCCCCTCCTCCTCCTCCTATCCCTCTGCTCACCTCTCTCGTTGCACACACCCGCCGTGACCTCCGCACATTCGCCGCGTCCCCCCCGTGGCCTTGCACGGCGTCCCCTTCGCAGCGGAACCTTACTGTTACTCACAGGTCGCAGTACACCGTTGTTCCCACACACACTCCCGCCCTCCTCCTCCTCCCCCTGGCCTCACACTCGTCCCCTTTCCAGCACACGTATGCCGCTTGGTCCTTTGCCCCCGAAACCACTGGCGCGGCGCGGCGCCGGTAAGCGCGGGCTTGCTGTGGATGGGTCGATCCGCCATATAAGCGTGCGCCATGGGAGGGTCTCTCTCTGGAGATTCAAGATTAAAGTCTCCAAGGTCTCAATCAACCTGTGAACTTTTAATTCATTCGTGCCTGCCCGCCCTGTTTGTTGAGCCACCGCGGGTATCGGCGTGTCCGGCCCTGCGCGGAGGATGCCAAGGCGGCGGCGGCGGTGGCGACCAAGGCGGCGCCCGGTCGGTCGGTCGCAGACGGCGCCGCCGCCGTCACGGTACGGCGCTGCATGTCGACCCCGGGTTCACCCTGGGTTCACCAGCTTGGCTTCAGCGCTTGAAGCTAACATATGATGAACCGCTTTCAAACTTAGCTTTCAACTTCAACTTGCGGCGCTACATGGCGGAGGAGGAGCCACCCCCCCAGGTCGGGCGGTGCAGGTCGAAACGTGATGAAACCAGTATTGAAAGCGCTTGGTTTCAGCGCTTGAAACTGATGTATGATGAACTGCTTTCAAGTGTTGCCATGAATATCAACTTGAGCCGCTACACGTGGGTGGACGAGGCGGACGCGGAGGGGCCGGGATTCGACGAGGCAGGGCGGTGCAGGTTGACCCTATCAAACCCAAGTTTAAACCGCCTGGAGCTAAGCGCTTGAACCTAAAGTGTGGTATACTGCTTTCAACTTCTGCTTTCAAATTCAACTTGCGCTGCTACGGAGAGGCGATGATGATCAGGGTGTTCAAAGCCACGTCGCAGTTCAGCGTCAAGGTAGGATTTAGGCCGCTGCAGGGTGACCCTATGTCCCTATCAGACCCACATTGATTGCAGATAGCGCCCGGATCTAAGCGCTTGAAACTAGAACATGCGAATCTGCTTTCAAACTTTGCTTTCGAAACTTGCGCCTCTACATGAAGAGCGCGCTGGCGGAGGACATGTTCGGCGTACAGGTAGGCTGCTGCAAGCTGAAACTGTTGGAAAGCAGTGTTGAAACCGCCTGGTGTCTGAAATCAGTGCTTTTGAAGCTAAAATGTGATAAAGTGCTTTCAAGCTGTCCTTTCAGTTTCAACTTGTGCCGATACGTACCGGAGCACGACTCGGACGGCTCGGATGAGGCAGGGGAGTCATTGAGAACACGCATTCGACCGACGTTCAATCTCAACCTCCTCCTCTGTGTGCTCCGCGCTTCCGTATGAGCATTCACACTCAAGGTAAGCCGTGCGGGCTTGTTCGATCCCGGTTATTTGAGCATTAACACTCAAGGTAAGCCGTGCAGGCTTGTTTGATCTCGGTCGGAGATTGAACGTCGGTCGAGTGCTTGTTCGCAATGACCCTGCTGTGAGGAAGGGTACTACTTTGATGAGGGGGAAGAGCTCGACGAGGAGGGCGAATTCTGGGGGAAGGTGGGTGGAGGCAAGCGCAAACGGCGGCGGGGCACCGGCGGCGTGCGGGGCGAGAGGAAGGAGCGCGGCGAGAGGAAGGAGCGGGCGCTTCGCGCCCCGAAGGCCCCCGCAGCGCCCAAGAACAACTCGCACATGATCACCGGCATGGCATTACATTTGTCCACTTTTCAGCTCAATCTGAGCCGGTTTCGATCACTGACAGACTGACGCCGCCCAGCGGCGTATCCCACAGAAAGTGTGTTGCGTTGAGCCAGAAAGTGGACGAGTGAAAGACCCTGATCACCGCGTACAACACCGACAACCAGATGCTGATGCGCAAGAAGAAGGTGGGGTCTGATGTGATTGGCTGACTGTCGGTGACGTGGCGGATAGACTGAAGTGATTGGTTGACTGTCGGTGACGTGGCGGGACGGACTGACGTGATTGGGGGACTGTCACTGACGTGGCGGGATGGACTGACGTGATTGGGTGACTGTCACTGACGTGGCGGGATGGACTGACGTGATTGGTTGACTGTCACTGACGTGGCGGGGTGGACTGACGTGATTGGGTGACTGTCACTGACGTGGCGGGATGGACTGACGTGATTGGTTGACTGTCACTGACGTGGCGTGATGGACTGACGTGATTGGGTGAGTGCGGTGTTATGTTCCTTACGCGGCGGTAGTGGACCCGCGACAGCCAGAGATGATCAAGTTGCCCGCCCACCCCCTCCCCGTGTCGTGGCAGGGCCTTCCCACCCCTGTTCAGTGTCATTGACCCCCATGTTGAGTGTCATTGACCCCCTTGTTGAGTGTCAATGGCCCCCTTACAGGTTGCATTGACCCCCCTTATATGAGTGTCGTTGATCCCCCTATTGTGTGTCATTGACACCCCTATGGAGTTGTGTTGACACCCCTATTGGTGTCATTGATCCCCATATTGATTGCTCCCCAGCCACCCTAGCCCCGTGTCGATCCAGGGGGGGGTCCTGATAACAAGCACTGCACCGACGCTGAATCTCCTCCTCCTCCTCCTCAAGGCGCCCGTATGGGCATTCACCCTGCAGGTAAGGATAAGTCACGCGGGCACCGTTCCGATATCGGTGGAGTGCTGGTTCTCAATGACCCTGCTGCGGGGGGGCGCCAGATCCAGCCCTACTGTCCGACCGAGGTCCGCGAGAGGCGGGGGCGGGACACTCCTCCACTTCTCACCTCAACCTATCCTCACCTCTCCTCACCTCAACTCTTCACCTCTCCTCACCTCACTCAACCTCTCCTCACCTCAACCTCTCCACTTCTCACCTCACCCAACCTTCACACCTCTGTCACTGGAATGGACTGAAACCACCCAGCGTATCGCACCAAAAGGTGCTAACGTTGAGCCGAAAATTGGACGCGTGGAAGCCCCTGTGTAGAGGGCATTCGCGGCCAAGGCGGACTGCGTGCAGGTAATGCGGTGCAGGCTCACAGTATCAAAACCCGCGTTGAAAGCGCCCATTGTGTCTGCAGTCAGCGCTTGAAACCAGAATATCATAGACTGCTTTCAACGTTTGCTTTGAGCTTGAAGTTGCGGCGCTACACGCAGGTGGAGGTTCCCATTCTGTCGACCGACCTCACCACGTACGGCAGCGACTTTCTGGCGGGGATCGGTGCCTGTCTGTTTGCTCATATTGTACCGGTGGTAGTGGCGTGATACTGGATAGAATGGCGGTCGTAGTGACTTAATATTGGGTAGAATGAGGGCCGCAGTGGCGTGATATTGGGTGGAATTGCGGCCGTAGTGACGTGATATTGGGTGGAATGAGGGCCGCAGTGGCGTGATACTGGGTGGAATGGCGCCCGTAGTGACGTGATATTGGGTAGAATGGCGGGCGTGGTGACGTGATATTGGGTGGAATGAGGGCCGCAGTGGCGTGATATTGGGTGGAATTGCGGCCGTAGTGACGTGATATTGGGTGGAATGAGGGCCGCATTGGCGTGATATTGGGGTCAAGTGGCGGCCGTAGTGGCTTGACATTGGGTAGAATGGTGGGCGTAGTGACGTGATATTGGGTGGAATGGCCTTGCTCCCCGGCAGTGCTGCTGAACCCGCCGTGGGACCTGGCGGATTCCCCCGACCGCGGCGGTGTCACTCTGGCAGGGGCCGCGAACACTCGTCCGCTTGTCACCTCATCCTGAGCCGTTCTCGTCACCTGGCAGGGGCCGATTCACCGAACGTAAGCCACAAAAAGTGCTCACGTTGAACCGAAAAGTGGACGAGTGTATCGCCCCTGCACGGTGGACGACATCGCGGCGATCCCGTTCCAGAAGATCACACCATACGGCTTCGTGTTCATTTGGGTGGGGCGCCTCACGTTAACGTCACTGTACCACCCAAAACGGTGTCTATAAGGTCATCCAACCACCCAAAACTGTGCTCATACGGTCACGTAATCACCCGAGGGACGTCATTGTCCCCCCCAAAACGGTGTTTGTGAGGCCATCCAACGTGCAACGACCCAGAACTGTGTTCGTAAGGTCATGTGACCACCCGAGTTGCGCTGTTTGTGGGGCTCCAACAACCCAAAACTGTGTGTAAACGGTCACGTAACCACCCGAGTTGCACCGCGTGCGGGGCTCTGCATTTGGGTGGAGAAGGAGAACCTGAGCTTGATGTGCGACATGATGATGAAGAAGCAGTTCGTGTATGTGGAGAATCTGACGTGGCAGGGACGTCATTCAGAAAAAACTCTCAACCGACGCTGAAGATCATATTCCTCTTCCGTACACTTTGCGCGTCTGTCTGAGGGCTATTGAGAGTAAACACTCAACCGACGTTAGAGCTCACCCTCCCCCTTAGTATACCCTGCGCGTCAATATCAGGGGGTCATTGAGATGAAGCACTCGACTGACGTTGGAGCTCAACCCCCCCTCCGTATACCCTGCTCGTCTGTATCAGGGCTTTATTGAGAAGCAGCACTCGACTGACGTTGAATCTCATCCTCCCCCTCCACATCCTCTGCGTGTATGTATGAGCATTAACCCTGACGGTGAGTCTTGCTCCGACCTGGGTCGCGTGCTTGTTCTCAACGACCCGCCTGCCAGGGTGCATTTGATGCCCAACAACAAAATCGCCAACAGGTAGGGGGCCTGACAAACATTGCGCGCCACGTCATCCAACAACGCGTTTTGAACCCTTGGTTATTCAGGTGAGAGGCATCCTATGACGTGGAGTGCTCCAAGGACAGCAGCATCTGCCGGGGCGCATCAGGGAGGAGGACGAGGCGAGTGTGTATGGGTAAATTGGTACACTAGACTCTAGACTCTATTCGTATGAGCAAACAGTCTCGGCGCAATATGTGGCAGGCCCTAGCGGCCGCCGCGCCAAATACCTGGCGCGGTCGCACCGCACCATGCTCATGTTCCGCCGTGACGTGCGACAGTTCCCCCAGGTAGGGGGTACGGCGATGGGCTTTGGGCTTTGACTCCCCCACTGCTGCCCTGCCGCGTCATCTGCACACAAGCAAATGAGTAAACCTAAACCTTCCTTCGGCGAATTAAACGGCACCCTGTGACGTGAAGCGCGTGGGGGAGTCTAGGGGATCGACTCCTGGACTTTCCCATGCCTGCCACGTCATCCACACACTTTCAAGCCGTGGCAGTGGGGGCGTCAATGCCCACCATTTTCCCTAAAACCCTAACCCCTCAACCCTAAACCTTTAAACCCTAAGCCCTAGACCCTACTCATCGGGTAAGGCGATCGAGTTGCGGCACCAGCGCAGCGCGGATGTCACTATGGACTTCCTTGAGACCACGGGCACTGGTGAGGCCGCTGCAGCCTGACCCTGTTTAACCCAAGTTGAA
>Ga0307489_10001835_pt1 | contig 14165 bp, 9 predicted proteins | sample SB12metaG_FD_202247 | JGI IMG/M metagenome (GOLD analysis project Ga0307489, IMG submission 202247) | Sea-ice brine microbial communities from Beaufort Sea near Barrow, Alaska, United States - SB 1.2 | ecosystem: Environmental > Aquatic > Marine > Coastal | place: USA: Alaska | collected 2017-05-06 | reverse complement strand
TCTGTAACGCCAGTATCAGGTACTTCAAAATCGTCGTCCTTCACACAGGATACAACAAATGCTAATGCTAAAAGCATTGCGAAAAATGGAGTTAATTTTAAATTTTTCATTTTATATATTATTTAATTCTCTTATTTTTATTAAAATCTTACGTAAGCACTAATGTAGTAATTGGTTCCAGTTCCGAAGAAATACCTCGGGCCAAAAACACGGCCATTTTGCAATGAAGTATCTGCTGCTAAATCTCTATAGTTAGTTTTTCTTCCTTGTTCAAAACCTCCTGTTTTAAATTCTCTATCAAAAATATTATTCACAGTAGCGAAAAAGCCAACGTATTTGCCTTTAATTCTCCAGGACTTTCCTCCTTTAATATTAACCAAATTGTAGCTGTCAAATTTCTCTTGCTTTAATAACTCTTTAGCAATTTCTGCATCGTAATCACTAAATGGCTGTCCGTCAAAATCTGTACTAAAGTTTTGTGTTCTAGCTAGATTGTTTATATCCAGGTATGCGTTTGAGAAAAAATTCATACTAGCACCAAACCACCAGAAGTCTGGATCACGATACTCAAAACCTATCTGCGCTGCTCTTTCTGGTCCACCAGCTACGTGGTAGTCTTTCAGTTTTGAAGTGCCGTCACCAAAAGTAACAGGTCCATCTAAGTCATCACTTTCTAAATAAAGATTTGGGTTGTTAGTAAAAGTATATTGACCAAAAGAAGCAGCTCCTACTAATTTTATAGTAGGCGTCACTTGTGCCTCTATACCCATCTCACCACCTACATGTCTTCTTTCTATGTTTGTCATTACTTCTTGCACAAAGAAATCTTCATCTACACCTTGTCCAGAGAGATTTTCAGTAAAATAGAAACCGATGTCAGACCCATCTTTAAAGCCGTTGTAAAAACCAGTAAATCGTGCCTTAACGATAGGAGACCTAAAAATGTAACTCAAGTCTGCACTTGTAATCTTTTCTTCGGAAATGCCAATAGTAGTAGCATTGTTAACACGTGAATTACTAAAAGAGTTCCTAATACTTGGCGCTTTCTGTATGAAGCCTAAATTCATATCTATTAAGTGGCGTCCAGTCACTTTATATGTAGCCCCGCCTTTAACACCAAGGTTTGTAAAAGATAATTTTTCACTAAGACCAAAAGAGGCATCACCCAAAAAGTTACTATTCTCATATAAGCCATCTCTTTGGTAGCTGGCAGTACCTCCAGAAAGCGCAACGTAAAAATCTACCTGTGTATACTTGAATTGTGCTTGTGCAAATGCACCTAGTTCATTAGCGTCTATGGTATAGTTGTATTTATAACGGTCACCTTCACCTGCAATACGATTAACATTGTTAATATCACTCTGTCCCAGATTGTCTAAGTCAGATTCTTCACTTGCATCTCCTGAGGCAGCTTCAGCAAAATTATCAATGTCTAGGTAGCCAGTACCACCAAGCAAGTCTTTTACTTGGGCGTAATTTTCACTTTCTAAACCTCGGTAAGAAATGTTACCATTAAAAGTAATATTATCCGTTAGCGCTGCACTTATTATAGCGTTAACAGAGATTTGTGTGTCTTGATTTACGTCATCTTGTAACACGTATGTTGATGCCTTGGGATTGCCAAAAGCGTCAAAGTTAGCTCTGTAAATATCTGTCCAGTTTATTTGACCATCATTAATAAACTCCTGCTCAGCCGTATAAGCTCTCTGAAAATCTATAGGTGTTGGTGTCGTATTTCTAGATAAAGCATAGCTAGGAAGGTTTTGGTAGTAGTTGGCTAAAGGATTACTAGCACCACCTCCGGCATATTGGCTACCAGGATCTCCAATTAATGTAGTCCCATTATTATCAATACGGCTATTTTTAATAGAACCAGTTTGAAAACCAACGTTTGTATTTAGTTGTATTTTCTCATTTACGTTCCAAAAATGGTTTAACATAAAGATAGGTTCTTCAATTTCTCTTGTACGGCTGTTTCTTATTTCGCCATCTTGCATTCCCCAATTTGGGTTGTATTGTATTCCTTTTAAATCTTTTACCTCTTGTGTAATTGCAGTAGAACGGCCCCGACGATTAGGCGTATAAAAAGCAGTAAAGTTAAGGCTGTGATTTTCGTTTAATTTTTTCTCTACGGAAGCAAAAATTGAATTGGCATCATACAAGGTACCTTCTTGAAACCCTTCATCTCCAAAACGACGAGATACTAGTACGGAATACGCCCAGCCATTTTGATCTTGGCCACTATTGTAACTTCCCATTATGCGACCGCTATAGCTCCGGTTTCCAGCGGCATAACTTATGCTTCCACCTTCTCGATATTGAGAAGCTCTCATAATTATGTTTGTAGTTCCTGCTACATCACCAAAAACATAATCATTGGGTGTGAGACCCTTAGAAAATTCTCGGTTTCGTTGCACATCATTAAGTCCCCCCCAGTTTCCCCATTGCGGGCGACCACCATACATTTTATTCATTTCAAGACTATTGATAAGTACTTTACCATTTGCATTATCAAGACCTCTAGGGCGAAAAAATGTTGCGCTAAAATCAAAAGAAGCAGCATTTAAGAATGCATCTCTAGATGCTTGTAGCAAACCAGATATGTTGAAAGACGTACCGTCGTCTTGGTCTAATTCGTTATCAGTAAGACTAATAATCCCTATTTGAGACTGTAGTTCTGTAAGGTCTAATTCTAGAAGAATTGGATCAAGATTAATAGGACTATTGTTCTGAACCACAATCTTAATTTGTTGTGTAAGAAAGCCAGATTTACTAACGACCATCACTTGCTCTCCTTGCGGCAGGTCTGTACTGGTAAATGTAAAAAGACCTTTTGCGTTGGTTGCCGTGCTAAATACACTTTCTAAAACACGTACTTCTACGTTAGGTAAGGGCTCATTCGAGTTTGCATCTATGATCCTTCCTTTCACAACAGCTTCTTGTGCTGTGACTGTAAATAGGGTTAAGACAGTAAGACAAACGGTAATTAAAAACTGTTTCATTAATAAATTGTTGATTAGTAGGATTATAAATTTTTTTAAGGGCGACGAGTCTACAGATTAATACATAGATTTTTTACATTTGGCTGACACACTTGTCAACCACGTTTCACAAACTTAATGCACCTATATATGAAGCTACAATATTGTTTACTAGTTAGTTTTGCGCTTGGCATTACCACTTTTCATGCACAAGAAAAGAAAAAATACAAAGTGAATACCGTTGCATTTTACAATGTAGAAAATTTATTTGATTTTGAGGACGATCCGGTCACCTTTGATAACGACCGAACTCCAGACGGTAAAGATCATTGGACAGAAGAAATCTATAATGCTAAGTTGGTAAACGTGGCAAAGGTAATTTCAGAAATTGGTTTTGATGTTACCGGAACTACGCCAGCATTAATAGGACTGTGCGAAACCGAAAATAGAAGGGTGTTAGAAGACCTTGTAAATCAAGAACAACTAGTACAAAAGGATTATGGGATTGTGCAATTTGATTCTCCAGATAGACGTGGAATTGATGTAGCGTTGCTGTACCAAAAGAGATTGTTTACTCCTACAAATACAAAAGCATATCCACTGTATATATTTGATAATAATGACAATACCAAACGTGTATTTACCAGAGACCAACTTCTTGTAAGTGGAATGCTAGATGGCGAAAAGATACACGTAATAGTGAATCACTGGCCATCAAGAAGTGGAGGAGAAGCACGCAGTAGATATAAAAGAAACAAGGCGGGCGAATTGAATAGACATATTATTGATTCATTATTTAGTGAAGATCCATATGCAAAAGTAATTACGATGGGTGATTTTAACGATGACCCAACTAATGAGAGCATTAAAAAACACTTGAAAGCAAAGGAAGACAAAGAAGGGATGGAGTTAAAAGAACTCTACAATCCTATGGAGTCTATGCACAAAAAAGGACTAGGAACGTTGGCCTATAGAGATGGCTGGAATTTATTTGACCAGATGATTGTCTCTACAGAGTTGACTAAAGAAGACTACACGTCGTACCGGTTATATAAGGCTGGTATTTATAACAAAACATATTTAGCAAATGCACGAGGTCGCTATAAGGGGTATCCCTATAGAAGTTTTGCAGGTGGAGGATTTACAGGAGGCTATAGCGATCACTTTCCAGTGTATCTGTTGCTAATCAAGGAGATTAAGTAGGCTGTTTTGGAAACAAGAAAAAGGAGCAATTAGTAATAATTGCTCCTTTTTTTAAGCTGAAATTTTAAGGGTTTAAAACCACTGACTCCAAGGAATTCTACTTAGTAGACAAAGCAATCCTAGCGTATAAAAAACAGCTAACATTTTAAATTTTGGTCCAGATACTAATTTTGCCTTGTGTTTAGAATATCCAACGGTAATAAAAACCACGGTAAGAATCATCATTAGTGGGTGCTCTACTGCGTATAACCTTAATAAGCTATTGTCCATCACTTCACTCATTCCGTTTGTAGAAAAGGACTGCAACCCTAAAGGAGAAACGAAGTATATGACCAACCCTATAAGTAACTGTATGTGCGTCACAATAAGAGTAAATAGTGCGATTCTAAAATCTTTAGGTTGGTATTCTTTTTTGCCTAGGTAACCTATAAGCGCATTTATGGTTGCGATGGCTACTGCTAGCACAACTAGATATGCCCAAAAGGAGTGAATCATTTTTAATATTTCCATAGTTGTTGTTTTTCGTTCGTAAAGTAAAGGTACTATATTTAATAAAAAAAGCCCTTCCTTTTTGGTGGTACCAAATAGGAAGGGCTTACAATTCTTGTTTGCCTAGGCGTGCAAGAATAAATTTAGATTAGAAGTTAAAACGTACTGTTACGTTCCAAGTTCTTCCTAAACCAAAGAATACTCTGTTTGAAGTGTTGATTCCGTCATAAACTTCGTCATCTGCACTTGCAAATCTGTTTGTGTCAGACTCTGAGATGTATGTCTCGTCTAAAACGTTATTCATGTTAAATCTAAAATTCATTGTGTTATCTAAGAACGGTAACGTGAATCCTAAACCTGCATCTAGTAAACCAAAAGAAGGTAATTTAAGAGATCCATCATTATCTACTGAATCAAAGTCTGTAGCATCAATGGCAGCATAAAGATTATCCGCTCTTCTATAATTAGCATCTATTGTTAGTCCTTTAACGATTTCTACATCAAGACCTAAGCTAGCAGTAAACTGAGCTGCATCTCCTACCTTTACTTCATCAAGATATAAAGTCACCTCTTCTGAGTTAGGAATTACATTTTGACTGTCATCTAAAAGTGATGCTGTTACATTACCATCATATTGCCAGTCACCAACAGATAACATTCCTCTAAGGCCTATTCTATCTGTAACTTTAAGACGAGCATCTACTTCAACCCCCATATGTACTTGCTTAACTCCTTGTAAGTTGGCAGTACCACGCACATCATCATCTTCACGAATGTCTTCTGGAACAGTATCGTCATCATTATTACCCAAAACATCTACTGTCTGGCTAATTGATACAAATCTGTCTTCCCAACTTGTTCTATAAAGATTCACGTTCGCTCTAAATTTAGAACTTCTAAAACCATATCCTAGTTCTGTTCCTATAATTTTTTCATTCACTAGATCTGGATTTACCGTATTGCTAAAGTTAATGAAAACGGCATCAAATAAGGGTTGCTTAGAGAAATAGCCTGCATTTGCAAATACGTTATGGCTTTCGTCTATATTGAAGTTTAATCCCGCTTTAATATTTCCTCCTAAAAGATTTTCTGTGTCAGATTTTACTGGTGGTGTCTCACCAAAAAATTCTTCACGAGCAAAACCTTGATTAGAAGCTGCACCTTGCACAAATAAGCTATAACGTTCGTCAGAAGACGTGTACTCTAATTGACCAAATACTCCAGCCCAGGTTACGTAACCTGTGTTGTAATAATCAATTTTTTCTTCATCATCAATATTTCCAAAGACCCACCAAGGCTTATCTGAGCTATATGTTTCTTCAAAAATTTGAAAGTCAGGAAAATTCCTATCATCTGTTTGTTGGTAAGCATCACCTCCAAGAAGGTTGTCTACTCGGCGGTAATGAAACCCTTTGTAGTTACGTAAATCAACACCAAAATCTAAGTTTAATTGGTCTGAGATCTCTGTGCCTAAGTTTGCAATCACACCATACCAGTTGTGAGAGTTTACAGAGGCTCTACGAGAAATACCGTTTGTATTATCTTCATTGTCATTCTTGTCACTATTGTTTAAGAACAAACCATTCACTCGTGCACGATTATTTTCATTAAAATCTGGCACTGGCTGACCACTGTTGTAAGAAACAATGTCATCTACTCTTACAAGACCATTATCTGTCCTTGGTAAAGCAAATTGCCTTCTTCCATTAATTTCGCCAATCTCTCCAGTTCCACCACCTCTACCAAAAGAAGCATATGCAACAGTAGAAAGTTTAGTTACATCAGATAATTCATAATCCCAGTTTAAACTAATAACTGGCTTGTGATAGAAATTTCTTCTAAAAGAAAATTCTTTCCCATCTAAATAACCCCAATCTGAGTTATATTTAATGTCTGGCTCACCATCAGTACCGTATTTAATATGATCACTGATTGAATTAGCACGACTTCTCTGGTGGTGCCATTGTGGAGCTCCGGTTACAGTAAATTCAAATGCGCTTTTTTCGCTTGCTTTGTATCCTAAAGCAGCATAATAGTTCTGTCCGTGAAAACGTGTTCCATCTGCATACCCATTACCTCTTGTGTTACTCACAAGGAAAGATCCAGACCATCCGTTATCTGAAAGACCTGTTGCATAAGATGCAATCGTTTTTACGTAACCATCATTACCTACACTACCACTTACAAAAGCTCCTTCATTTCTTTCTGAACTTCTTGTTACTACGTTTATCGTACCACCTACAGAAGAAACAGTAAGCTTAGAAGAACCTAAACCACGTTGCACTTGTATTGCAGAAGCAACGTCACTTAATCCAGCCCAGTTACTCCAGTATACTTGACCATTTTCCATGTCATTTACAGGGACACCGTTTATTAAAACCGCAGAGTTCTGTGTGTCAAAACCACGTATGTTTACACGAGCATCACCATAACCACCACCTTGCTTAGTTGCATAGATAGAAGGAGAATTACTTAGAATCTCAGGAAATTCTTGAGATCCTAATTTAGTTTGTATTTCTGCTGCACTAATTGTTGAAACAGCCACAGGAGTCTTACGATCCTGAGCTAAATCTACAACACCAGATGCTTGGATCACTACTTCGTTTAGTGAGTTTGCGTCTGCAGTAACTTGCACTCTGCCTAGATCTGCAGTACCGTTTACAAGTGTGTAACGAATTGTTCTGTTTTCGTATCCAATGTAAGATACTGTAACGGAACCTTCATTAGAAGATACCTTTAATGTAAAGTTTCCGTCAAAATCAGATGCGGTACCATTGTCAGTACCTGTTTCAACGAGGTTAGCTCCAGATAATGGCATACCAGCGTTGGTGTCCATTAATGTTCCGGTGACCGTACCCTGAGCAGATACAGTGATTCCTGCTAATAAGAATACAGCAAGTAAAAATTGTTTCATAATGTTTGTTTTGGATGAGTGTTAGTTTATCTCAAATTTTACGTAAAAGTACTATTTATCTTCAATTAAAATTGAAAGAAATGTTAGCAAATTGTAAAGAATTCGATATTCAAAATTAATCTGAAATGTAACGTCTTTATTATTTCTGAAGAAGAATTATGATTATGTTATTAACAAACTGATATTCTGTAGGTTAATACTCAATACAATCTATTTGATTCTTGAGTGGGGTTATAAACTGCTGGTAGTCTGTCACATATTCTTGAGGCATTGGCTTTGACGCTGGTAGATCTTGTTTAAAGGGATCTACTTCTTTTCCGTTTTTCCAAAAACGATAGCAAACGTGAGGTCCGCCTGTATTTCCAGTCATCCCTACATAGCCTATAACATCTCCTTGTTTTACATACTCACCTACTTTTACTTTTCTACTTTTCATATGTAGATATTGAGTTGCGTAAGTTCCGTTATGCCTTATTTTTACATAGTTTCCGTTTCCGCCTCTTCTTTCAGATTTAGAGACAACTCCGTCAGCAGTTGCTAAAATGGGCGTGCCTATGGATGCGGCAAAATCTGTCCCTTTATGGGGTCTCAATTTATATCCGTAATATTTTATTCTTCGTTTTAGATTATAACGAGACGATATCCGGCTAAACTTAACTGGAGCTTTTAAAAATGCCCGTCGTAGGTTATTTGCTTCTTCATCATAATAATCTGTATATAATTGCAAGGAGTCTGCTTGGTATTCAAAAGCGTATAAAGGTTGGCCGCGATGCTCAAAATAGGCTGCTTTAATATTATGTAATCCGGCAGGAATAGTGTCATTGATAAACTTTTCAGTGTAAACTACTTTAAAACGATCACCCTCTTGTAGATGAAAAAAGTTTACAGTCCATGCATAGATATTAGAAAGTTTATCTGACATATATGGGCTTAAATTCTCATCGTCCATTGTTTCAGATAAAGAGCTTGAGATAATCCCAGATGCTTCTTTCTCAGCATAGGTCACCTCTTTCTGTGCATTAAAAACACGTATAGAATCTCTTAAGTCTACAACCGTATAATCCACGCGTGTTTTTTCATATACAAATAATTGTGTTCGTGCTGTAGAGTCTTTTGCATTGAACAATACATAGGGTTTCCCCACATTCATTCTGCGTACATCAAAACTGTCTTTATATGTTGTAGCGACTTCAAATATTTTAGAATTTGAAACACCATTTGCATCTAGGATTCCACCAAAGGTGTCACCCCTTCGCACAGTATCTCGTATAATATCAAAATCTGACGTGTCATAGCCGTATAAGAATAATTGCGCCTTTATCTCAATGTTTTCGATCATTGAGTCTGACGAATCATCGTCATTACAGGCGCAAAGGATTAGGAACAGTGTAGAGAGGAGGGCTATTTTTTTCAAGTAAGATAGGTGTTATTTAAAGTCAATTATTTTTATAAGTCTGTGCCCCAGTTTTTGAGCTCTTCTTCACTCCAGAGTTCTGGGAAAAAGATTCTGCGTTGGTATTTAGGGTGCATATATTTTACCCAATCGCTACCGCCTGTGGCTTCTAGCTCTTTATCTGGATTATTACCGCTGATGTAATATTTAGCTGCATTATAATGAGCCATTACCCAAGTGATATTAACAGTATAATCATAGTGACGCATCGCCTTTTTCAGCTTTGGATCTTCTTTTACTTCTTTAGGCAATAACTTAAACTTCGCAAAAAGGTTTGTAGTGTTATATTTTTCCGTAAAATCTATAAATTCTTGTTTATATCGTTTTTCAAACGAAGATAGTAAATACGACTTCTTGCCTGTACTGTAATCTTTCCCAGCTGCCTGCCAGTATAAATGATTAAAAGCGTGTTCAAATGGAGTGTCTCTATCAATAGTGTCTCTAAAACGGGCATCAATTAGATTAATTAGATCTGTTGAAGCAAATTCTATCAATCTATATTGTGCACTCTGAAAACCGCTGGCGGGAGTTAACGTCATTCTAAACTTAAGATACTGTTCGCGGTCCATCCCTTCTCTCATAATTGTAAAAGAGGAAGTTAACATATCGAAATAACGACTCACGCGCATTAACTTTTCAGTAAAGAAGGGTGCAGTGATTTCTTCACAGTTTGCTATTTGTTCAATTTCCCAGAGAATCATCTTAAAGAGTAATTCATTTACTTGATGATACATAATAAAGATCATCTCATCTGGAAGCTCAGTACGTTGAATTTGGAGACTAAGTAACGCATCTGTTTTTATATAGTCCCAATATGTAATAGGCTCACTATACAAGAGCCCTTCAAGATGTGTGTCTAGATCTTGATCTATCGCAGCGTATTTTTCTTCTAGTTTTTTTAGTAATTCTTCGGTGGTTGGTCGCATTCGTTTTTGTTAATCTACTATTACTTTAAAGGAGTGTTTGAGTCCTCTAAATTCGCTTAAGGATGCTTTTAAAGACCCTACAGACAGTTCTGCTTTTATCAAAATTGGGATCTTATTTTCATCATCACTTACCCAAACCGTCAAACTTTCTTTTTCTTTAAATACACGCCCCGCTTCTACATAGGGTCTAAATTTTAAACAAGGTACATTGCCAAAAGTAGTTTTTAAGGTCTCCCTACCCAAAAATTTCATCTTAAATTTATGAACGCTTTTGTCAAAGTACATATCTAGGCTTTCTTCTTGGCCTACTTTTATTGTTTTTGTGTCAAGATTATTTCTTAAATAATAAAAAGCAGAGACCATATCTTGAGCATCCTTTGGGAATTCTCTTATAACTGTTTTGTTATACTTATAATTAGTGATCTTGGCCTCTCGTTTATCGTGATCAAAATCTATTTGTAAATCTTTTGTATATCCACCTTCATCTATTTTTCTAATAAACCGAAGCGGGCGGTTTGTACCTTTTTCTATATAAGATTGGTACGTATCTTCTACTTTAAAGAAAAACTTAGACATTCCAGTAGTAGCACCATATCCCTTCACGTGATAGACTTCTCTCCCGCGAATCATTTTTTCTTCAATATCAAGCGTTGCGTATCCTGCCGTCACAAAACCATAATGCACTCTAAACTTTAGCGACTCTCCGTCTTGATATGTAGATTCTTGCGCAGTCATTTCTAGTGAAAATGTCGCGGCGAACATGATAAGAAATAGTAGTTTAAAATTCATTTTTCTGGGGCGTTTACCCTAGTCTTTGCAATAGCTGTACCAAAAGTAAAAACTCCAACGTGGAAAAGATGGAGTTATTCTATTTATTTCTGAAATGTTTTGAGTTTTGAAACTGAATCAATAATTTTAAAAGGCCACAATTCATTACTTATTAATTAGTTATAAAAAGTACGGTTATGAAGCATTACAAAATTAAATATTACTCATTTACAATCCATTAATGATCTAACCAACTTGTATGATAAGACTCATCAGATAGTTTCATTCCTTCTTCGGTAACCATTAGTGGCTTAAAAGTGTCTACCATAACCGCAAGTTCATCGCTTCCTTTCTTACCAATACTTCTTTCCACAGCTCCTGGGTGCGGGCCGTGTGGTATTCCTGCTGGGTGCAGGCTTATGTGTCCTTCTTCTATGTCATTACGACTCATAAAATCACCGTCTACATAATAGAGTACTTCGTCACTATCTATATTGCTATGATTGTAGGGTGCAGGGATGCTTTCTGGATGATAATCATATAATCTAGGGCAGAATGAACAAACCACAAATGCATTTGTCTCAAAGGTTTGATGTACTGGTGGCGGTTGGTGAATGCGACCGGTAATAGGTTCAAAATCGTGAATAGAGAATGCATATGGATAATTATAACCATCATAACCCACTACATCAAATGGATGAGCGGCGTAGACCATCTCAATGATTTCGTCTTTTTTCTTCACCTTTAATAAAAAATCGCCAAGCTGATCATGTGTTTCTAGCTCATAAGGACGACGAATATCGCGCTCACAAAAAGGAGAGTGCTCTAATAATTGACCAAAATGATTGCGATACCTTTTAGGTGTGTAAATAGGGCTGCGAGACTCCACAATAAATAGACGATTGTCTTCTGTGTCAAAATCTATCTGGTAGATCATCCCACGCGGAATTAATAAATAGTCACCATATTTAAAATCTAAATTTCCCAACTGGGTACGAAGTTTTCCTGTTCCTTTATGGACAAACAAAAGCTCATCTGCATCTGTGTTTTTATAGAAATAATCTTTAATGGAGTGTCTAGGTGCGGCAAGAATAATCGTGCAATCACTGTTAGTAAGTACTGCTTTTCTACTGTCTAGATAGTCGTCTTCTGGCTTTACTTGAAAACCTTTAAAACGGTATGACTTTAAGTTGTTTTCTAAGGCAATTTTTGGCGCAACACTATATTGCTTTTTAATCTCCTTCACCATAGTAGGGCGATGCTCGTGGTACATATTTGTATACATCCCATCAAACCCAATGGTTCCAAAAAGTTGTTCGCTATATAAGGTTCCATCCGGTTTTCTAAACTGCGTATGGCGCTTATGAGGTATTTTTCCTAAAGTGTGATATAATGGCATAATGTCCTGTGTGATTCCTTACAAATATCGTAAAAAAATAGCAGCAATTGACGCTAATCAAAACCTAAAACCTGCTGAGACATACCATTCTGTTGTATCGCGCTCTGGCGAGTATGAATACTTGACTTCTAAAGGTCCTAATGGGGTCTCTAGTCCATAGCCTAATCCATAACCACTATAATCAATACCGTCAATCCATTGCGCGGTAGAAAAAAGATCTTCTCCTACATTTGCAATATTCCCAAAGGCTGATAAATGATTTTTTCTTGCAAATTCCCAATCAAATGAAAGTGACGTCTTAAGGTAGGTGTCTCCCCTAATAGAAAGAGAGTCATATCCGTAAAACGGTAGAATATTATTTATAGACTTATAGCCGAAACCCCCCAAGAAAAAATCGAAAGATGCGGTGTCATTGCCGCCTATTTTAAAACCACCTTCTGTATTGAAAAAGAACGAGAGTTTATTTGAAATACTATGTGCGTACCCAAAACGACTCTTAGCAATTGAAAAGCTTTCAAAATCTTCATTTCTTCCTTGGGCAAAAAGATAGAGTTTAAAATCTCCTTGAAAAATAACGCCTTCCTTTGGAAAGTAGGTGTCATCTAAACTATCAAAAACTAAATATCCTAGGGCGTTATAATAGTTAGTATTTTCAAAAATTGTTTGTAGATTTCTATTTTTATCAACGCCTATATTCCTAGATAAATACTTGAGATGCTTGTGTTCAGCTCCAATGCCTATTAAGAAATTTCGCTTAACAATGGTTTCAAAATAGAGTTTGTTTGAGTAGTCTGAATACTCAATCTCTATCACATTAAGCGTAGGAGTTTCTTCTAGATTTTCCGAAGCAAGGAAACTGACGGGTACATCTTTATCAAAAAAGTTATACTCAGATGATAAGCCTATGCTCCAGTAATAGCCTTTATCTATGTAATAATTGGCCTTATAGCGCAGGTTGTCGCCCACAATAATATCAAGCGATGCAATGTCATTATTTGTAAAAAGTCGCTTTCTAGTTACGTTTGCTAGTAATGCTGTTTTGTATAGATTATCATAATGTGCAGAAAACCGTAGTTGCATTCTGTTTTCACTTTCGGTGAGCGAAAAGGCGATATCATAATTTCCATCTTCTTTCTCGATTAAATGATAATCAATATTTTTATAATTTCCAGTCGCGGCAAGGTTGTTAATTCCTTCATTAAATTGCTTAAAGGATATTTCGTCGGGAGTCTTAAGTTTTAATTTTCCTAGCACATAAGATCTGGTATAGCGATCTGATCCTTCTATTTGAACTTTGTCAATATAAAATGATTGTTCTTTCTGAAATGTGATCTTGGGACGATCTTCCTTTTGTTGTTGGTTTGCTATTTCGGCAAGTTTATCTTCTTTAGCCTTAGCAGCGATATAACCAGATTCAATTATTTTTTTCCCTTCAGCAAATGATACAACAGAATAATCCTGGATGTTAGGGTGGATGTACAAATCTGTTTTTTCGCGCTTTTCTTGCATATTGCGCTGCGTGTCAAAATTATTAATCTGTACCATTACTTGAATAGCAGAGTTAATCTCCTCACTATCTCGCAGATCATTCTGCACATCTACACCTATAATAATATCCATTCCTTTAGCTCTTAGCTCATCTATAGGATAATTATTGACGACACCACCATCAATTAATATGCGACCATCAATGTTTACTGGACTAAAAAGTGTGGGTAAAGCACCACTGGCAACAACTGCTTTGGGTAAATAACCAGATTCTAATATAACGGCTTCTCCAGTTTCTAGATCTGTGGCAACACATAAAAACGGAATAGGCAATGTGCTAAAGTCTTCATGCTCTCGCACGTGAAGGGTAAGGCGAGATAATAAGTTATATGCGTTTTGACCTTTAGAAAGTCCTGACGGGAGCCCTAATTTAAAATTATCAAATGGAAGCGTAAGCGCATATCGATCTGTTTCGTTTTTCTCATAAAATGTTTTAGAGCCACGCGGTATTTCATCACGAATAAGTGTTTCAAAATCTACTGCG
>Ga0307489_10001834_pt1 | contig 14165 bp, 23 predicted proteins | sample SB12metaG_FD_202247 | JGI IMG/M metagenome (GOLD analysis project Ga0307489, IMG submission 202247) | Sea-ice brine microbial communities from Beaufort Sea near Barrow, Alaska, United States - SB 1.2 | ecosystem: Environmental > Aquatic > Marine > Coastal | place: USA: Alaska | collected... | reverse complement strand
AGGGTGTTTTTGTGTGTCAGACACGACTCAAGTTGAGCTGAAAAGTGGACGAGTGTAAGCCCCTGGTCCCGGGCGAGCGCACGCAGTGGACGGCGCACTCCATGGCGGAGTCGCGCGACCTGATCAAGAGCTTCCTGTCCTCCGTCCCCACCAAGTGTGAGAACTGCGGCTGCTGCTCGCCCAAGGCAGGGCCACGTCTCTGGATCCCTCGTCCCTCGTCCCTCGTCCCTCGTCCCTCGTCCCTCGTCCCTCGTCCCTTATTCCTCGTCCCTCGTCCTTCGTCCCTCCTCCCTCGTCCCTCGTCCCTCGTCCCTCCTCCCTTGTCCCTCGTCCCTTGTCCCTCGTCCCTCGTCCCTTGTCCCTCGTTCCTTGTCCCTCGTCCCTCGTCCATCGTCCCTCGTCCATCGCCTTTCGTCCCTCGTCCCTACTCCCTCGTCCCTCGTCCCTAATGCCTCGTCCCTCGTGCTTCGTCCCTCGTCCCTCATCCCTCGTCCCTCGTCATCACCTCGAAGCAGCTGACGGTGAGCTGAGAAGGGACCGAGTGTAAGACCCTGCCCCGCGATCATGCCGGAGGGTTCCAACAAGATCTATCGCCAGGCGCTGACGGGCAAGTTCCGGGAAGTCAACGCCAGTTTGGGGATTGACCTAGATTCTGAGCTCGCACAGCTAGCGTGCGGCAGCGGGGAGGAGGAGGTGGAGGCATGAGCTCACACTCGTCCACATCTTTGCTCAACCTGAGCCGTTTTTGTCACTGAAGCCAGCAAAGCACCCCACCACATGGGACAGAAAGTGCTCACGTTGAGCTGAAAAGTGGACGAGTGTAAGCCCCTGGGCGGAGGACGGGGCGAATCTGGCGGGGCAGGAGGTGGAGCTCGCCAGCCGGAAGAAAAAGAAGGGAAAGAAATCAAAGAAGAAGGTGTGGCGGTGCAAATTGATAGTATCAAAACCCGGAGTTGAAAGCGTGCCTAGTTTCAGTGCTTGAAACTGAACTGTGATGGACCGCTTTCAAACGTTGCTTCCAATTTTAACTTGCGCCGCTACAAGAAGGGAGCCGATTCTGACGGCGAGGACGAGGACGAGGACGATGCCTCCGGTTCTGACTCAGGCTCCGGTTCCGACGCTAGTTCCAGCTCCGACGAGGACGAGGAGGAGGAGAAGGAGGAGGAAGCGGAAAAGGACGTTGCAGAGGCGCTCAAAGAGAAGGCGCCTGTGACAAAAGCCGCGGCTGCGAAGGCGAAGGCGGCGGCGGCGAAAACGAAGGCGGCAATAAAGGCGTCGTCGGCGTCGCAGCAGACGGGGCGCCAGACTTACGTCACGCCTATCGAGGTAGGCCGGTGCAGGTTGACCCTATCAAGCCCACGTTCAAAGGAAAGGGCCTGTAGCTATTCGCTGGAAACCGTAATATGATCACCCGCTCTCAAACTCTGTGCTTTCAATTTCAACTTGCGCCGCTACATTGAGGCTCGGGCGCTGCTAAAGAAGCTGTGGGGGCAGGAGTACGACTTCTGCTCCATGGTATGGGTGGCCAACGCACCGGCCACGGGGTCAAAGCCCATCATGGCGCCAGGCAAGAAGCGCGAGGCGGGGCCTGTCACTCGCTCAACTGCAACACATGTGGCCTATCACATCAGTCTTCGGTTTCCGGATGCGTTGCCACCTACTTCTACGGGACTCAGGCCCCTGTGTCGTAAAAAACAAACCATACGGCAGTTCAAATGGCCTGCTTTGCATGGCGCAAGGATAGAGATCTGGTATCGACAGCGTCATTTGGTCACATCACCGACCGGATTCGGCCGCGCGAACGACTCCCTCACTGTCTCATTCTCTCACTCTTGTCACTCGATGCTTTATGCGGTGTCCCTCCACACCGGTGGCAGCGTCTGAGCGGCGCAGCGACCCGGCGCGGTTCTTCATGCAGACGGTGCTGGTGACGCCGTGCCGGCTGCGGCCGCCCAGCAAGATGGGTGAGATGATGTTCGAGCACCCGCAGAACACGCACCTCAACGCCATCATCCAGGTAGGGCGGTGCAGGTCGACCCTATCAAACCCAAGATGAACGCGCCTGGAACTAAGCGCTTGAAGCTGAAATCTGATGAGCCGCTTTCAAGTTTTGCTTTCGAATTTAACTTGCGCCGTTATATCCAGGCCAACCTCACACTCGCTGAGCTGTTCCGCAAGCCTGCCACGGCAGGGGCTTACACTCGCCCACTTCTCAGCTCTCAACCAAAGCCGTTTTGGAATGAGCCGTTTTGTGTCCCGTTTGTCACGAGTTATGGTCCATCTATCTACTGAGGGTACCCAATGTATCCCACTAAATGTGCTTATGTTGAGCTGAGAAGTGGACGAGTGTAAGCCCCTGCCCCACGGTTCCCGAGCCCCCCAACGTCCGCGCCCAGAGGGCGGTGCGCGCGTGGCTCGCGCTCCAGGCAGGGCCGTTGCAGCTTCCAGACCCTCGCTTCTTGAGTTATACATCATCATGACGTGGCGGGCACCATTCACTGTAAATGAAGCCCGCCATGTCGTTCTCACTTTTTTTGACAAAGGGGGGGTTCATTACAGTCTAAATTCCAGCCAGAATGCTTGCCCATAGTGCACTAATGTACCCGGACACACTCGCCGCATCCATCTCCCTGGCCTGGCCACTCATTCCCTGTTTGATTTAGCATCGTGTACCGGAGTTACCCGGATCGCCGCATCCTCCGCCCTGGTAGTCCGCGCAACTAGCTTAATTAAGCCGCATTCCAAACCGGCCTCGAACTTGGATCTCATTTTTGCGTATGGGCATTTCACCCAAGAGATTTGGTCGCGCGCCGCGCTAAGGGAGAATTTTGGACATGGGATAGAAGTTGTGGGGAAGCAATATCGTGGCTGAAATGCCCATACTCGAAAATAAGATCCAAGTTTGGAAAGTCGGCTCAATTGAGCCGGATGAGCGGACTCCCTGGCCTGGCCACTACTTCTTAAGCAACCAAGCAACCAGTTAGGTTGAGCTGAAGCGGGATCGAGTGTGCGGCCTGAACCCAAAACCCAAAACCTTAAACCCTAAACCTGGCGAGTGTGCGGCCCTGTCTACAGGGCGGAGTGAACCAGCTGATTGACAGCAGCAAAGCCGAGGGAGGATCGCAACCGGGCAGGGGCTTACACTCGCTCACTTCAAAGTTCAACTTGAGCGCTTTGTATGGGATAAGGGATGCGCGTAGGGGTCGTGTAGCCCGTTTTAAGGGGTTGTTAAGGGGTGAGTAGGGTGTGTAGGGTGTTATTGTGTGTCAGACACGGCTCAAGTTGAGGTGAACAGTGAACTATTGTAAGCCCCTGGAGCCGGGCAACGTCGGCATCCGCCAGCAGCTCGAAAAGAAACAGGGGCTGTTTCGCATGAACATGATGGGCAGGGTCTTTCACTCGTCCACTTCTCAGCTCAACGTAAGCGCTTTCTGTGGGATAGGGGGTGCGTTTGGGGTTGTTCAGGGGGTGTTGGGAGGTGTTACGGGGTATTTAGCGGGTGTGTAGGGTGTATTTTGTGCTAGAAACGGCTCAAGTTGAGCTGAAAAGTGGACGAGTGCAAGCCCCTGATGATGGGCAAGCGCGTGAACTACGCGGCGCGGTCGGTGATCATGCCGGACCCGTACCTGCGCACGGACGAAATCGGCATCCCGCCCGTGTTCGCCACCAAGCTGACGTTCCCGGAGCACGTCACCGCGCACAACGTGGAGCTCATGCGCAAGCTGGCAGGGCGCGGATTAAAGCTTGCCACGTCATATGATGTCATTCAATTCGAGAATCTAGTGCATGGTCTGTGAGCCGTAAGTAATTACTTGGCTAGTCAGTACTCGCATGAGATTTTACCTTGTCAGATCACTTGCTTACTTACTCAACTTACTTAGCTAACAGACCAGGCACTAGGGTCGAAAATGTGGTGAATGACGTGGCAGGCGTAATCCACCCTTTCCACCTCATACCATGACATTAGACTTGAGAAACGATGATGTCAAATGTGGTGAATGACGAGGCTTTGTCATAACGCATTCATCTGACTTTATCATGCGGTGGAGAACGGGCCGGAGATCCACCCCGGTGCGAACGCGATTGAGGATGAGCGAGGCAAGGCGGTGCAGGTTGACCCTATGAAACCCACATTGAAAGCGCCTGGAACAAAGCGCTTGAAAACAAAATATGATGAACTGCTTTCAAAGTTTCTTCCAAATTTAACTTGCGCCGCTACAGCGAGGGCGCGTGATCCACCTGGACCGCTTCACGCCGGAGCGCCGCGCGGCCATCGCCAAGACGCTGTTGGCGATGCCGGCGACGGCGACGGGTGCGGCGGCGGCGGCGGCGGCGGGGCTCGCCACGGACGGCACACCCGACGGCGACGCGAAGGCGGCGGCGGCGGCGGCGGCGGTGGCGGCGCCCGCGCGCGCGCTGGCCAAGAAGGTGTACCGCCATCTGCGCAACGGCGGCAGGGGCTTACACCCGTCCACGTCTCAGCTCAAATTGAGCCGTTTCTGTCACAAAAGACACCCTATACAACCCCTGATATCCCCTGATACCCCCTTACATCCCCTAAACACCCCCAAACAACCCCTACATGCACCCCTTATCCCACAGAAATCGCTTAAGTTGAGCCAACAAGTGGACGAGTGTAAGCCCCTGCCCGACGACGTGCTGCTGGTCAACCGGCAGCCCACTTTACACAAGCCCGGCATCATGGCCCACACCGCGCGCGTGTTGCCGGGTCAGCGGACCATCCGCTTGCATTACGCCAACTGTGCCGCGTATAACGCGGACTTCGACGGTGATGAGATGAACCTGCACTTCCCGCAGGACCACCTGGGGCGCGCAGAGGCAGGGGCTGACACTCGTCGACTCACTTTTCGGCTCAACGTGAGCACATTTTGCTGGATACGTTGGGTGCGTGATTTTCCCCCAGTCTATTAGACTGGGGTACATGGGGAGGTGTGAAGTACTCCAAAACGGCTTAGGTTGAGCTGGGAAGTGAACGAGTGTAAGCCCTTGCGCGGAGGCGTACGAAATAGTCCGCGCGGACCAGCAGTTCACCGTGCCGACGGACGGCAAGCCCCTGCGCGGCATGGGCTTACACTCGTTCACTTTTTAGCTCAACCTGAGCCGTTTCTGACACAAAATGCACCCTAGACTCCCCTTGACACCACCTGGATACCCCCTAAACAACCCTCAAATGCACCCCCAATCCCACAGAAAGTGCTCACGTTGAGCCGAAAAGTGGACGAGTGTAAGCCCCTGCCGCGCGGACTGATGCAGGACCACGTGTGCGCCGGCGTGTTGCTGACCAATCGTGACACTTTCCTGGACCGCGCGGAATTCATGCAGCTCCTATACGTTTCACTCGTGGACTTCACAGGGTCGCACGAGGGCCGAGATGGGTTCTTTCAGTCGCGCGGCGGGGCGTGCCAGGTAGGGGCTTACACCCGTCCACTTCTTTGCTCAACCTGAGCCATTTGGTCACTGAAACCAGCAAAGCACCCCACCAAATGGGAACAGAAAGTGATCACGTTGAGCTGAAAGGTGGACGAGTGTAAGCCCCTGGTTCCAGGGCGGCACGCTGAAGATGCCGCCACCGGCGCTGCTCAAGCCGCAGCGCCTGTGGACCGGCAAGCAGCTCATCACAGCCCTTCTGGACCACGTGACAGGCAGGGGCTTACACTCGTTCCCATTTCAGCTCAACTTGAGCTCTTCCGTCCACCGTACAACCCAGCTTCAGGCATGAATGTGCCCTGGAGTTGCTCAAGTTGAGCTCTAACGTGACCGAGTGTAAGCCCCTGGTGACAGGCGGCCGCGCGCCCATGACGTTCAGCCACAGCACCAAGACGCCCGCCAACTACTGGGCAGGGGCTTACACTCGTTCACTTCTCAGCTCATCTTGAGCGCTTTGTATGGGATAGGGCGTGCGCGTAGGGGTTGTGTAGCCCGTGTTAAGGGGGTGTTAGGCGGTGGTTAGGGTGTGCAGGGTGTTCTTGTTTGTCAGACACAGCTCAAGTTGAGCTGAACAGTGAAGGAGTGTAAGCCCCTGCTACTGGGGCGGCGAGGACAGCGGCGAGGGCGAACTCGTCGTGCGCCGCAACTACCTGTGCACGGGCAGGGGCTTACACTCGTTCACGTTAGAGCTCAACTTGGGCAACTGCAGGACACGTTCATGCGCTAAGTTGGGTTATACGGTGGACATAAGAGCTCAAGTTGAGCCAAAATGGGAACGAGTATAAGCCCCTGTGCACCGGCATCCTCGACAAGAACGTGTTCGGCAAGTATGGTCTGATCCACGCCGTGGTGGAGCTGCACGGCAGGGGCTTACACTCGTCCACGCTAGAGCTCAACTAAAGCAACTCCAGGACACGTTCATGAGTTAAGTTGGGTTATACGGTGGATAGAGGAGCTCATGTTGAGCTGAAGAGGGAGCGAGTGTCAGCCCCTGCTGCACGGCCAGGTGCTGGCCAGTGACCTCATCTCCGTGTTGTCGCGGTAGGGCGGTGCAGGTTGACTCTATGAAACCCAAGTTGAAACCGCCTGGAACTAAGCGCTTGACACTAAAATGTGATGAACCGCTTTCGAGTTTTGCTTTCAAACTCAACTTGCGCCGCTACATCGCGGCTGCTGACGGCGTATCTGCAGCGGCACGGCATGACGTGCGGAATGGACGATCTGCTGCTGCTGCCGGAGTCAGAGCTGGGTCGCTCGGTAAGGCGGTGCAGGTACACCCTATCAAACCCACGTTGAAAGCGCCTGGAGCAAAGCGCTTGAAGCTGAAGTGTGATGCACTGCTTTCAAAATGTGCTTTCAATTTCAGCTTGCGCCACTACAGCACGGTGGAGCTGGCCCGCTCCGGTCCCGCCTGCCTCGGCGCCGCCGCCACTTTCGCCGAGGCAGGGCCTGCAACAAATTCCCTTCTCAGCTTAACCTGCCTGATGGTTCAGAGGGCCCAGAGTGGCTCAAAGTGTACCAGTGAGCCTGTACACACTCGCCGAATCATCAACTTTGGCCTGGCCACTCGTTTGCTTTTCATCTCAACTGTGCCAGCCGTTTCCTACCTGGAGCCCCTGGTAGCCATCCCAAGTCAAAACCTCGAATATGCTGGCAATTCAGCTCGAAAGCGAACGGCGTGTCTGACTCTGCGCGGTGGCGGACGAGAACGCGCCCGACATGGCGCTGCGGCAGCAGATCGCGACGCGCCTGCGCGAGCGCGAGGTAGGGCGGTACAGGTTGACCCTATGAAACCCACGTTGAAAGCGTCTGGATCACTGGAAATAAGCGCTTGAAGTTGATGTACGATGAATCGCTTTCAAACGTTGCTTTGAACTTCAACTTGCGCCGCTGCAGCGAGGGCGCCGAGGCCATGCTCGACATGCGCAGCTCGGGCGCGCTGAACAAAGTCACATCCGAGACAGTGAAGAAGTGCTTGCCGCACGGCACGCGCAAGCCGTTCCCCAAGAACTGCCTTAGCCTGATGACGCAGTCGGGCGCCAAAGGGTCCATGGTGAACTTCAGCCAGATCGCGGCGTGCCTGGTAGGGTGGTGCAGGTTGACAGCATCAAAAGACGATGTGAAAGCGCCTGTGCTTCCAGCGCTTCAAACTAGAATATTCTAAATTGCTTTCGACGTTTGCTTTCAATTTCAACTTGCGCCGCTACAGCCTGGGGCAGCAGGAGCTAGAGGGGCGCCGCGTGCCGCGCATGACCTCGGGTAAGACGCTGCCATGCTTCCAGCCGCACGACACGGGGCCCCGCGCGGGCGGCTACATTCAGGACCGCTTCTTTTCCGGGCTGCGCCCGCAGGAGTACTACTTCCACTGCATGGCAGGGGTTTACACTTGCTCACTTCTGAGCTCACTTGAGGACCTTCGCTCACTTCTGAGCTCACTTGAGGACCTTCGGGACACATTGCTCACGTTAGAGCTCACCTTGAGCATCTTCAGGACACATCCACGGATCAATTTGGGTCATACGGGGGACAAAGTATGCTTAAGTTGAGCGGAAAGGGGCAAAGTAACCTCAAGTTGAGCGGAAATGGGAGCGAGTGTAAGCCCCTGCTGCATGGCGGGGCGCGAGGGCCTGGTGGACACCGCGGTGAAGACCTCCCGCTCGGGTTACCTGCAGCGCTGCCTGGTCAAGACCCTCGAGGCGTTGAAGATCAGCTACGACCACACAGTGCGGGACTGCGACGGGTCCGTGGTGCAGTTCCTGTACGGTAGGGCCTGGCGGATTATGCTCGCCACGTCATGGGCTGCAGCTTAAATCATCCAACGAGGGTCTAAAATTTGGATGAAACCCTAAACCCTAAAACATGGATGATGACGTAGGGAGCATGATCCGCCAAGCCCTACTGTACGGCGACGATGCCGTGGACATTACCAAATTCGGGTACATGGACACCTTCGCGTTCATGGCGGGGCGGTGCACGTTGACCCTATCAAGCCCACGTTTAAAGCGCTTGGAAGTCAGCGCTTGAAACTAAAATATGATGAACCGCTTTCAAACTTTATTTTCAAATTCAACTTGCGCCACTACATCATGGCGGAGAACCCGGAGCTGCTGCGCGCCAACGGGGCGGCGGCGGCGGCGGCGGTGGGCAGCCTCAAGGTGTGCGACCCGCGGCCGGGTTGCACCGCGCCGGGGGAGCACCCGCCGCTGCCGGTGCTGGCCACGCGCCCCACGGTCGGGCAGTGCAGGTTGCATCGATGAAATCCGTGTAGAAAGCGCCCGGAACTATTCTCTTCAAACTGGGATGTGATGAACCGCTTTTAAACTTTGCATGGAACTATTCTCTTCAAACTGGGAGGTGACGAACCGATTTCAAACTTTGCTTTCACTTTCAACTTGCGCCGCTACACCACGGCCAGCACCCTGGGCACCATGCCCGAGCGGTTCACCGACAAACTCGACGCTTTCCTCAGCAATGCCCATCCGGGGTACTTCGCAGGTGACGTTGAGGCGGGTGGCAAGAAGAAAAAAGGGAAGTCCAAGGTGGGACGGTGCAGGTGGCCAGTATCAAATCCCGAGTTGAAAGCACGCCTGGTTTCAGCGCTGGAAACTTAAATGTGATGAACCGCTTTCAAACTTTGCTTTCAAATTGAACTTGCGCCGCTACACCAAGGGTGCGAAGGGAAAGACAGGTTTGGCGGCGGCGGTTGGGATGACGGCGGAAGAATTCAAGAGGCTGATGAACCTCAAGTACCTGAGCAATTTGGCTTCGCCCGGCGAGGCAGGGGGGTTCCTGACAATCATAAACCCTAAACTGTAAACCCTAAACCCTAAACCCTAAACCTTAAACCTCAACTACCTGAGCAACCTGGCTTCGCCCGGCGAGGCGGGGGGCGTCTTGAGAACAACAAGCACTCGACTGACGTTCAATCGACAGACCCAGTCCGCGCGCGTATAAGCTTTTACCCTGAAGATCAGTCATGCCAGCACGTCCGATCTTGGTTCAACAGGCCGAGTTCGGTGTATCGCCAGGGTGAATGCCCATACAGAGTTGCGGCCAAAGCGTCAGCGCTCCGCTCGGGAAAGCGGGCGCCAGGTTGAATGCCCATACAGAGTTGCGGGCAAAGCATCAGCGCTCAGCGCAGGAAGCGATATGCCGAAATCGGCCTATTGGTTGTGCTCAACGACCCTCGGGCAAGGCGGTGGGGTGCATCGCTGCGCAGTCTGTGGGGGAGCCGTCGACGCAGATGACGCTCAACACCTTCCACTTCGCCGGCCGCGGCGAGGCCAACGTGACGCTTGGCATACCGCGCCTGCGCGAGCTGCTCATGGCAGGGGCCTACACTCGTCCACTTCTCAGCTCAACGCAAGCTCGTTTTGTGAGATACGTTGGGTACCTTGAGCGGATGGATGGGTCATAACTCGTCACAAACGGGACACAAATCGGCTCACTGACCAACACGGCTGAGGTTGAGCTGAGAAGTGGTCGAGTGTAAGTATACTTGTCGCCCCTAAACTAGCCTACTAAGCACTAACCCCTAAACTAGCTTAAACTAGCTTAGTTTAAGCCCCCCTAATTGACTAACCCACTGTAGTCCCCCAAACTAAGACACTAAGCCACTAACCACTAGCCCCTAAACTAGCTTAAACTAGCTTAATTTAACCCCCCCGGTCGCCAGCACTAGCTTAGTTTGACAAGCATAAGTGTAAGTCCCTGCTCCATGGCGGCGGCAAAGAAGCTGGCCACGCCGGTCATGACGCTGCCGCTGCAGGCAGGGGCATACACTCGTCCACTTTTCAGCTCAAGTTGAGCCGTGTCTGACACACACAAACACCCTACAATCCCTGAACGCCCCCGAACACCCCCTGTACACGGGCTATACAACCCCTAAGCGCACCCCCTATCCCATGAAGCGCTCAAGTTGAGCTGAGAAGTGAGCGAGTGTAAGCCCCTGGCTGCAGGCGCACGCGCGGACGCGGGAGGCCGCCGAGAGCCTGGCGCGCCGCCTGCGCCGCGTGCGCCTGGCCGAGCTCGTCAAGAAGCTGACGGTGAAGGAGGAGGCGTGCGGGCACAGCCATGGTAGGGCGGTGCAGGTTGACAGGTTCAAAAACGGTGTTCAAAGCGCCTATAGTTTCAGTGCTTTAAACTATAATATATGATAAAATTGCTTTCAATTGTCGCTTTCAAATTCAACTTGCGCCGGTACACCACGGGGGCACCGGTAAGCTGGCGCGCACGTACAAATTCAAGGTAGAGCTTCGGGCCGGCGGGGAGGAGGGCGGCGATGATGTGGCGGAGGAGGGCAAGGTGAAGGACGAGGACGACGGGAAGGTTTCCTTCGACGAAATGGCGGCGGCGTTTGAAAAGGATTTCGTGCGGAAAATGTACGGGGAGATCCGTCTGGAGTTGCGGCGGCGGGGCGCGACGCGGGGGCAGGGGCTTACACTCGTCCATTTCTCTGCTCAACTTGAGCCGTGTCTGACACAATCAATCACCCTACACACCCTAAACACTCCCTAATACACCCCCTTATCACGGGCTACACACCCCCTATCCCATACAAAGCGCTCAAGTTGAGCTGAAAAGTGGACGAGTGTAAGCCCCTGCACGAAGGCAGATCCACTCTGGGCGCGAGGAGGGCACGCGGATCAACCTGACGGGTGGTGGAGGGGGCGGGGATGACGAGGGCGGTGGCGGGGACGGCGGCGGGGACGGCGCGGATGGGGAGGGAGGCAGGGGCTTACACTCGTCCACTTTTCGGCTCAACGTAAGCACATTTTGTGGGATACTTTGAGTGCATGCTTTCTCCCCAGTCTATTAGACAGGGGGATACCGGCAGGTTCGACCAAAACGGCTTGGGTTGAGCGGAAAAGTGGACGAGTGTAAGCCCCTAGAGGGCGGTAGCAAGGGCAAGAACAAAAAAGCCGCGGATAAGGAGGAGGGCGAGGACGGTTCGGACGAGGACTCGGACGGCGAGCACGAGGAGGGGGGCAAGCAGGAGGGGCGGGCCGCGGATGGGGGTGAGGAATACACCGAGGTGGGGCGGTGCAGCTTGACCCTATCAAACCCATGTTGAAAGCGACTGGATCTAGGCCCTTGAAACCATGATATGACGGACTGCTTTCAGACCTCGCTTTCACTCTCAACTTTCGCCACTACACCGAGGAGGATGCCAAAGAGCACACCGACAAGGCCTCCAAAGCCCACGCCATCAATGGTCCAAAAGAAACCAAAAAGAAAACCAAAAAAACAAAGGTCAAGAAGGAAGGAGAGGACGACGACAACGAAGAGGCAGGGGCTGACACTCGTTCACTTTCAGCTCAACTTGAGCTGTCATTGTGCCCCACGTAACCTAACTTGACCCATGCATGTGTCCCAAATGTGCTCAAGTTGAGCTTCAACGTGAACGAGTGTAAGGCCCTGCGAAGAGGACGCCGGTTCAGGTTCCGACTCAGGATCCAGCTCCTCCTCCTCCAGCTCGGACGACGACGACGACGACGCCAAAGACGAGGGCGATGCCAACGAGACCATCGCAACCGGCGCCACGACGAAGACCGCTGGCGCCACCGGGACGAAGAGCGGGACGACGGCGACGACGGTGACGGGGACCAAGACCAAGGCGGGGCGGTGCAGGTTGACCCTATCAAACTCACGTCGAAAGCGCCTGATACGTGCAGGTTGACCCTATCAATTCCACGGTGAAAGCGCCTGAAACCATGCGCTTGACACTGAAACATGTTGAACTGGTTTCAAGCTGATCCTTCAGATCCGACTTGCGCCGTTACACCAAGGCGGCACCCAAGAAAACCAAAATCGTGTCCGGCAGCGGCAGCGACTTGATGGAGTCGCTGGACGACATCACAGTAGGGCAGTGGAGGTTGACCCTATCAAACCCACGTTGAAAGCGCCTGGAACTAAGTGCTTGAAACTGAATTATGATGGACTGCTTTCAAGTTTTGCTTTCAAATTCAACTTGCGCCGCTACATCACGGAGAGCGTAAAGATTAACATCGCAAACCGCACGTGCGAGATGACGCTGTCGCTGCGGCTGGGTGGGGCGGTGCAGGTGGCCAGTATCAAAACCCGAGTTGAAAACACGCCTGTTTTCAGCGCTTGAAACTAAAGTGTGATGAACCGGTTTCAGACTTTGCTTTCAAAACTAACTTGCGCCGATACGGCTGGGCGCGCCGCGGATTCTCATGCTGGAGATGGCGGAGAAGGTTGCCGCCGAGACCGTGGTCCGCTGTGTGCCGGGCGTGGACAAGACGTTCGTGATTGGCAAGGACCCGTCGGAGGACCCCAGCGGCAAGAACCCGCTGCAGGCAGGGGCTTACACTCGCCCACTTTTCAGCTCCACTTGAGCCGTATCTGACACAGAATACACCCTAAACACTCCTTCATACCCCCTAGTACCTCCTAAACACCCCGTAGACAACCGTCAAACGCACCCCCTATCCCACAGGAAGCGCTAACGTTGAGCTGAAAAGTGGACGAGTGTAAGCTCCTGGCTGCAGGTGCAGACGGACGGCGTCAACTTCAGCGCGGCGTGGGCCAACGACGACCTGGTGGACTGCCCGCGGCTGAAGACCAACGACGTGTACGCCATGCTGCTCTCATTCGGAGTCGAGGCAGGGGCTTACATTCGTCCACTTCTAGCTCAACCTGAGCCGCTTTTGGTCACATAAGCCACAGCATGCGTCCACTTTCCGGCTCAACGTGAGACGTTTTGCCTATGAAACCTCCCGACATAGCCCACGAAAAGTCACCGCAACAGTCTGAAAAGTGCACACGTGTAGGACAGAAAAGCGCTTACGTTGAGCTGACAGGTGGACGAGTGTAAGCCCCTGAGTTGAGGCGGCGCGTTCCACCCTGGTGGCGGAGGTGAGCGGCGTGTTCGCCGTATACGGCATCGGGGTTGACAGCCGCCACCTCAGCCTCATCGGCGACTACATGATGCAGCAGGGGAACTACCGGCCGTGCAGCCGGTCGGGCATGGAGACCAGCACCTCCCCGTTCTTGAAGATGACGTTCGAGACCGCGGCGTCTTTCCTGGTCGACGCCACGCTCAAGGGCAGCGAGGCAGGGGCTTACACTCGTCCGTTTTTCAGCTCACCGTAAGCTCGCTTCGTGTACTACACGCGTCCGCTTTTCGGCTTCACGTGAGCACTTTTCGTGGGCTATTTGGGGAGTTACATCGACAAAAACACGTGCCAGGGTGAGCTGAGAAGTGGACGGTAGATGTGGCGTCAGTGACAACAAGCGGCCAATGTTGAGCTGATAAGTGGACGAGTGTAAGCCCCTGCAGCGAGGACACGCTGGAGTCGCCGAGTGCGCGGATCGTGCTGGGGCGCGTGGTGGACATGGGCACGGGCTCCTTCGGCCTCAGGCAGGGGCTTACACTCGTCCACTTTTCAGCTCAACTTAAGCCGTTTCGCTCACACTTCCCTGTGTCCCCCGGTCTTATAAACTGAAGGGAGATCATGCACCCAACGTATACCACACAATGTGCCTACGTTGAGCCGAAAAGCGGACGAATGTAAGCCCCCTGGCCTCAGGTACGACATGCAGCGCGCCGCCACCATGAAGGCGGAGCAGCGTACGGCCGCGGGTGTCTTCTGATGTTTCGTTCGAGAGATTGACGTGCGTCCTTCGATGCTGCGAGTGGTGAACCCAATTTGAGGGAACCGTCGTGGCGTGGCGATGGCGTAGTAGGCTTTTGA